>ERZ772820.944-NODE-944-length-24902-cov-3.265223_pt1 | contig 24902 bp, 14 predicted proteins | sample MGYA00511377_ERZ772820 | MGnify/ENA primary metagenome ERZ772820 (study PRJEB29015, sample SAMEA2737684) | human gut metagenome | biome: human gut; feature: human-associated habitat; material: faeces | place: China | collected 2012 ... | reverse complement strand
AGTAGTCGGCACCGGCGTCGAGGGCCTCGACCTTATCGCGCTCGTGGCTGCGGGCGGAGACGACAAGGATGGGGACCTTCGACCATTCGCGGACGCTGCGGAGGATGGTCATGCCGTCCATGTCGGGCAGGCCGAGGTCGAGGATGATGAGGTCGGGACAGTGCGAGGAGATCATGGTATTGGCCATCGCGCCGGTGCCGGCCATGAGGACGTCGTAGCCGTTGGCGGTGAGAATGGCCTGCATGAAGCCGCGGATGGTGCGCTCGTCCTCAATCAGGAGTACTTTCTCTTTGATCTTCATGGCTCTTTTCCTCCAATGGAAGTGTAAATTGCAGGATCGCTCCGCCGGTGGGGCGGTTGCGGGCGCGCATGGCGCCGCCGTGGGCCTGGACGATCGATTTGCAGACGGACAGGCCGATGCCCATGTTGCGGCGCTTGTCGGAGATGGATTCCTGGTCGCGGGTGAGATAGCCGTCGAACAGGCGCGGCAGGAGGGCGGGTTCGATCCCCTGCCCGTCATCGGAGACCTCGAAGACGGCGAGATCTTCGCTGCGCGTCAGGCGCAGGGAGATCTGCGTGGTGGTCCTGCCGTGCTGGACGGCGTTTTCCATGAGGTTGATCAGGACCTGCTCGATCAGGATGATGTCCATGGGGATCATCAGGAGGGTGTCGGGGGCGGAGATCTCGACACGGGTGGCGGGGTAATGGCGCTGGAATTTCATGGACGCGGCGCCGAGGACCTCTTCGCCGGCCTCGAGCTCCTTTTTGATGTTCGACGCGCCGGACATGCGCGTGACGGAGAGCAGGTTTTCGACCACGCCGATGAGCCAGTTGGATTCGTCGCGCATGTTTTCGAGCAGGCTCGCGCGGGTCTCGGGCGAGAGCTTTTCGCCGTTTTCGAGGATCGCGTCGATGCCGCCGACGATGGCGGTCAGGGGCGTGCGGATGTCGTGGGAGACGGCGCGCAGGAGATTGCCGCGCATTTTTTCCTTCTCAGCTTCGGCGCGGAGCTTTTCCTGCTGCTTGATCTGGGTGGTCAGCGCACTGACCACGACGGAGACGGCCAGCATGACAAGGAAGGTCAGCGGATAGCCGGAAATGGTAAAATTGAGCTGCATATAGGGGTATGTAAAGATCCAGTTCACGCCGACGACGCCGATCACCGAAGCAAGCAGGCCAAACAGGTACCCGTCGGTGAAACGCGAGACGAGCACGACCGCGCATTCGAAGATCAGCGCGACATACACGTCGGACGAGTCGATCATCCGCAGCAGTGCGCACAGCAGCGCCGCCGCTGCCAGAATGCCGACGCACACGGCACAGTCGCGCCAGGAAAACAGGAATATCTGCCGCAGCCGCCCGCGTAAGGTCTGATCCTTTGTATTTCGTGTCATATCCATCGATCCTCACCCAGTATATAATAGCATAAAAGAAAACAGCCGGTATGTCAAGGGTCTGTTAAGAAGCAGAAAACGCACGCACCAGCGGCTTCCCCGGTGGAAAGGCCGCTGGGTGCTGCGCTAAAATCAGTCAGATCACATATTCATCCGCTGCGTCGGCGGTGGCCAGGGTGGAGAGGGGGATGGCGTCGAGACAGGCGGCGATTTGTTTGTCGAGCCGGTTCCAGACGGCGGACAGGCCGGAGGATACCTCGCAGCGCGTCAGCTGTACGTTCGTGCCGAGGCAGGACAGGGAGCCGTCTGCCGCGCGGATGATCTCGCCGATGGAATAGTCGGACGGTTCGCGCGTCAGGCGGTAGCCGCCGCCCTTGCCGTGCGTTCCCTCGACCAGTCCGTGCTCTGCCAGCGTGCGCAGGATGCGCTCAAGATACTTCTGCGACAGCTCCTGCCGCTCGGCGATCTGCCGCACGGGGACAAAGCCGCCGCGATGCTCCGCCAGATCCAGCAGGATCAGAACCGCGTAGCGGCCCATGGATGAGATCAGCATACGGATTCCTCCCTTGCGATGATGCCGCCGCCAAGGACGGTATCGCCATCATAGAGCACGGCGGACTGGCCGGGCGTGATGGCGCGCAGCGGCTCGTCGAAGACGAGGCGGACGCCTGCCTCCCCTGCCGGATAGACCGTGCAGGGCTGCTCCGGCTGGCGGTAGCGCGTTTTTGCGCTGCACCGGAACGGAAGCGCGGGCGCTTCGCCGGAGATCCAGTGCATACCGGGCACGAGGCATTCTCTTGTAAACAGCGCCTCATTCGGGCCGACGACGACGGCGTTCCGCTCCGGCAGGATCTTCAAGACATAAATTTTGCCGTCCGACGGCATCCGCAGGCCCCGGCGCTGGCCGACGGTATAGTGGATAATGCCGCGGTGGGTGCCGACGACATTGCCGTTCAGGTCAAGGAACGGGCCGGGTTCTGGCGTTTTGCCGGTGCGGCTCTCGATGACCTTCGCGTAATCGCCGTCCGGGACAAAGCAGATGTCCTGACTGTCGTGCTTGCGGGCGTTGATCAGGCCGGCTTCGGCGGCAATTTCACGCGCTTCGGTCTTGCGCAGGCTGCCAAGCGGGAACTTGACCCGCGCAAGCGTCTCCTGTGTCAGATCGTAGAGCACGTAGCTCTGGTCCTTCGTCTCGTCGAGGGCCTTTTTGAGGACGTACTTCTCCCCTTCCCGCTCGATGCGGGCATAGTGCCCGGTGGCGATATAGCGGCAGCCCATGATATCGGCGCGCTCAAACAGCTTGTCGAATTTCAGATAGCGGTTGCAGTCGATGCAGGGGTTCGGCGTAATGCCGTGCTCATAGGCGTCCACAAAGCGGTCGATAACGCACTCGGCGAATTTGTCCTTGAGGTTGAAGACATAATACGGCATACCGAGGCGGTAGGCCACGCTGCGTGCGTCCTCGACATCGTCGAGCGAACAGCAGGTGTTGGCCTTCGGAATGCCCGCGTCTTCATTATCATAGAGCTTCATCGTGCAGCCGATGCAGGAGAAGCCTGCGTCCGTCAGCAACTTGGCCGCGACGGAGGAATCCACGCCGCCGGACATGGCGACCAGTACCTTTTCAGTTTCCATTGGCAGCCGGGGACGCCTGCATGGCGGTGATCGTGCGCTCCATCAGCTCGTCAAGGCTCCAGCCGAGCATATCCGCACCGCGCTCAATGACCTCGCGTGAGCAGCCTGCGGCGAACTTTTTATCCTTGAACTTCTTTTTGAGCGACTTGAGCTGAAGGTCCTGCACGCTTTTTGTCGGCAGCATCCGCACGACTGCGCCGATAAGGCCGGTCAGCTCGTCCGTGGCGTAGAGCACCTTTTCCATCTGGTGCTCCGGCTGCACGTCGACGGTGAGCAGATAGCCGTGGCTGACGACCGCATGGACAAGGCGCTCGTCCACGCCGCGTTCGCGCAGGATCTGCGTCTCCTTCGTGCAGTGCTGGTCGGGATATTGCTCAAAATCCAGATCGTGCAGGATGCCGACGGTCTGCCAGAAGTCCGCCTCATCGGCATAGCCAAGCTGGGCGGCAAAATACCGCATCACATCGCCCACGATACGCGCGTGCAGGCGGTGGAATTCACCCTCATTATATTCGCACAGCAGGTCCCATGCCTGCTCTCTGGTCGGAATCATAGTTCTGCCTCCTGATCGTCCAGTTTTATTTGATGATTATAGCACAGATCGGTGTCTGTGTACAGGGAAAGTGTCTGGTGCGTGCTGTAAAACGCGAAAATCCTCACCTTGCCGTGCGGCAGGGTGAGGATTGGGGTACAGGCTTTCAGGGCGTAACGTCTGACATATCGTAGAGGGTGGGTTTTCCGTCGCGGGCGCGCTGGAGAGCGGTGAGGGCGTAGAACGCCTGCGTGGTAGCAAGCAGGTTGCCTCCGTCCTCCGGCGTATGGGCGAAGCTGCCGTCGTCCTGCGCAAAGCGCAGGAGCACGTCCTCCAGCGTCTGCCCGTTCTTCACAAAACGCGCGTCATCCAGCGAGAGGCCAAGCTCCGTCAGTGCTGTGAGCACCTGACTGACCGACTCGCTGCTCTCTGTGCCCCGGGAGGAAAACGCGCCGTTTTCCTCCTGCATCTGCGACAGACAGGAAAGCCCGGCTTCTACTGCCGCGGACACGTCCGCGCGGCTGCGGTAGCGGGCAAGCGCCTGCAGGGCCATGGCGGTCAGATCGGGATCTGACGCGCCACCGCCGAGACTCCAGCCGCCATCGGCATTCTGCCGGGTCAGAATTGCGTCGACATAGCCGTCGCGCGTCGCCTGCACGGCGGCTGCGGAATTCTGCGGGAGCTCATAGCCGCCGCAGTCCAGCGCCAGCAGCGAGAACGCCGCGCCGTTGACGCCCTGCGCTGTCGTTTTTTTGAGATCTGCCAGCGGCAGGAGCAGATTATAGCCGCCGACGTTTTGCGGGTCGCGCCCGATCGCCGTGAGGGCAAGGATCAGGCGGGAATACTCGGTATACCGGTTCTCGTCGAGAGTTCCGTCTGCCGCCTGCACGGCGGCTTCGACCGCCGTATAATACCGGTCAAAATATCCGCCCGACAGATCTGCCCCGGCACGCGCCAGACCAAACACGATCCAGTCGCCGTCCAGCGAACCGAAGCCCGGCTCCGGCACCGCTGATTTCAGGTACTTTGCCGTCCGTTCCAGCGGCGTCTGCGTGCCGCCACAGGCGGACAGGAGCAGGCACAGCGCCAGAAGCAGCGCAACCGCTCGTATTCTTTTCATGCTGTTACCTCTTTACTGTCATGGCCCGGCAGACCGGCTGGTTATCCTGATCCAGCAGGAACAGGCGGATCCGCGCGCCGTTTTCAACTGCCGCAAGCGTCTGTGCCTGCGTCAGCAGCTTTACCTGCACCATGCGTCCATTCTGATCATAATAGGCCACGGCCAGCTTCTGGCCATTTTCAAATTCGCCGCTGATCGTAAGCGAGCCGGTTTTGATATCATAGGCCCAGTTCAGCATGCCGATCCGGCCGTTTTCCATCGTTCCGGGTTCGACCGTCAGCCTGACGGACGCGGTCGGCGTCTGCGTTTTGACGTTTGTGAGACGGCCGGACTCCTCGCTGTCCTGATCGTGGTACCGGACATAGGGGAAGCGGATGTCGATTGCCGCATCCTCCTCTGTAAGCGGGTCCTCCGACCACTGGACATACTTTGTCACGTCCCGCCGCAAGCCGTTCGCATAGACGAGATCGACCTGCATACCGGCAGGGTCGAAGACCTCACCGGCCCGATACTGCGTTTTATCCGGCTGACGGGTAATTTCCAGCGTGACTGACGGCCCGAAGGCCATGAGCTTCGCGCTGTCGTTCTTGAAATACATCACGCCATAGGAATCCACGACCGGCGAGCAGATTGCATACTGCGCGTCCTTTCCGCTGGGCGTAAAGAGGACATAGGGCGTATCCATGCCGGATTCCTCCGTGACATAGTCTGCACGCGTCTGCCCTGCCTTGTCCCGCAGGACGCGGAGCTTGCCGGGCGTATAATTGTCGACGAAATAGACATAGACATAGCTGGTCGTCTCTTCATAGGCCGTCGTGAGAATGCCGGAGGTCTGCGGATAGCCCTGCGTCTGGACGCGGTAGGCGATCGTGTGCGACGCAAGATCCACAACTGTAAGACTGTGGCCGCCGTACTCACTGAACTGCGCCGTACCTCTGACGCCGATGTAGGCACGACCATTGTACACCACCGGCGTTGAGGTGCTCATGGCCTGCGCGGTGCTCGTGCCGTTTTCCAGCTTCAGCGTCCACTTGCTGCCTGTCCGCAGCTGCCAGCCGTCGGACGTTTTCCCGGTTTTTACGCTGCAGAGCCAACCGCCCTTCGTGGTAAAACAGAAGGCATCGGTCGCTTTATCATAGCAGATCGTGCTGCGTACGTCACCGCAGAGGCCGTCCCATTTGTCGAGCAGTCGTCCGGTCTTCGCGTCGAGCATCAGAAGGCTCCCGGTCATGGACTTGCTTCCGTCCGCGCCGTCGTCCGTGCCGACCAGAACATAGTCCTCGCAGGCATACGCGCCTGCCCAGTAATAGCCGCCTGGCGTCGTCCAATACCAGCAGGCGGTCTTTTCTTCATCCGTGCGCGCCGGGTCCTCGTCCGTGATGGACAGGCAGACAAAGTTTGCGGGAGATTCCTCGCTGCGCCAGAAGCCGGTGTAGAGATAGTCGCCGCAGACGGTGATCGGGCTGTTTGGCTGGCCCTCGAGCGGGTCATGGTAGATCCAGAGCGATTGCAGCGTTTCGGCGTTGAACGCCTGGATCGTACCGTCGGAAAGTCCGACGAACACCATGCCATTGGCATAGGCCGGAGGCGTAATGGAAAAACTCGACGCGCGATCCATTTTGGCCTTCGTCAGGATCTCGCCGGAAACCGGGTCGACGCGGCAGATCATATCCCCCGCGCAGACGATCAGAACGCCGTCCACCAGCAGCGGGCAGCCGGTCGAGCCGCTGTCTATGCCGCTGCCGATCGCATTCGACCAGTAAAGCGTGGACGCGTCGGCATCCACCGGCATCTGGATAGATACGACGGCGTTGTTGCTGCCTGCGGTGTCGCCGGGCGTGCCATTGGCGTCATAGCTCGTTCCGCGGAAATCGGCCCATTCGGCGGGAAGCTGCCGCAGCGTTTCGTTCTTCTGCGCAGCGCTGAGGGTCATTGCGGCGCGGGCCGCGCCGCCCGTAACGACAACAGCGTCCTCGTCGATTTTCAGAACGAGCGCACCGGATGCGCTGTGCGACGGTTCGATGGTCCCGCTCCGGCCCGCATAGCCGGGGCAGGTCAGCAGGTACTGATAGGTATAGCCGTCAAACAGCTCATACGCGCCGCCTGCATCCGGCCAGACGCGTGTTTTGGAGAGCGTATCGCAGACAAACATCAGCGCGTCCGTGGGTGTCAGCTGCGGCGTGAAGAGGACCGGCTGCGCCTTTTGCACCTGGAGCCGGTACTCCGAAGCCGTTTCTTCGCCCGCAAAGTCATTCGTCAGCGTCAGCGTGATAGTCTCCGGCTCCGCCGTGCCGTTCAGCTGTACATCGGCAGCCGCGCCGGGCGTCAGCTCCTGTCCGTCCATCCAGACGCGATAGCCGGTGCTGCCGTTATCGCGGTAGCAGGCGGCATCCGCAGGATAGACCTCTGCGCAGACGGAAAGCGTCTGTGCAGCCGCGGGCATGGTGACGGTATAGTCCCACACCGCAGCAGAATAGCCCGTGCCGCCGCCGTACGTGAGCGTCTGCGCCTGTCCGGCGCAGGCAAGTGAAAGATCGCGCAGCGAGAGCGTGCGCCGGAGCGTGACGATATACTCCTGATAGTAGGTGACGCTCCCGGCGGTGCGCTGGCAGCGGATCGTGAGCGTATTGCCGCGTCCGTTCTGGTTCAGAAGCAGGTTCCGCAGGAACACAGGCGTTCCGAGCTGGGCGGAGGTGATCTGCGTCTCAAGCAGCTGGTCGTCCTGCGCGGTGTTGGTGATGGTGCGGTACTGCGCGAGGAAGGCAGTGCTGCCCGTCTGGATATCGCCGTTGATGCAGAGATAGACTGCGGCGGGCGTATCGGCCACAGCCGCCGTATAGGCATGGCTGGCCGGGTCAAAGGTCTGGTCGAGCGGAATACTGCCCTTGCTGGACGTCAGGTTGTCCTTGCTCAGAGCCAGCTCTGTCAGCCAGTCGCCGGTCTGCACAGTGACTTTTGACAGCGGGCCGTCCTTGGCCGTAAAGCTGCCCGTTGCATGATAATACGTATCCTTTGTCGCCGTATAGGTATACTGCATACCGGGAACCAGCGTGAACCGGTACTGATTTGCAGCCGCGACATAGACACCCTTGAAGATCTGTCCGCTTGCATCGCAGACCGTCAGGTCAACATCTGCGGATTCGACCGGAATGCGAACGGTACAGCTGTTTGTTTTTTTCAGAACCAACGTATACTGTGTCGCTTCGCCTCCGGCCCGCACCTCGATGGATACGCTTTTCTCCGTTTCATCGATGGAAAGCGTGCAGCCGCCCGTCTGCGTGACGTCTTCACCGTCGGCAAAGAGCGTATAGCCCTCTGCCGTGGGTGTCAGGGCCAGCGTGACCCGTTCGCTGAGCACCTGCCAGGTATATGTCCGCGTGCTCTCGTCAAACAACTCCAGCGCGGCGGGCGCGCCGGATTCCTCCGTCACGCGCAGCTGCTTCAGCGTCGGGGCACGGCGGATGGCAAGGGTATAGTCCTGATACTGCGTCATGCCCTGCGCGTCCTGCGTGTCGGCGCGGTACACGACGGTATTGCCCTGCATACCGACGGCAAGCACGCCGTCCACGCCGCTGGTTCTGGATTTCAGCGCCTGTTCGGCCTGCTGCGGCTCCGTGCCGCCCGCCGGGGTATAGATTGCGGTCAGCTTCAGCTTGCTTGCATCCGGAAACACACTCGTGTCATACGGCCAGAACGCGTAGAGCGTTCCGGTAAAGCTGTCGTCCAGAACGGCGGTCAATTCACGCGCCGTCTTCTTCTCCACGGGAAGCTTGCTGCCGTCAAACTCCGTTTTGGACGCGGATGAAAGCATGAAGCCGTCCGCTTTGAGCCATTCGGCCCTGTCAAGCACGGCAGTCACGGAGGTCTGCTCCGGCACTGTGACGCTGCCCGTCACGCCGCCGGACTGCGCCTGCATGGTAAAGGTATAGCTTCCGGCGGGCAGCGAGAGCATTCCGCTGCCGTTCTCGTCCTGATAGACGCGGCCATATTGGTTCTCGGCATACAGCGTATCGCCGGAACTCCATACGCTGTTCCGGTCCGAGAAGGTAACGTTATATTTTGGGCCGTCCAGTGTCTGCTTGTACTGCTCGACCGCGTTATGAAGCGCCGTGTACAGGCTGAGCGCCGCATTATCGTCCGCCGTGACGTATCCGGCGCAGGCGGCGTTATACGCTACCTTTGCGGCCAGCTGCACATCCGGCTCCTCCAGCCGGTAATCGGCCATAGCAGCGATCAGGCTCTGCATGGCATCCGACGGCTGCGCCGTCAGCCTGTCTGTGAAGCAGAGATACCGGATCCCGGCCTGCGCGGCGTTTCGCGTCAGGTCGTGGCTCCCGGTTTCATCACTGCGGATGAAATTGCCCGTTTTGCCATCGATCTGCGTCACGCTGTTCTCGTCCGGCCCAAAGCTGTGGCCGCTGGCGTTCAGCGCTTCGTAAAGCGTCTGATCCGCCGTGTAGCTGATGCGCTCCGGTGCGATCAGAAGCGTGCCGTTCCAGTCGGCAGCGAGGTAAAACCAGCCGCCCTCCGCTGCCAGTGCCTGCACCGGCAGGCAGCCCAGCAGCATGACGGCCGCAAGCAGCAGCCCGAGCAACCGAACCTTTTTTTGTTTCATATCTGTCCTCCCCTATCAGTACAGGCAGCGAATCCATTTCAGCCACGCGCGGCGCGGCAGCGGTACATTCTTTTGCAGGCGGTCTACCGTCTGTTTCCAAACCCGGAGGGCGCGCTTCGCCTGTTCGCGCGTCATAGTGTGACTGCTGAAACGGGCCTCGCCGTTCAGCGCAGCAAGGTCACGAACCGCTCCGGCGTATTCCGCATCCGACTCCCGGAGCGATTCGCCGAACGCAAAGACCGAGCCGCCGTCGTAGCCAAGCCCCATCGCGGGCCAGAGCGCCGCAAGCGCCCCCGTCACCCAGGCAACAGATTGTGCGGGTGCAGTGCGCTCAAACCGGTAGCGCCATCTGCGGCGGATGAGCGCATAGCGCAGCGCGGCGGCTGCCAGCAGGAAAAGCAGAAGTCCAACTGCCAGCACGATCCAGAGCCAGAGCCGCGCTTTGACTGCGGGGGCGCTCTGCGCGCCGTCATCCGGCTGCTCCTGCGGCGTATCCTCTGTTTCGTCGGATTCGTCCTCAATCGTTTCCGCCTGCGCGATGGAACCGTCGTCCGTGTGTGCATCTCCGGTCTGGCTGGCAGATTCGGACTGATGCGGTGAAAGAATGTCGGTCAACTCGCCGTAGCCCGGTGTGAGAGCCAGCGGCATCCAGCCGGTGCCGTCCTGATAGACCTCGGCCCAGCCCTGTGCGTCTGCCGCGGTCAGGGTGATCGCAGAACCGGCCTGCGCACGCGCGGCAGCCTCCTGTGTAAGCACAAAGCCCTCGGCGTAACGCGCCGGGATGCCATAATAACGAAGCGCCAGCACGGTCAGGGTCGCGGTCTGATACGTCGTGTCCTTTATCGATTCATCCAGCGGCAGCACCGTTCCGGCTTCGCGGAGCGCGTCCAGCTGTTCGAGAAAGCGCGCCGTGCAGAGCTGTGCCTGCTCCGGCGTCAGCGAATCTGCAGAGCCGTATTCCCGGCAGAACTCATCCAGAATCGGGGCAAGCTGTGCGCGTATCTGCGCAGGCAGCGTCACGTCCTGCTCCTGCACGAACGCACGGTAGCTTCCCTCTGCGCTGAGATAGGCGTCTGCCTTCTCCGGCTGCTCCCGCAGCGCGTCCAATAATTCCGCTGCGGTCTGCTCCGGGGCAAGGGGCATGGTGAAGCGATACTGCCGCGCTCCGCGCAGGCCGCTGGCCGGGAGTTGGGTGCTTTCCAGACTGTCTGTGCGCAGTGCGCTTTCCTGCGGGAGCGCGGAGAGCGCGTAGGGCGCGTATACATAGGCGCTGCAAGCGCTGGTATTTTCAATCAGGACTGTCTGCGTCTGCTCCTGCCGGTGCAGGCCGCGCGACGCGGCGGCAAGCTGCGTCTGCGGGTAGAAGCCCTCCTTATGCAGCCAGTACAGAAGATCGGTCTGTTCGGCAAGCGTCTGCGCATCAAGCGCCTGCCATGCCGTGCCGGTGAAGGTATCGCCGGTGAAGCCGCGCAGATAGAGCGCCGTCGGCTGCTCCATCGTGACGGTCAGGCATGGTGTCTGCTCCGGTGCGGCGGAATAGTTGGAAAACTCCCCTTCCGGCAGCACAGCCTGCCCGGATTCATACCGGAGCCGGTGCAATGCGGTGCGGGAAGCCGTTCCCCACTCGGAAAACAATGTGCCGCTTCGCAGGCCCGGTACGGCCAGAAGCACTGCGGCAAGCACGCCCGCCAGCGCCACCAATGTACCATAGCCCAAAAGCAGTGGAACGGATTCCCTGTGATCCGCCGCGCCGCCTGCCAGCAGCAGAGCCGCGCAGAGCGGGCACACCGCCATCCAGACCTGCGCTGAATCCGGCCTGAGCAGCGCCAGAAGCGCCGCAGACAGCACCGTCAGCAGCAGGCCGCAGACGGTCGGCGACCAGCGGACGGCATAGGCACAGAGCGTGCCGAGCAGTGCCGCCGAAATAGCCACAAAAAGTGCCGCGTCCGCTCCCACTCCGGCCAGCGGCAGGAGGATATGTCCCGTGGCCTTCGTCAGCGTCTCGCCCGCGGAGCTGCTGACCGTAATGGCTCCCGCGAGGAAGCGCCCGGAAAAGACCGCTGCGCAGATCAGGCAGAGCAGCGGAAGCACAGTGCAGAGCCAGCGGCGCGGGAGTCCAAGCGCCACGCTCTGCCAGACCAGCGCCGCAGCGCCTGCGGCGGCCCAGAGCCAGCCGTAGTTTGTCCAGATCCCGGCGGCTCCCTGTGCCACAGCCAGAAGTCCGGCGAAAAAGAGCGCAGCACGGATTGCACGCACCGCCAGTGCGGGCATTTTTTTCTCCGTATCGCAGCGGATGAGGGAAAACGCGGCAGTATCCTGTTTTTTCATGCCCGTTCCCCCTTAAATTTCGAGTTCGGAAAGCTGCTCGGCATAGTGCTCTGCGTCGAAGGCGATCGCCTCCGGCGCATCTGCCCCGCAGCTTAATATGGTCAAGCGGCCGAAGCGCCCGAGCTCAGCCGCATCCTCCGGGACACGGCCCGTAATGTACAAAATGTGCGACAGAACGGCCTCGCCGCTGCTCCGGCAGAACAGCGCCGCGCCGCTTTCGCCCTGTGCCGTGCCTGCGGAGAGCAGACGCGGCAGAAGGCCCGTCAATTCATCGACACTGCGCACGGGTTGGCTCACGCACTGCTGCTCCTGCGCATCGTTCCAGCAGACGGTGAACTGCACGCCGGATTCCAGCAGCGACCGGCAGGCTGTGACGACAACGTCGGCCTGCGCGTCGGACTGCTCCGGCGAGGCGGTCTGCGTCCGCTCCCAGAAGACCAGCACGGAGCGGCGCACGGGAAGCGACGGCTCCCGGACGACCAGCTTGTCAAGCTTGCTGGACAGCTTCCAGTGCATCTGCCGCAGGCTGTCGCCGGGCGCGTATTCGCGCAGGGCGTAGACCTCGGCCAGATCGTATCCCGTCCGGTCGGGTGCATAATTCTCGCTGTCGTCCGGACAATTCGCGTCCGGTGAAACATAGACGCTCTGCACGAAGCCCTTCGGCTGCACGGTCATGGCCGCGACCGCAGGCTCACCCAGCCGGATGCCGATGATCCCGAACGGGTCATACAGGCGGCAGCGCTCTGCCGTCAGCTGAATCCTGCCGCAGTGCGCGCTGGAAATGCGGTATTCCGACACGCCGGTTCTTTTGGGCCGGGCCGTCAGCCGGTAGTGCTGTACGGCGGTTTGGCCGGTCAGCAGATTTGTCAGCCGCAGCCGCACACCGAGCAGGCAGACCGGCAGTGCACTTGTGTTTTCCACGCGGATGCGCAGCGTACCCTCTTCGCCCTTTTCCAGATTGACCGGCGCATCCAGCCGCACGCGCAGCTTTTTCGCCGCACGCAGATGCAGCAAAGCGCAGACCAGCGGCGTCAGCACGAGAAGGGCTGTCGCCGCTGCGCTCAGGATGCTGCCGCAGAACGCGTCCAGCCCCAGAACCGTCAGCAGGAGCAGCGCATATCCGATCCGAAGTACGGTCATACGCCCTCCCGGCTCTTCCGGATCACCGGCATTTCCACGTTTTTCAGGATTTCGTCCACGATCTGCTCCGCGCTGCGCTCCATCATGCGGGCCTTTGTGCTCAGCATCAGGCGGTGGCAGCAGACGTCCGGGAAGATCGCCGCGACGTCCTCGGGCATCGCGTAATCCCGGCCCTGCACATAGGCATACGCCTTTGCCATCCGGCAAACGGCCAGCGCGCCGCGCGGACTGAGGCCCAGCTGCACCAGCGAGTGCACGCGCGTCGCCTCCGCCAGACGCGTGACGTATTCATAAACGCTTGTCTTCATTTCCACAGCTGCCGCACGCTGCTTGAGCGCGTTCAGTTCCTCCGCGCCGACGACGGGGTGGACGCGGTCAAGCGGGTTTTCCGTGTGCCGCTCTTCGAGAATGCTGACCTGGCTTTTGAAGTCCGGGTAGCCCATGGTCAGCTTGACCAGAAAACGGTCAAGCTGCGAGTTCGGCAGCATCTGCGTACCGGCGGAGCCGGCGGGGTTCTGCGTCGCAAGGACGATAAACGGGTCGGGCAGCGGATGGGTTTTGCCGTCGATGCTGACATGGCCCTCCTCCATCGCCTCCAGAAGCGCGGACTGCGTTTTGCTGGAGGTACGGTTGATCTCGTCGGCCAGCAGCAGATTCGTCATAACCGCGCCGGGCTTATAGACCAGCTTTCCGGTGTCCTTATCGTAGACAGAAAAGCCGATGATGTCCGACGGCATGGTATCGGAGGTGAACTGCACGCGGCGCGTTTCCAGTCCCAGCACACGCGCAAACGTCATGGCCGTCGTCGTTTTTCCGACACCCGGCACGTCCTCCATCAGGACATGGCCGCCCGCCAGAATCGCCATCAGGATACGCTCCATGACCTCGTTCTTGCCAACGATCACGGTTTCGATCTGGTCTAAAATTCCCTTGATTTTTTCCTGCATCTGTGTTCCTCCTGTTTATTCCTCTGTGCCCGGATCGGGCTCCGGGCCGGGTTCGGGATTTGGATCCGGGTCCGGGTCTGGGCCAGGAGCGACTGGCTCCGGCATACCGCAGAAGCGGCAGAAGCCGTTTTCATAGCTGTGCGGATAGTTCTCATATGTGCCCGGCTGCTCTGTTTTGTCGCCGCAGTACACGCAGCGCTTTACCTCAAGGCTGCACGTGCATTCGGCCAGGACGATCTCATAGCTGTGCGGGTACTCAAACGCGCCGGGCGCGTCGCGCTCAAACGTTTTGCCGCACAGGCTGCACCGGGTCGTCTCATGGCTGCACGTGCACAGGGCTTCAATCGCCTCCAGCGTTCCATTGCAAAGCTCCGTGTGGGTATAGCCGCAGGTGCAGACCCAATCCCGCAGGCCGTCGTCCCATTCGTAGCGGTGCTCGCCGCGCGTGCCCTCGATCTCCGCGTGACAGATCTCGCATTCCTCCCAGTGCTCCTGTTCGTTGTGCTGGATCACGGGCGTATGGTTGAGCTTCTCAGACGGCTCGTGCTTTTCATAGCCGCAGTCCAGGCACCGGGAGAGCTTCTCGCCCGCCTGCTCACAGGTGGCGGTGTCCTCTATAAATTCAAAGCGATGACCTTCTTCGACCTCTTTTTTGCAGCGGGAGCAGATCTTGCGGTGCTGCTCGTCATTCTGCTCGATCTGCTCGATCTGCCAGTCGTGCGCCTCCGGCTCTGTGACGGATTTCTGGCACTTGAGGCAAAATTCGTAGCACATCATGCCGTCCTCTGTCTCGCGGTATTCCGTCTGCGGGTGCTCGCACGCGCGGAGCTTGCCGCAGCTGGTGCAAACGGTCTGCTCTGCGCCGTCCGCACCGGTGACGGTCTGCCACTTGTGCGAGACGTTCATCGAACCGTTGAGCATGGACACGCAGAACGCGTTTCCAATGTCGCCGCTGCCGACGTCGCGGCCATAGGCCAGCGTATAGCGCAGCACCAGCACGTCGCCGTCCTGCAATTCGTAATCAGCAAGACTCGTAGTCGGATAATAGGTTCCGCCGCCGACCGTATACAGCCAGCCGGAGCCGTTTGTGAAGTCAAACTCTCCGACGGAGGTGTTATGACAGCCGTTCAGACTGATGCCCGCCAGATAGATGCTGCGCCAGAGCGCGGCATAGGCTGAGTTTTCGCCGAAGACGCCGTCAATGGCGGCAAGGACGGATTCACGGTCCGAGCCGTAGCTGGACCAGCTGCCGCGCAGCGCATTGGAGCGGGCGGCCATATTGGTCCCGTCGCCAAGTCGGGCAATATAAAAGTTATCGTCGTAGCTGCCGGTAAAAGCGGTCTCGGAGCTTGGCCAGCCGAAGGTGTTTGCGGCTGTTCCAAACGGGTCGCCCGCATCATAGCCCCAGACGGCCTTTGCCACGCTGTAGGCCGCGGGTTCGCCGGAAAGCACCTCGTAGCTGAGCGGCGCAGTCACGCCGAGGCCCAGCACCGTCATGTCGATGTAGATCGTCGCGTGGCCAATGGGTTCGCCCTTGCGGGAGCGTTCGCCCAGAAGCGTCAGCGTGAGCACGTCCTTGTTGCCGTAGGTGTCCTCGCAGGTGATGACCAGCGTATGCTCGTTTTCGTCGCCCTCCGCCGGGTTCTCCGGCACAAGCGTATATTGCAGTCTGCCGCCCGACGAGCCGTAGCTGCGCTGCACCTCGCCGTCCAGCGTCACGACGACGTCCGAGGCAGTCATCTGCGCGATCAGAGTGCCGTCCTCCTTTTCGCTCCATGCGGTCACGGTCAGGGTGATGTTCGTTCCGTTCATGACCTTCTGGCCGTCGGTCAGATTCGTCTCGATCTTGACGGTCCCGTCGCCGCGCAGCTTATAGGGGACGTTGATTTTGAAGGTATACTGTTCTCCTGCCTCGGATTTTGCCGTTATGGTGAAGGTATTCTCGCCCTCGCTGCCGTCCGCGTTGACCAGAAGCTCGATCTGGCCGGATTCGGCGGAGCCGAGCGCCTTTGTCTTGCCGCTGCCGGACTGATAACAGGAAATGTCGCTGATCTCGACGCCGCTGGCCGCGTCGCCGCCGGTCAGCGCCAGCGTATAGGCAAGAACGCCGTCCGTTACCTCGTCACTGTAGACCGTCTGTGCCGTTTTGTTCTGCCCGTTCGCACAGCGGATCGCGGTCTGTGTCCCGTTCAGCAGCGTATAGCGCAGTTCAAGGCTCACGTCGCCGGAATAGCGGAGGACATAGGTAAACGTCAGGTTTTTGAGACTTCCGTCACTTTTCTGATAGCGGGCCTGCACGGTCAGGGTATATTTGATCGACGCGGCGCCGTCCGGGATGCGCAGGACGGTGCTGCCGTCCGGGACGGCAAGCGTCTGCGCCGTGCCGCCCTCTGCGGCAAGGCTGGCGGAGGTGATGGTCATCTGCGCCGCATCCCGGCCATCCGGCTGGAGCTGGTAGCTGAATTCGCCGAGCTTCAGCTCGGTGCGGCGAATCTCGGCGGAGGCACGGTCGCCGGGCTCGCAGACGATACTCTGCGCCTCGGTGCTGTTTTTCATCCAGACGAGGTTCAAGCGGAGGTCCTGCTCCTCCCGCCACTCCAGAAGGAAGGTGAACGTCAGCTGCCGGGTCCGGCCGCCGCTCGTTACCTCGGTAAGCATGGAAATGGTATAGGCGTTTTTCCCGTCCGCGCCGCTTTGCAGCGTGAGCGCGCCGCCATTTGCGTCCAGCACCCCGCTCTGTCCGTTTGCGGCGCTGTATGCAATGGAAAGGAGCTTTGCATCCTCGGCGCTCTGCCCGCCCAGACGGAAGCTGTAGCGCAGAAGATTTTCTTCCAGCTCGTCGTTTCTGACCGTGCACGCGGCCCGGCCTCCGGGCTGGCAGCGCAGGCTGGCCGTACCGCCGCCTGCAAGCGTCCATAGCAGCTGCGCTTCCAAATCAAGCTCGTCGGAATAGACCAGCACGAAGCAGAATTCCGTCTCCTGCTCCTGCCGTGCTCCGTCCTCCAGCACGTGCGTGCAGACTGCCTGCACGCGGAGCGTATAGTAGCTGTCCTCGCCCTGCGGGCCGACCTGCATGGCAATGCTGCCGCGTTCGTCCGCCGGTGCAAATGCGCCGTTGTTTTCTGAAATCTCTACGTTGGTAATTTGGGAATCGACCGCGTCGAGGCCGCGCAGCTCCAGCTCATAGCGCAGCTTTCCATCGGGCAGCTGCGCAGTGCGCACGTCCTGCCGCACGGTCGTATCCGACGGGCAGAGTGAGCGATAGCGCTCCCCGCCGTAGCGGTACCAGGTGAGTACGAGGCCAAGGTCGAGTGCGTCGGGCTGCGTCTCGTCTCCGGCGTCGTCCGGCTGGCCGTCGGTCCTCTCACCGGGCTGCTCGCCGGATTCCTGGCCGGGCTGCAGCTCCGGGTCGGATCGGGGCTGCTCAGGCAGCTGCTCGGGCACGTTCTCGCCGGTCTGATCCTCCGGCGGCTGTTCAGGATTCTGCTCCTGCCCGGACTGGCTGCCGCCTGTTCCGGTTTCCTGCGTAAGCGGCGCGGCGGCAAGCGTGCCGCCGTCTCCGTCGCCAAAGCTCAGTCGGCGCACCGGCTGGATATTCTCCTTTCGGATCGGGTTTTCCGGCTCCTGCCGCTGCATCTGCAGCGCAGGGAGCACGACCGGCGCAAGCAGCGCCGCCGTCAGCACCACGCCGAGCAGAACACGGAACCAGCGTATCGTCCAAAGCTTTCTCATAGAGCCTCCCAGTGCAAAACAAAAACACCCGACCCGCAGACGGATCCGGTGTTCGCAGTTCCAACCGAAGACAGCAATTCTCCTGACTTGCGATCTGGGCGGCTTTCCGCCCGCGTGCTGCTCCTACCTTCTCACGGTTTCCCGCAATGGCTGCCTTTCGGCCCGGCGCTTTCGCGCTTCGGAGCGGCCCTCTCGCGCACAGTTCTTTCGAGTAGGTCCATTCCTTTTTCGCCGCCCCCTGCCGAACACCCCGGCAAGACGCAGCTACAAATCTTCGGTATGCTATTTTTTCGCCTTTATCATACAGCAGGCGCAGGAAAAAGTCTACTGTTTTTTGCGTGTCTTTTCGCGGGGAATGGGCGCTTGGGGCGCACAGAAACCCCGCCCCTGTCATGCGGCGCATGACAGGGGCGGGTTGGGGGTATCGCTTATGCCGCTTCCTTGGTCATGTTCATGAGCACCTTTGCTCCCATTGCGCGGGTCGCAGTGCCCTTCGGGTTGAAGGCTCCGTTGGAGCCTGCCAGATAACCGGCGGCGGTGCAGTAGGTGACGGATTCAATCGCCCATTCGCCGATCGCATCAACGTCGGTGTAGGTAAGTTTTTCTGTGATGCCCTCGGCGTTCTTGCCGCCAACCTTGTCGTAGCCGTAGAGAACCTTGGCCATTTCCTGACGGCTGATGGCCTTGGTGGGCTTATAGGTGCCGTCTTCATAGCCGTCGACGATCTTGTTCGCGCTTGCCCACAGAACGGCGTCCGCGTACCAGCTGCCGTCCGTGCAGTCGGTGAACTTCTCGCTGACCTTACCGGTCACCTCAGGAGAACCGGCCATGCGGTACAGGACCGTTACAAGCATACCGCGGGTCAGAGCGCCGTTCGGGCCAAAGGTCGTTTCGCTCAGGCCCTTCATGAAGTTCTTGTCTGTGACATAGTTGACAGCCTCAACCGCCCAGTTGCCGTCGAGCACGTCGGTGTACGGGGTGGCAATGACCGTGATGCGGCCCTGCGGAGCAGCATAGGTTGCGGGAACGATGCCGCCCAGGCTGTCCTTGATGTAGTTGATCAGGACCTGATTGTCCAGCATGACGGAATCCTGCAGCAGCTTGTTGTCCGCGAACATATTGATGCCGTCGCCGGAATCCTTGAGCATATAGTTGTGGGACGCGACCGTGTATGTAGCCTTCGGATCAATATCGACATACTTGCCGTTCTTCAGGACCTTGACGTTCTTGACGCGGTACGCGCCGTCGACGGAGACGAACATGGATTTGTCGTCGCCCTTTGCAGAGGACTTGACCGTGGTGTCGATGGTGTACTTCAGGCCGGAAACCTGCAGGAAGCCGCCCATTTCACCAACGGAGTTCTCCCCGTCGGAGTAGGTGGACATGGTGTTGCGGGCCGTCCATTCGAGCGCGTCGATGATTTCCTGACCGGTCGCCTCGACGACGCAGAGCGCGTTGCCGTACGGATGGACCTTGATGATCTGGCCGTAGGTGATATCGCCTGCGGGGATATCGGCACGGATACCGCCGCCGTTGACGAGGGCGATGTCAGCGCCGGAAACGGCGCGGTACGCGTCGGCGCAGAGGTCGCCGAGGTTGGTTTCGCGGTTGCGGATTGCGCGGGTGCCGTCGGCGCGCTTCGTGGTCAGGTCGACGGAGGTTCTGGCGACAACGGTGTTGACAAGGGCTTCATTCTTTTCCTGAATGGACTTGACAAACGCGTCGGCCGTATCGTCCTTGGCGGCGTAGTCGGAGACAAGCTCCGTGGTGAACACGCCGTTGGAGATGGTCAGCTTGCCGATGTTGACGAGCTTCGTGCCCGTGGAGGACAGGGGGATCTCCTTGCCGTCCTTGTTCTTGACCAGCTCCATGGCAATGGTGGAATGGGAGTGGCCGTCGAGCACGGCGTCGATGCCGGTGGTGTTGGCGATCAGGTCGGTCGAGCGCCACGGCTCGGAGGATTCGTCAACGCCCAGATGTGCAAGGGCGACAACGTAGGTCGCGCCATCCTTCTTGGCAGCGTCAACGGTTTCCTGCACCTTGTTATAAAGGTCAGCGCCCTTGTTGCCCTCCGCGAAGGAGTAGACGAAATTGCCGTTGGCGTCCTGGAAGTAGGTCGGGGTGGACTTGGTGAAGGATTCGGGCGTATCGATGCCGACGAACGCGACCTTGATATCGCCGTAGGTCTTGATCTCATACGCCTTGTAGCCGGTCAGACCCTTGCCGTCCTTGGCCGTATAGGTCAGGTTGCAGCAAAGATACTGATACTTGGCCTTGTCGATGAGCTTCTGGAGCTGCGGCAGGGTGTAGTCGAATTCATGGTTGCCGAAGGCAGCAAAATCATAGCCGACTTCATTCATAATATCGACCAGATATTCACCCTTGGACAGCGTGCCGATGACGTCGCCCTGCACGGAGTCGCCGCAATCAACGAGCGCAACGTAGTTATACGCAGCCTGCATCTCCTTTTTGTAAGCAGCCAGACCGGCATAGCCGATGTTGTCGTCAACGGCGCAGTGCACGTCGTTGGTGTACAGAATCACAATGTCGTTGGATTTCTCGTCTGCTGCGAACGCTGTAGTCATAAGGCCCAGCATCAGGCATGCCGCCAGCAGAAGTGCAATCAGTTTCTTCATAGTATCCTCCCTTTACATCTTATCTGTCCTTGGACAGATGGTATGTCTATATTATACTACAAAGAACCGTCGTCAGCTATTCACAAATGTTTGAAATCCGATGTCCGTTTTTCGTCATAATGCACAAATTGTGTAGAACATTAGTGTATGAAACCAAGTAAAGCTGTCAGTGCGTTACGGCGTCGGCTGTTCCTCGGCGAACGGTTCCCCTTTCAGAACGACCCCGCGCAGGAAGCGGAACGTCTCCTTCTCGCCGCGTTCGGCGAGCATCGTGAGCAGAAAGCGCAGCCGCTTCATGGTCTGCGGGTGCACGAGCCGCGATTCGTTCGCCCGGTCCAGATACTGCAGCGGGGATGCGTCGGTATAGGCCGCGCCCTGATATGTCTTGCAGGCCGCAATGCGGTCAGCGACCATTTCGCACAGGTATCTGACCGGCATATCGACCGGCTCATACGTTCTCGTTTTGGGGCTCAGATCCGTCCAGTATTCAAAATGGTGACGGTTGCGGCCCTTGTGGTGCATCCAGGCCAGAGAATAGCCGTTCGCCTCACGCTCGGCGGTGTTCGGGCTGCGGTCGCCCTGATAGTACCGGACGCCCGCCAAAAACTCGGTTGGCGAATATTTGGACAGGTCATGCGTCAGTCCCTGCCAGATCAGGCCCATGCGGAAGCAGCCGCGCATGACCAGGTGCCGGTGATGTGTGATCGTTTTCAGATGTCCCCAGAATTTATCCATTGCGCAGCCCTCCCGTTTTTCTCATTACATTATACGATAAATCCGTTCCGGCTGCAACGCAGAAAAATTTTAAAAGCCTATTGACAAGCTAGGGAATGTGTGGTAGGATACAGCCATCCGATAGATGTTACCAACATACTATTTTAGTTCTATTTGAGTGAGGGCACAGATATGATCCTGCATCTGCTTCCGTGCGCCGTGTTCCGATGTCGGATGTGACAAAGGAACCGGATCGACGCTTTCATTTTATAAAATATAAAGGAGATTTTGAATATGTCCAACATTTATACTTCCGCTGACCAGCTGATCGGCAAGACTCCCCTGCTGGAGCTGACGCACATCGAAAAAGAGCTGAACCTCAAGGCCAGAATCCTGGCCAAACTTGAATACTTCAACCCCGCCGGTTCCGTCAAGGACCGCATTGCGAAGAAAATGATCGACGACGCGGAGGCTGCGGGTCAGCTGAGGCCCGGCTCTGTCATCATCGAGCCGACCTCCGGCAATACCGGCATCGGCCTCGCCTCCGTCGCGGCAGCCAGAGGCTACCGGATCATCATCGTCATGCCTGAGACGATGTCCGTTGAGCGCCGTCAGCTTATGAAAGCCTACGGCGCGGAGCTTGTGCTGACGGAGGGCGCCAAGGGCATGAAGGGCGCGATCGCCAAGGCGGATGCGCTGGCGAAGGAGATCCCGAACAGCTTTGTGCCGGGCCAGTTCGTCAATCCCTCGAACCCGAAGGCCCATATTGAGACGACCGGCCCCGAAATTTACGAAGATACCGACGGCAAAGTCGATTACTTCGTTGCAGGCGTCGGCACCGGCGGCACAGTCACCGGCGTTGGGCAGTACCTGAAGCGCAAGGTTCCGTCCGTGAAGGTCGTCGCGGTCGAACCGGCCTCGTCCCCGGTTCTGTCGCAGGGCGTGGCAGGCGCGCACAAGATTCAGGGCATCGGCGCGGGCTTTGTCCCCGATGTGCTCGACACGAAGGTCTATGACGAGATCATCCCCGTTTCGAACGAGGACGCGTTTGCAGACGGCAGGCTCGTCGGCAGAAAAGAGGGCGTTCTGGTCGGCATTTCCTCCGGCGCGGCGCTCCACGCAGCAGTTGAGCTGGCCAAGCGTCCGGAAAATGAGGGCAAGACCATCGTCGTCCTCTTCCCCGATACCGGCGACCGCTACCTCTCTACCCCGCTGTTTGCGGATTGATCCTGCATGATGTGCCAAGCCCCGGCTTCCATTTTGAACGGAAGCCGGGGCTATCATTTTATCCTGTGATATCCTCATACAGCGCCCACATGGCGTCGACGGTGCATTCGGAGAAGCGGTTCTGGGCGGCAAGCTCCGTGCCGTAGCTCTCCAGGAGCATCGGGCGGTAGGTGTACCAGCCAGTGTTCTCATTGCGGAGAATGACGTTGATGGTCGGCTTGAGGTCGTATTCCGATACGTGCGTTCCGTCCGCGTCCTTGACGATGGTGACGCTGGCCATGCCGCCGAGGAGGTTCATTTTCTCCTTCTGGTGCGACAGGAAGTTTCCGAGACTGTAATAGACCGGCACGTCGCGGCCGTCGGATGCCGTAAGCAGCTCGACCGGCTGGAGCGTGTGCGTGTGACCGCCGATGATGAGATCCGCGCCCGCGTCCGCCATTGCCTGCGCCCAGGTGAGCTGGTCGTTGTCCGGACTGAAGGTGTCCTCCGTGCCCCAGTGCGGGAAGACGATGACGAAATCCGCCGCCTGCTTTGCCTGCTCGATGCGGCCGCAGACCGTTTCCTGACTGGAAAGCATATCGATCATCCAGCGCTTTTCGGGCATGGAGTTGTTGAGGCCGTAAGTGAAGTTCAGCATGGCGATGCGGATGCCGTTTTTCTCGACGATGGAGATCGCCTCGGCATCAGCCTCCGTGTCATGGATGCCGAGCGTGGTGATCTCCGGATATGTCTCGTGGAAATAGGACAGCGTATCCGTGATGCCGGTTTCCTTTTTGTCAAAGCAGTGGTTGCTGGCGAAGGTCACGACGTTGAAGCCCGTATCGGCCAGCGCGTCGGCAACCTCGATGGGCGAACCGAAGACCGGATAGCTTTCGATCAGCTCACGGTCCTTGACGAGGATCGTCTCCTGATTGATGCAGGCCAGATCATACTGCCGGACGGTGGGGCGGATATCGTCGAAGAACGACGTGAAATCATAGCCGCCCTCCGGCGTCTGCGCGGACCAGTAGACGCAGTTGTGGATCAGATCGTCTCCCAGCGCCATGAGCGTCACGCGGGACTCTGCTGTCTGCTCTGCAGGCTGCTGTGCGGGCTGCTCCTGCGGCTCCGGCTCCTGTACCACCGGTTCAGCCTGTACAGTCGGTTCTTTGGCAGGTGTGGAACTTGCCTCGGCGGCAGCCCTTGCGTCGGACATACGCGGCGTGAACGCCGCCTGCACGACCCACATCCCGCCGAAAACGACGGCGGCAAGCAGAAGCAGGATCAGGATCAGGCCCAGCGCAACGGAGGGCTTTTTGTTCGGGGCTGCGGACATGGTGCGCACATCCTTTCGGTGAAATTTACTGAAAGCATCGGTTCCTCAGGAAATGATGCCGTATTCCGCCTTGACGGTCAGAATGCGCAGAACGCTCTCGTCAATACGGGCCTGCGAAAGCGTGCCGTCGGCGACGGCGGCCTTGACGGCGTCGAACGCGGCCTGCAGATCGGACGGCATGAGGATCATGTCGCATCCGGCGGCAAGGGCCTTGACGGCGGCATCGCCTGCGGAATAATGGTCGGTGATGGAGGCCATGGAGTGCGAGTCGGTGATGATGACGTTCTGATAGTCCAGCTTATCGCGCAGGATATCCGTCACGATGGATGCGCTCAGATCGGCGGGCGTATCGCTGCCGGTGACATTCGGGTAGGACAGGTGCGAGACCATGACGAACGGGACGCTCCCCTCCGAGGCGATGATGGACTGGAACGGGACAAGGTCACAGCCTTCCAGCTCACTGAGGGTCTTTTCGACGATCGACGTGCCGTTGTGATCGTCGACGGTGGCGCTGCCGTAGCCGGGGAAGTGCTTGAGGCATGAGACAATGCCCTCGGCGCGCAGGCTCTTGACGATCACACCGGCCAGCGACGCGCACAGCTCCGGATCAGAGCCGAACGAGCGGCTGCCGATGACGCTGTCCGCACCCTGCGCAACGTCCGCGACCGGGGCAAAGTCCAGATTGAAGCCCAGCGCGTGCAGGCCGCCGCCGATGTCCTGCCCGGCGGCATAGGCCGCTGCGGGATCCTGCTGCTTGCCGAGCGAACGCATATCGCCGACGGACGGCACGCCCATGTCCGGGTTGCTGCCGACGCGGCTGACGGTGCCGCCCTCCTCGTCAACGCCGAGGAAGAGCGGAATTTTTGCGTAGGACTGCGTGTTTTCCAGCAGCGCGACGGTCTGTTCGCGGTCTTCAAGGTTTTTCGCGAAATACACGATGCCGCCGACCGGGTACTGCTCCAGCGCTTTCTTTGTCGTCTCCCCCGCTACGGTGGCGGTGTTGACGTTTGTGATGGCCTCCGGCGTTACGAAGAACAGCTGCCAGATTTTTTCCTCGTCCGTCATGGTATCGAGAAGCGCCTGCGCCGTCTGCTGTGCGGCGGAGGCCTCCGGAGCGTCCGGCGTCTGCGGGTCTGTTTCATTCTGATCATCCGTACCCGGCTGTGGCTGCTCGTCCGGCGTCTCCGGCTGGGCGGCCTGGCCGGGAAGCTCGCCCTCGTAGGGCGCTTCGCGCTCCGGCTCTACGGTCGTCGGTTCGTTGGAAAACACGCCGTCCGTCTGGATGGTCTCGGCCTGCTCGGGCTTCTGCTTTTCCGGGAGCGTCTTCCACAGAAGAACGCCGACACCGGCCAGCAGCGCAATGCAGAACAGAACGGCGAGCATGGCGGGTAATTTACTGCGGGAATGTTCCATAGCGTCGATCCCTCACTTGTGATAGAGCGTGTGCGACTGATAGACCGGCTCGAACGTAACGTTCATGCCGAGGCGCTTGAACATCCCCTCGTCGACCGAGGAGAGAATGACGGACGAATGCACCTGACTGCCGCGCAGGGAGGCCAGCGCCTCC
>ERZ772820.943-NODE-943-length-24917-cov-8.828614_pt1 | contig 24917 bp, 18 predicted proteins | sample MGYA00511377_ERZ772820 | MGnify/ENA primary metagenome ERZ772820 (study PRJEB29015, sample SAMEA2737684) | human gut metagenome | biome: human gut; feature: human-associated habitat; material: faeces | place: China | collected 2012 ... | reverse complement strand
CGGAGTGTTGACGATGCCGGGATGATTGATGTCTGTCCAATCGCCAAAATAGCCTGTGGGCGCTTTGCTTTCCACAATGATAAACTTGCCCGCATTACGCTGGGTATAGTAGAGAGTATGCCGCATGGAATCTGTGGTCGCATAGGCCGCACTGTTGATGACCGCGTAGCTGCCGTCGCCCTGACGCTGTACGCTGTAGGTGTTGTAGCCCCCGGTGGGCTGGTATTTGCCGGTCACCACATCCCACTGATAGATCTCATACTGGGCATCGGTTGCGATCTGGCTGCCGGTTTCGCTGTCGGTTTTCTTGAGGTTGACCTGCAAACTCCACTCGTCATTTTTCATGACATAGTCATTGTTGGTGTTCGCGGGTACCGAAATCGTTTGGCTGCTGCCGTTCGTGCCCCAGTACTTGCCGAATCCATACGGTACTGTGATTTCCTCATAGCGGAACTGGATGCTTCCCAGCTGCGCTTTAGCCGCTGCTATAGCATTGTTGACAGCGTTCTGGGCCTCACCCTGCAATTCCGCAATGGCGGCGTCGCGGGCACTGTTGGCGGCCGCATCAGCAGCCTCCTGCGTGGTGAAAGGACCAACCTGTCCATTGCGAGTGCCCGATGTTTTGGTAACGGCATAGTGCAGGCTCCAGCTTGCACTGGCATCGCCACCGTTCTTCTGGTAGTTGTCATCGGCGGTATGACCGCTGGTGGTCACAGTTTGCTTTCCGGCAGGGCTGATAGACCAGTTGCCGCCCTCGATGCTGCCGGATTTGGTTGTAGGTTCGATTTCAATCGTTGCACCGTCCACTTTTTCCAGTGTGGCAGTCTGAATCTTGTCGGTGCGCACACCGTAGGAAAAATCGAAACTGCCGCTGGCGGTCTGGGCGGGTGCCTCCCAACTGGCGTAGTATTCCTGCACAACAGGTTCCGGCTCAGGTTCCTCCTCACCGATCTCAGGTCCGATCAGGGCAACGGTCTGCCATCCTGCGCGACCGGGATTATAGATGTAGGTGTAGTAACCGCGGGCAGAGGCGTAGGTTTCCACGCCGTTCAGCAGCTCATCGGCAGAGGCAAGATAAATTTCCGCGGTGGTGCTTTCGGGGAAGTTTTCGATGATATACATCTGTACATCGTCATAAATTGATGCACAGAAATCCAAAAGAGAGATTTCTTCACCCTCGTCAGCGGAAAAAACAGCGGGCAGATCGTCCGCATCGCCCAAAGAAAGCTGGTTCAAGCCGCCCCAGATGCGAATCTGGTTGCCGTAGTGGTCACCGGGGATGCACTGGTCTGCGTTGACCGTGGAAGTGTTCACATAGGTGTATGTCGGGCATCCTGCAGGCTGACCGTTGGCACCGTGGGTGCAGCAGTAGGCGGGTTCGCCGTTGAACCAAATCAGCCAAGTGCCGTTGACCTTGGCAACCTTGGTGATTTTGCCGCTTGTCACCGCAGGGGTGGGGCGCTCGGCAAAGGCGGCAATTTCGCTGTCAGGGAAAGGATACTCGGCAGTCACATTGCGGTCGATGGTCACCTGCAAGGTTTTGGTCAGGCAGCTGCCGTCCGGCGCGGTATAAACCAGCTGCGCGGTAAAATCCGCATCCGCCTGCACATACACGCCCAGCACCGCAGCGGAAGTTTCGCTGTACTCATTGTGCAGCAGGCTTTCTGCGTTTTCAGCGGGTGCGCCGTAGTAGTCCAGCAGGGTCACTCCGTCCGGCAAAATTAGATCAAGGGTACTGCCATCGGCAGGGTACTCCACCTGCGCCAGAATCGGCACAATGGCGTAGTCGGTATCTTCCAGCAAAGGTGTAGTCAGTGTCAGGTTGTCACTGTCCAGCGCCTCGGCGCTCAGATAACTATCCTGCTCTAAATCGGCATCCCACGCGCTAAGCCCGATTTTGATTTCACCGGTCGCTACTGGCAAACCGTAGCTGCCGATGTAGGAGCCTGTGGGGGCGTCCGGCATATCCGCGTAGAGGATTTCACCGTCAAAGGTGTAAGGCTCGTTTTCTTCAGCAGGCTCATCCGTGGTTGGTGCTGCGCTTTCCTCGGTAGTTGCTCCGGGGTCGGGGTTGCTGGCATCGGTCTGCCCGTTGTCGGTTTCGGTTTCATCGGTCTGTTGTTCCTCAGTGGCGACCGTGCTTTCCTGCGGCAAGGGCGTTTCGGCAAACGCGCCGACCGGGAACACGGAGCAGCACATCACGGCTGCCAAAGCCAGCGCCAGAAGGCGGTGGCTCCATTTTGTTTTTCGATTCATGGGTAAACACCTCTTTTATCTTTCGGGGGCTGTTTTCTCGCGCTCCAGCTGACGCAGACGCGAAGTAAAAATATCGATCAACCCGGCATGAGATTGCAAATTGGCGTAATACACCGCCTTGTCATACCCATCCGCATTGATGTCTTGAATTGTTCGCACAGAATCCGCCCATCTTCGATTCTGCGGGGAAATTCGCGCATCGCCATCCCGCACTTGGATGGCTGCTGCAACAATATAGCGGGTGCGCTCTGCGCCGTATCCTGCCAATACCTGCTGCACGGCACCGTCATCCAAGCACAAGCCGTTATAGTTGTAAGAAATGGCGTCATCAATTTCATCGCGGCATTCCTCGTTCAACTTCATGGAGGCGCGGTATTGCGGCAGTTCCTCGTGTTCGCGGGCGTATCGACCGGTCTGATAGTAAACGGGCGGCCAGTTCTTTTTCGTGCTTTCCATCAGGTCGATGTCGGCGCGATCCGCTATGCACAAGGTCATAACATCCAGTGTGTTGGTATCGCAATCGCGGTAGTCTTTGTAAATGTCCGCCAGCGGTGCTTGGGATTCCAACAAAGCGCGCAGCTGTGCAGGACGCAGCGAAGCATTTTCAAGAGCGATGAGGATATCCTCACGGGAGCTGTACTCATACGCGTGGTTCAAAATTTCTTCGGGCGGCTGTGCAAGCAGCCACGCACGGTATTCGTTTTGCTCCTGCTGCATTTTGTTGTACAGCTTAGCGACAAGGGGATCGTTTTTCACATCGCATCACCGTCCGTATTGTGCAGAATTCTTTCCCAGAAATTCCGCTTTTCAGGCTCGGAAAGACTGCGATAGGCGGTTTCGATCACCGCATTCACGACCTGCTCGGCGGCATCCTGCGCGATATGCAACTGTTTTGCCGCATTTTTCCCCATCGCAAGACGGTGCAGCAGATTCTCTAAAACCGTTATTTTTTGCTTTTGCAGCGCGTTTTTTGTGCTTTCGTCTATGTCGAGCGCAGCAACAGGGGTGTCGTATACGCTTTCCGGCACACGAAATACCAACTCGCTGCGTTCTCGATTGGGGGCAATGTCATTCAGCACGACCATGCAGCCGTTTTGCTCGGCTTTTCTAAGTAAAGTTTCAATGTCCATAGAATTCCTCCAATAAAAAAGCGCCCACAAATGTGAGCGCTTAAGTAAGATATTCAGTTACAGAGACTCAATCAGTTCAGAGATTTCCTTGACAGTTTCCAAGGTCTGCCCAAATGTAATAGCTGCTGCATAGGAATTGCTCATGCCGTAGCTATCCCATAACTGTTGCATAGACGAATCATCCCTTAGGTCATCCAAAATTTCTTTCCAATCGGCAAGATCTTCCAGAGATTCTCGCTTTTCAGCCGTATGCAGAACAGCATCCTTTAAGACTTGCGGGCGAATTTCTGACTTTCTGGTGCGATACAGCGTGTAAAGGTCATAAAAATCGCGCGCTCTTGTGGTGGTTGCACCGCGGCGGATAATGGTTTCATACTTTTCAGCAAGTATCGTTTCTATCGTATAAGCCATGATAGGAATTTTCTTTTCGGAATCAAAGCAGGGAAACTCATATTGTACCGCAGCAGGGGTGATTTTGTCGCCGGTGGTGATGTCGATTTTCATGGGTGTGTTGATTTTCCCATACAGAACATCAATATGGGCGCGGAAGTTGTTGTATGCATCAATTTCACGGATCGGTGCAATGGAACGATATTCAAAGCGGATACCGTCACCAACATCAACTGCCAAAATGGTTTTGAGGGCAGAAACGATTTCCTCTTCTTCCATATGGATACCGCGCACGGTGGTATCCATATCCATCGTAGTTCGACCCTCAAGCCCAACCATTGAGGAAATCAGAAGTCCTCCCTTGAGAATGAAATTTTTCTGATACGGCGAAGCCGCCAGTCGTTCCAGCAGACGTTCAAACATAAACATCTGCAAAATTTCCTGAGCGCGCAGATGCTTTTCGGCAGCAACATTGCGCGCCCAGCCTTTTAATTGTTCTGGTGATCTCACATCAGCACCTCCATGTAGGTACGCAATTTATCGTCAACCCCAAACTGTTTTCCATACTTTAGAAGTTTTCTGGGATTTGGTCTTGACGCAAAGTAGATCTTCAGTCCATGTGTAAACAGTTGCTTGTCGATTGCATTTCTGTCGCGCACCAAGTCGCAAATGCAGCGTTCACGGTCATACAGGATAACATTTCCGCCTTGTGGAGATCTGCAAGTGGTTTTGCCTATACCGTGAAGACTTCCTTTAACATAGTGAAACCGAATATTGGGATCGCGTTCTTTGATGCGACTGGTGTTATATCCTTGCGGCACACTGAATTCAAAAATGTGTGGCGTTCGGTCTGACAGTCCCCAAAAGTACATGGCACTGCCGTAAGAGTAGACAAGATTCTCGCTTCCGCTTTGCAAAAGCGTAAACTCGTCTGGAACAAATCCGGTCATTGTATATTGTCCGCGGGCAATGCGCGTCAGAACACCTTTGTCTGCGTATCGTTTTAATGTGACACGGTTTGTGCCTGCTCGCAATGCTTCTTCTGTAGTAACAATGCCGCCGTTCGCATCAGCTATCGTTTTCAATACAGCTATCGTAGCATTCACTCCACACACCGCCTTTCAAAAAGTTACTACTGTGCTTTAATTATAACATAATAAAGCACAACTGTAAACGGGCTTGTGGGAGATTTTCGTGGGAACTAGTTAAAGGTCACGACCCAATAGGTATATTGCCCCTCTGCCGTCTGGCAAAACCAGCAGCCGACACCCATGCTGGTAAAACTCGGCTCCATAATGTTGGCACAATGGGCGGGGCTGCCCTGCCAGCCTGTGCAAACGGCGCTGGCAGAACTCAGCGGACCGGCGGCGCAGATCTCGCTGCGGGTGGTCATACCGCTGTGATCAAAGGGCGCACCTGCCACAAAACTCTCACATCGGGCATCGGCAGCGGCGCTCAAACCGCTGTCCATCGTCAGCGGTGCCAGCCCACCGGCTGCGCGCATCGCGTTGATGTTTTCCTGCACCGCCCAATAAGCGGAATCCGAGCTGTCGATGCTCCACCACTGATCGGTGCCTGACGCCAAATCAAAGGGCACAGCACCATAGCTCATACTGACCTGCGCCGGGGCAGGTTCTGCCGTCGGCGCTGCCGTGGGTTCCGGCGTAGGGGCAGGAGTCGGCGCGGGGGTAGCGGCAGGTGTTGCCGAAGGTGTCGGCGCGGGTGTGGCGGTAGGTTCCGGGGTTGCTGTCGGCTCGGCAGTTGAAATCGGTGCAGGTGTTTCTTCGGCGTCTGCACTTTCGGATGTCGCTGCCGACAGCTCCGTCAATTCAGCGGATTCCGGTTCCGGTGTCTGTGCGCAGGCTGTCAATGCGGACAGCATTGCAAGCATTACGATCCATTTTTTCATCTTGAAAACTCCTTGCGGGGGCCATCTCTGACCCGGTTGCTTCTTCTTTCCTTCATCTTAAAACCTTCTACCTTTCTTGTCCACGCTGTCGATTGTCCGAACGACACTGTTGCTCTTCGTCCGGCACGGTATCCAGCACGATATCCTTTTCGTTCAGGTTCAAAAGTGCCTCCAACTCGGCAAGGCGCTTGCTCTTTTCAGCCAGCTCGTCCGCCTGGACAAAGGGCTGCGCCAGCTGTTCCTTGGCGTTTTCCAGCTGCTTTTGCAGCTGCACCAATTTGGATTCAAGGTCGGTCACGCTCTGCGGCAGGTTATGCAGGCAGTTGTCCAGGCGTACCGTGTTGCCGACCGCATCCGCGCCCAGCTGCACCGGGTTGATACCGCTGCCCACAAGATACGCCAGATACATTTTGTCCATCGCAAAATAGGCGATCTGCAAATCAAAGCCCTTGTATCGCCCGATGGAAACCGGCTCGGTGCGGTTCATCGCCATACCCAGCAGCCCCAGCAGGGCTTTGCCCGCGTCCTCGCGCTTGGTGTAAACCGTGTCCATCAATGAGATGGCGAAAACATCCTTGTCGTCCGCATCGCGCTTGGTATTTTGCTGTAGCAGCGCTGTGTCCGCTTTGGCGTTTTCCAACTGCTGGGCGGTCTTACGCATTTCTGCGGGGAATCCTTGTGTAATCGCATCTTCCAGCCGGTAATGCTCGTTGTTGTAGGCGGTTTTCAGGGTTTTGAGCCGCGACACCTGAATATCCAGATCCATTTTCTCTTTGATCATCGGATTGCCCGCTGCCAGCGCCTTGACCTCGGCATAAGACAGCGCTGCATCGTCCAAATCATCCGCACTGCGGGCAGGGCTTTTGCTCGTCATAATTTGCCCGATGAACTTCTGTTTGGTTTCCAAAAGCTGCCACATATAGCTGTCGAAGGAAGCTTCTGTGACGTAACGATACTCATATACTTCGGCATTGGTGTTGCCTTGGCGAATCATACGCCCGTTGCGCTGCTCAATGTCAGAGGGTTTCCACCCGCAGTCCAGATGATGCGTGGCCACCAGCAGCCGCTGCACATTGGTGCCTGCGCCCATCTTACCGGTGCTGCCCATCAGCACGCGCACATCACCGCTGCGCACCTTGGCAAACAGCTCGGCCTTTTTCACCTCGGTGTTGGCGCTGTGGATGAACTGCACCTCGTTTTCGGGGATGCCCATAGAAATCAGCAGATTGCGCAAATCATCGTACACATTAAATCCGTCCGGTTTCGGGGTGGACAAGTCGCAAAACACCAGCTGGGTCAATTTCTTGTCTTTCGTTTCACTCCAGATGCGGTACACATTCTCGGCGCAGGCGTGAACTTTATCGTTGGGGTTTTCGGGCAGATTGGGGTCGATCAGCCGCTGATCCAGCGCCAGCTTTCTGCCGTCGTTGGTCACCTTGAGCATATTGTCCTCGGTGGGGTCTACATTTCCGGCGCGAATTTCTTCGGCGCGGTCGGCAAGGTCAGCCACCATCTGCTTTTGCTGGGGGCTTGGCGGCAGCGCCACATTGATGGGTTTGCCGCCCACCAGTTTAGGCACCGGCAGGTTGAGCATATCCGCCGTCTGCACATCCGCCACCTGCTTGAACATACTCATCAATTCCGGCAGATTATAGAATTTGGAAAATCTTGTTTTTGTGCGGTAGCCGGTGCCTTCCGGCGCAAGCTCCACGGCTGTCACGGTTTCTCCAAATGTGGATGCCCACGCATCAAAGGAGGAAAGCCCGTGCTGCTCCAAGGTTTCCCGCTGCAAATACCGCTGCATGGTGAACAGCTCCGCCATAGAGTTGCTGATGGGCGTACCCGTGGCAAACACCACGCCGCGGTTGCCGGTGATTTCGTCAAGGTAGCGGCATTTCATATACAGGTCGCTGGCGCGCTGGCTCTCGGTTTGGGATATGCCAGCCACGTTGCGCATTTTGGAAAGCACCGCAAGATTCTTGAAAGCGTGGGCTTCGTCCACCATCAGGCTGTCCACGCCAAGCTGTTCAAAGGTCACCACATCGTCCTTGCGGGACTGGTCGTTGAGCTTATCCAGCTTTTTCTCCAGCTGCTTGCGCATACGCTCCATCTGCTTGACGGTGAAATTCTCGGCGCGTTCTTCTTTCAGCTGTGCCACTTGGCTGATCACATCGTGGATCTGGCTTTGCAGGTATTCGACCTGCCGTTCCTGTGACAGCGGGATGCGCTCAAACTGGCTGTGCCCGATCACGATGATGTCATAATTGCCGGTTGCGATTTTGGCGCAGAACCGTTTGCGGTTGGCTTTTTCAAAATCTGTCCTGCGGGCTACAAGAATATTTGCGTTGGGGTACAGCTGCAAAGCCTCTCCGGCAAGCTGCTCGGTCAGGTGGTTGGGTACACAGATCAGGGTCTTGGAGCAAAGCCCAAGACGTTTCTTTTCCATCGCCGCAGCGACCATTTCGTAGGTTTTTCCGGCGCCCACCACGTGCGCCAGCAGCGTATTGCCGCCATACAGAATGTGCGCAATGGCGTTTTTCTGGTGGGGGCGCAGCGTGATTTCAGGTGACATACCGTGAAACAGGATATGGCTGCCATCGTATTCGCGGGGGCGCAGGGAGTTGAACCGTTCGTTGTATTCCTTTACCAGCATCTGGCGGCGGGTCGGGTCTTTCCAGATCCAGTCCTTGAAAGCGTCCTCGATCTGCTGCTGTTTCATCTGGGCTTCCTGCGTGGCAGCGGCGTTCAGAACGCGGATTTTGTTGCCTTGCATATCCTCCTTGGTGTCAAAAACGCGCACATCCCGCAGGTTCAGGCTTTCTTCTAAGATGTGGTAGAAGTTGGCGCGCTGTGTGCCGTAGGTCACGGTGGCTTTAATGTTGCCGCCCGTAAAGCTCTTGTTGGTCACATTCCAGACGCCGGTCAGTGGGATGTACAACACCTTCACGCGGTCCCGCACATAGTAAGGCGCGTCCACCAATTCATCGGCAAACTGCTTGATGAGTTCAGGAGCCAGCCAAGTAGCACCCAGACGCACGGCAATTTCGCTGGCTTCCAAGTCCTTCGGCTGCACGGTTTCCAGTGCCTGCACATTCACAGCAAAAGCGGGGTTGTTTTGTGCCGCCAGCTTTGCTACCTGTAATTTGTGGCGCACATCGCCGGAAAGATATTCATCGGCGGTATAGTAGCGCGGTTCACCATCAGAATTCTTTTCCAAGGGGTCGGCAAAGATAACGCCTTGCAGGTCGTTCACCAATGTATCTTTGTCCTTGCCGGTCAGCTGCTGCATATACCCAAAGTCGATGCCCGCGCGCTCACCGACACTCAGCGCCAGCGCTTCGCTGGCGGTTTCCACGCGCTCGGCAGGGCGGGCAGCCCGGATGGTGCGCTTTGAAAACATATCCGACTTGCCGATGAAATTGCCCTCGCTGTCGAGGTTTTCCAAGGAGCACAGCAGAAAATATCCACTGTCATCCCGCATATCCAACGATGCACCACGGCTGTTGATGAGTCCAAACTTACTGTGGTAGTGGTCGTACTGGCGGTTGAGTTTGGCTTGCAGCTCCGTGATGACTTCATCCGGCATATCTTCCAGCTGGGCTTGGATCAAGTCCCGTGTGGTGTCCCGCAGTTCGATCAACTGCCGCATACGCGCCGCGGAGGTAGCACCAAGGGAAACCTCGCGCATAATGGCGTTCTCGCGGTAATAGAATTTTCCGTTACGGATACAAAAGCTGAAATTGCGCACATCGGGTTCGGCGGGGATGCTGGCATCCACAGCGCCGGATTCCTGCAGCTCGATGTCCTGAAAGTGAAATTCAGCGTGCAGGTGGGACATGGCCTCTTGCAGCACATCGGGAAGGGGCTTATCGGCAAACGCCTCGCAGGTCAGGGTCGGGCCATACGGACCGCTGACGGTTTTCAGTGTGCCGCAGACCATTTCGGGGTGTTCGGCAAAATAGCTATTTAGGGAAAGTCCATCCTCCCTCTGGGTGGTGTGCAGCCAGCTTGCGTCCTGCTCCAGAATGCGGTCACGCTTTTGCAGGAAGATGATGTCCGCCATCGCCTTGGTTCCGGCTGACTTAAAGGTGGAATCCGGCAGGCGCACGGCACCGATAAAGTCGCATCGGGCGTTGATGTACCTGCGCACTTCCTCGCTCTTTTTGTCCAGCGTGCCACTGGTGGTGATAAAGGCGATGATGCCGCCCGTGCGCAGCTTGTCGATGGATTTGGCAAAAAAGTAATCGTGAATCTTGAAGTGCAGCCGGTTATACTGCGGGTCAACCACACTGTAATCCCCAAACGGCACATTGCCGATGACCACATCGAAAAAGCTGTCGGGCAGGTCGGCTTTCTCAAAGCCGGTGATTTGGATGTTTGCTTTCTGGTACAGCTGGCGGGCAATTCTGCCGGTCAGACTGTCCAGCTCCACACCAAACAATCTGGTGGTCGGCTCATACAAATAGCTGTGGCTTTGCCCAAAAAACGCGCCCGCACCCATACTGGGTTCCAGAATCGTTCCGGCACCCACGCCCATTTTGCGCAGGGTGGTGTACATTGCGTCAATGACTTCGGGCGGGGTGTAAAAGGCGGTCAGGGTGCTGCTGCGGGCAGCGGCGTATTCCTCCTCTGTCAGCAGGCTTTTCAGCTCGGTATATTCGCTGTGCCAGCTGTCTTTGTTGGGTTCAAAGGCATCGGACAAACCGCCCCAGCCGGAGTATTGGGCTAAGATTTCCTGCTCCTCACCGTTTGCGTGGGGACCGCCGTCCGCCATACGCTTTTCGATGGATTTCAGGGTGCGGATGGCGGTGATGTTGGCTGCAAACTTTTCGCGTGGTGTGCGCGGGGGTACAGGGTCCTGCGGCGGGATATAGTTGTTCGGCTCATAGGCTTCCTTGAGAGCAATGAGTTCCGCCGCCTGCAAGACCTGCTCGCCAAAACCACCAGATGATTCTTCTGCGGGTTCTAAGACTTCACCCTCAACAACCTCTGCCGCCTCACCGGCGTCCGGTAGATTGGGTAATTCTGGTGCCGCCAGCGCATTGTTTTTAGGGTTCGCCGCCAGCAGCCTTGCAAACTCCCCGCGGTTGACGGCGCGCCCGATCAGCGGGAAATCCTCATCGCGCAGATGCACATCAAAGATGCCGATTTCCTCCACCGTAAAGGGGTGGTCGTTTTCCAGATAAACGGTATCTCCGGTAGCCAGCGGGCGCTTTTCCACGGGCTTAGGCTTGTAGCGCTCCTGATATGCTTCATACGCTGCTTCCGCATCGTCAATGAACTGCGAAAATTCAACGTCCTCAATGCCTTCCTTGGCAAGCGCCCTTGTGCTGTCGAAGCGCGCACTGTCCACAAAGGAGCCGTCAACTAGATACACAATCTCATTGCGCAAGAAGTTGGCGTACACCTGAATTTCGTGTTCGCCGTCCCCGGTGGTGGAATAGGCAAGGTCGATGTGCGTAAGGTCCGAATAATCCGGTGCACCCAGCCCTTCGCGTTCACAAAAATCCGCGATGGTTTTCTCCGCATAGTCTATCTCGGCTTGACGGGCGTCGCGTTTGGCTTTCTGTTCCGCTTCCCATTTTTCATATCCCTGCTTGTTGTTTTCATCCAGATATTTGTCGTTGTGGACCAGCAGATGCAAACGGCGGGCAACCTCGTTCCACGGCAGCAAGCGGAAATGATCCGGAGCGTTATCGGATGCATAGCGCTTGATTCTCAGCCCCTTGGCATCATAATCCAGAAACCCTCTTTCGCCATCTCGGAAATCCCAAGTGCGCCCGCCGATACCGTATTCTTTTTTCAGCCAGTCGGCTTGCTCCTTTACTGTAGGCAATACTGTGGCAGAGAAAAATTCCTGTATGCGAAAACGCCCCTCACAAAAACCGCTGCCCATGACAAGAACATCGACAATGTCCTGCTCGTCGATATGAGTGCCGTCATCCTTGACTGGCGGCTGCCAGCTTGCGCGGGGCTGTAATAGGCGGATGGTTTCCTGCTGCTGTTCGGGGGAGGGCAGCCCCATTGCGGCGGCAGTTTCCTCGGCAAGGTTGCCGTGCCCCACGCTTTCCGGCAGTTCAATCTCATCGGAAACGGAAACAGCGGAGGGCGATGGTTCGCTCTCCGCTGTTTGGGGTTCGGTATTTACAGGCTCGTCACGATGGGCATCGCCAGTTCCGCTGCCTGCGCTTTCAGACTGTTCATGTGCGCCGTCCAGCCCAACGGGTCGTTGTTCTTGTCCGGTGCCGGGTTGCTGACCAGCAGCTTCGTGATGGTCTGCTCCACCTGCTCCCAATAGCGCTGCTCGGTCTGTTTCAGGTCGCTGTACAGCGTCCCGTCCAGCAGCATCTTGTCGTACAGCAGGGAGTGGTTCTCTTGCAGGAACTTCTCCCGCTGCAGACCGATTCTCCCGACCGGCGGTCTGTGCGTTTCCTTCATTGCCATCTTGGGTACCAGATACCCGTTCAGATTCGTCATATCCATGATCCTGCACCTCCTGTTGGTTCGTCTTGCTTACATTCTCATCATACTGTTTCGGCTGGGTCTTTGCAACACTGTCGATGCTCTTGACGACAGCGCCGATTTCGGCAAACATCTGCCGTCCCGCGCGGTTGACGGCATTGCCAAGCGCCAAAACTGCGGATTCGGTATTAAAGCGGTCAATGTCGGCAAAGGCGTCCTGCGGCACGGCACTGTCGCCCAAACCGCAGCGCACTGCCGCCATATAGACGGCGCTCTGCGTGATGAGGTTGGCAAAAATCGCCGTTTGCTCCTGCGGCTTTGCCCATTCCAGCGTACTGCCGATCACGGCATTTTGCAAATCGGCGTCCAGCTGTTTGCCGTGCTCTGCCACAAACAAGGCTGCCTGCAAGCCAAAGATTTCCGGCAGGCTCTCGGCATTGTGCTTTTCCTGCAAGGCTTGCAGGGTCGGATAGCGGTTGGCATCGGTGATTTGCCAGCCCAATGGTTTGGAGGCTTTGCCGGCAGGGTGGGTGTCCTTGATGTCAAACAGATACCGCACATTGCCCGCCATATTGCCGGTGCCAAGGGATGCTACGCCATGCGCACCACGGTTGACCCAGCGCCCGGCAGCACGGTTCCAAGTGTCGATGTCTGCCAGCATGGTGGCGCCGGGGCGCTGGCTGTAAATAAGCGCCTGATTCGGGAAGGCGTAATGCGTTGTATATGCGGCTGAGCGCAAAAATGCCCGCCAGCTGTCGGCATTGTCCGCCACATCGGCAATCGCCTGATGCGCCTGCCGCAAAATATTTTGGTAATTTGCCAATCGGTTTCATCTCCTTTGCGGTAATAAAAAAGCCCTGCACATGGCTGTGCAGAGCTTATCCATTCGAGTAATTTAATTTTATGCGGGGCGGTTGTTACTGCGTTCGCTGCGTTTGATGCCCATAAACGGGGGAACCGAGGAACGGTTCAGCCCTTTTTCGTGCGCTTGTTTCATGGAAAATTCGTGTGCTGCAACCGCATCGATGAACGCACGCTGTTTTTCAGTGGCGTGGTAGTAATCAACCTTATACCGTTTGCATACGGCAAAAAAGACATCCAGATACTGAATGTTTTCCTTAGTCATTCGCGTGACCTCAAGCTCGGTTTTATCCTTTTGCATAAGCGTTCCTCCTTTATGAAAGATAGGTGCTGAAAATCTCCTGTGCGCTTTCGTCAGCAATCATTAACAACTTAGGTATTATATCGAATTACCATAAAAAATCAACAAACGAAATGTGAATGATTTCATGATAGAAAAACCAACAAAGAAAATCCAATTCATTTATGGGTGTATTTTCCTTTGCTGAGCTGGTTTTGTTATCGTTCTTCGCGTACAACGCTGCGTTTCTTGGTTTGTTCCAGCCCCGGCAGCAAGTCATCCACCTGTTTATATCCAATCGGCTCCACATAATAGGCGTGTGCCTCACCGCCCTCATGCGTTACAATAATATCACTGACAGACAAAGAGCGCATCTTTCTGCCGTTGGGGCGGTTTTCCTGATTGTGCAGGCAGTAAAGGCTGTCCAGTGTCTGCCAGCATTCCATCTGCCCGCGGTACACCAGCTTATAGGATGCAGCATTTATATGATCTTTGGTGTAGTCATACCGTAAAAACGCAATCTCACGGTTGTTGGTCTGGTAGATTTCATACGGCAGCAGCTCGTACTTCTTTCTTCGCAATCCCCACGGAAAAATGGTGCCCTTTTCAAAGAGAAGAGGCTGGCTCAGATTCTCCGGAAACAAAACCGGAATGATGGGTTCGCCGCAATACAAAGAAGCGTAAATTCTGGTTTTGAATTTCTCTGCATCGACATACGGAATGCGCTCCCGAACGCATCCGTTGCAGTCAAGATATTCGATATAGCCAATGACCGTATCGTGTTTGTTCATCTCGGTGATTCTCCTTTATAATTAACGGCTCAACCTTTCCCAAAAAGAGATTTTACTTCCAAAGCGCTCATCCGGCGGGCGGACCTTGGCAACCGGCAAATCACCGGACAGCATATCCTCCACCTGTGGGAAGAACAGAAGCCGATTATAGCGCTCCGCCTGTTCTTTTGAAAGCCCCAACATTTTGGACTCACTGAGTCCACAAACCAGAAACCGCCCGCGTATCGTGCAACCATCTTCCAGTTGTCTGTTGTATTTCAGTCGGCTTTGATTTTTACTGCACACAACGCCGATTTTCGATGTGCCGAACGGTTTCAGCAGCAAACTGTCGCCCTCGATCACCTCGGAAATTGCCGCCTGCGGGCTGTCAAAGGCAGCCTGATAGGGGCAGTAGCCCGGTTCTATAATCAAAACTCTTGTCATACCGCCACCTCATCGTTCGTAATCCTGCCGCTTGCGGTAGTAGTTTTCCAGAAGTTTCAGGATGGTACTTTCCATCTGCTCGGAGGTACAGCCCTTCGGGAAATAGCGTTCGACCTTGGATACGGCAATCGTGAGCTGCGGTTCGCGCGGCTTTACGCTGGGGGAACGGGCAGACATGATCCCGTGAATCTTGTCTTTCGTCAGAACACTTTCCTTGCTGGCAGCTTTCAGCTTCTGCGCTTGGGATAATGACGGTGTGCAGCCTTCCTCTTCCATGTAAGAGAGAAATTCTTCCTGTTCCTCCGGCGTCAGGTAGCTCAGCTCCACCGCGGGGGTGGTTTTGAGTCTGCCGTCATCCACAAGCTGCATCAGGTCAGGGGTGAGTTTGTTCAGGCGGATAAAACGCTGAACTTGGTTTCTACTTTCTCCTGCTCCTTGTGCTACAACCTCATCGGCACGGAAATTTGTCCCAACTTGGGACAAATTATTTTTTGACGGTCTACCGGCTTTTCTTTTTACCGCCTCCAACTTCATTTCATACGCCTTGGCCTTTTCGCTCGGCAGAATATGCTCGCGCTGGCAGTTGGAATCCACCATCAATATAATGGCGGTATCATCGTCCATATCCCGCACAATGCAGGGCATAGTATCCACTCCGGCGCGCCGGCTGGCGTGGCAGCGGCGGTGCCCGGCTACAATTTCATATCCGCCGTCCCGTCGCGGGCGAACGATGGCGGGGGTCATCACGCCATATTCTTTGACGCTGTCCACCATCTTGTCCATTTCTTCATCATCGCGCACCTGAAACGGATGCCCCTCAAAGGGGTGCAGCTCAGACAGCGGCAGGATCTGGATTTTCTCCAACTTGGCATCCTGCCGTTCTTCCTCAGTGGAAAACAAGTCATCTATCGAGGGCAGTCGGATGTTTTTCGCGAGATCTCTCACCCTTTTCCACCTCCTTTGCCAATGCTCTGTAAGCAACACTCGCCGGGCATTGCTTACTATAACGAAGTACGCTCTCCGATTTAGTAAGGCTTTTACCGACTCTGGTGCAGCGCGGAACGATTGCCTGATAAATGCGCGTGTGCGGACCATAGCTTGTGTGAATGGCTTTGATCATATCCCGTGTCATATTGGTACGATGGTCTGCTATGGTAATCAGGACACCGTCAATCTCCAGTTTAGGATTGATTTTCCTGCGAATTTTACGGATGGTGCCAATGATACTGGCAAGACCTTCGACATCAAGAATCAGCGGCTGTACGGGAATCAAAACACTGTCTGAGGCGGCAAGAGAGGCAGTGACAAGGTTGCCGAGTTCCGGCATACAGTCAATCAGACAATAGTCGTATTGCCCTTGAAATGGTTCCAGCGCCCATTGCATTACGCATTCACGCATAAAGGTATTTGTCAAACTTCGCTGCAAATCAGAAAGTTGAATGTTGGCGGGAATGACATCTACTTTTTCATCGGTATGGATAACAACATCGGGCGGGTCTACCTCGTTGCAGGCAGCCTCAATCAGCTCTTTCAGGGACGCACCTTCGTTCCCCTGCGAACAGCCAAGGTATCGGCTCAGGCTGGCCTGCGGGTCGGCGTCCACCAGCAATACTTTATAACCCATATCTGCCAATGCTACGCCCAAGTTTACAGCGGTCGTCGTTTTGCCCACACCGCCTTTTTGGTTGGCAATCGCTATTGTTTTCATACGCGCTCTCCTCGCTGTTTTTCAATCTTTGACTTGTACCAGATAAGGCTTTCGTTGTAGTCCTTACCTACGGCAGGCAGCCGCTTTTCTACATTACATCCTCGCTCGGCAAGGCGCTTGGTAACCGTTTCGGCAAAGCGCAGCCCCGGCTCATCACGGTCAAAGCAGAGCACCACATTTTTCACCTGCGGATGCTGCTGCAAAAAGTAGTCGATGGGCAGATAGTTCAGCCCGCCCAGCGCCAGATAATGCACACTGCGCCACTTTCCAATGTCCGTATACTGACGCAATGTCGCGCCGGACATAGCATCAATCGGGGCTTCGTACAGCTCCACGGTATCGCAGTCCGGGTTTTCCGCTTGCATCAGAAATCCGTACTTCTTTTGGCTGCCGGTGACATCACCGCGGTAGGTGCCTTGGCAGCCACGCTGAAAAGCAGAACGCGGAACGCCGCCTTCATCCTTGCCCACAAAAACGCAGTTGCGGTAGTTGCCGCGCGTGGTCTGGTACAGGATGCCGCTGCCAACGCAGTAGCGCAGGACCTTAGGGCTGATACCGCGGTGCATCAGGTAGGCAGCAACGGCTTCGACGTTTCGATCCGGGGTAGGAAGTGTAAATGGACGAGGCTCGTGCGGCTTTACAGGCGCTGCCTTAGCCGGTTGAAAAGAAGCAGCGACCGGTGCCATCTCGTTCAGCAGACGAACCGCTGATACAAAGTCCATGCCCTCCACCTTGGTCAGATAATCAATGGCGTTGTTGCCGCCCACATTACGCGAAAACCAGTGGAAGAATCCATTGGCAGGCGTGATGATCAGGCTATCGTGCGTCCGGGTGCAGTACTCGCGATCCGTTTTGCGCACAAGTTCGCCGGGGTGATAGGTTTCCAAATACTGCATCACGGTAATTCGGCGGGCAGCTTCAATGTTCTTTTGGTATTTTCCCATGGGGGTGACCTCCGTTTCTGTATGAAAAAAGCACCTTGCCTACAAAACAGGTAAGGTGCCAAGGATACGATTATTTGTTTTCAGCAGGCTTTTTGTCACTTCAGCTGGCTGAAAGGGGGTGCGGGGGAAAACACAGACGGCACCCCATTTCCCGAAAAAAGATATACTTCCCCCTTGGTTTATAGAAAAGGATTGACGCTGCGACAAAAACGCAGATTGCAAAGCCCCGCCGAATAGAGTATAATCGTTCTATAAGGTAAGGCAGGTGAGCAGAATGCGATTTTTCCTGATGCAGCGCAATCATCCAGTGGCTGTTATTGAAATAGCTGAAAAGACCGGCGACATTATTGATGTGGCAGAGGTTCTTTCGGCGCAGAGGATTCCCCTTGGCGCAAAGCATAGCGATGGCAGCTTTGATGTTCTGTCCCTGCGCAAATGGTGGGCAGGGCGCGGTATCCCGGCAAGCCGTTCCGGGCTGGAGCACGCCTTGGAAACGCTGCATATTCCTTACGCCGAACTTCTGCTTGTCAAATGCAGCGGGCTGAGCCTTTCAGACCAGTATTGGGTCACGCCCTGCGATGCCCCACAGAATTGGCGAGATGTAAATTTCTACGAGAACGACTTTTCTGACGATGTGGGACGCGCTTTGTTTGGCGAGGGGGTTCTCTCGGCACAGCCGGATTTGTGTTCCCCCTGCAATACCTCAGACGGCTTTTTACAAAAGCGCTGGCGCATTGCGGACGGAAAACGAATCCTCTTAAAAGCAGGATCGGGCATTTACAAGCAGGAGCCTTACAACGAAATCGTTGCCACGGCTCTGTATGATGCGCTTGGTATGCCGCACGTTCCCTACTGGCTTATAGAGCAGGGCGGGCAGGTCATGTCCGCCTGCGCGTGCTTAACCAATGACCACACCGAGCTTGTCACCGCCGCCCAATTTATGCGGCTGCTGCCGCAAGCGCAGGGCGTTTCCAACTGGGAACACTTCGACACCTGTTGCCGGACTGTCGGAATCCCTGATGCAAAGAAAGCGGTCTGCAATATGCTGGCTGCCGATTTCATCTTAGCCAACACAGATCGCCATTTGGGAAACTTCGGTTTCCTGCGCGATTCCGAAACGCTGGAATGGAAAGGAACAGCGCCCATCTATGACAGCGGCACAAGCCTTTGGCAGATGACCCTCACCCGCGCGATCTGCGCAGAGGCGATGGTTCCGGCCAAACCGTTTGAAACCTCGCAGCAATCCCAGCTAAAGCTGATTGCGCCTTATGTGGATCTGCCGCTGGAGCGCCTTGATGGATTTTCCAATAAAGTAGAAGAAATCTTCCGAACAGCCGCCCAGTTTGATGATGGACGAGCCGCGAAAATTGCCGCCGCTGTTAGTGGCCGAATTCAAATGCTTCGATTTAATAGGGCATAATCTGAAATAGCTCCAAAGCATACGGTTTGTGAAATGACTACAAATTGTAGGCAGTTAAAAATTACAGAAGCTATATGTCGCTGCCTAATGCCGATGACAGTCATGCGCCAACTGGTGACAAATTGTCAGCAGTTGAAATAGGGCTATAAAAACAGCGTCCTCCGTTTTACATTCGGGGGACGCTGCTTTTCTCTATAGCACTCATTTGGCGGTGGGCTTTTTTGTAGATTTACCCTGTCGGCTGAATTCTTTCGCAAGGTCAACCAGCTTTTTAGAAGGTCGATAGCTGTCCAGAATATGAGGACTAAGCAGAAAATTCAGCAGACAAGATTTTGGAATCATATACCCACCACTGATTTCAAAGTATCGGATGTAACCGTTATGGCACCAATTCGTGAAGGTGTTATGGTGATAGCCGGTAAACCGGCTTGCTTCGGCGACACTCAGCACATCGCTGTAGGGCTGCATTTTCAGGGTAAGAAAGTCCTGAAACTTCTTTCTGCTTTTGGCGGTATCCAGATTTGCCCATTCCCGTAAGGTCAGCGTTTTGGGCTTGCCGCCTTTGTTCCAGCTCGCTGAGTAATACCCGGTCGGTGCCGAGAATTTTTCCGGTTGGGATTGACGCTTTTTAAGGCAACACCGCATAATTCTAAGTGCCGATACGGCGAGCGAGGTGCGGCAGATGCTAAGCCAAAAGCGCAGATAATACTGGATGTCTTATCGAGCATTTTGGCAACGCAGATGCCGTGCCGCAGCCGCCGGAGCGGTGCTTAAGCCGTAAGGCGGGAATTGTGCGGTGTTGCCTTAAGATACGTGATAACATCTTTTGTATTGATGGTGTACTGGCGGGTTTTCTTGCCGGTATCTATGCAGGGAACAAGCCCGCTTGTCAGCAGGTAACGCGCCGTCTTTTTGCTGATATGGCAGATGACGCGCATCTGCTCCAGCCCGATTTTTTCAGGGTAGTTTGCCTTGATTTTTGCAAAGTCGTAACTGTAATCCACTAGAATCACCGTCCATTATTCGAACTCATCAACAGCAGGCAGGGACGGTTTGATTTTTGAGGCAAGGGGGAATTTGCATAAAATTTAGTCAACACACTTTTATAAATGCCCATAACAATAAGGAAAATTGAGCTTTTTTGTTCTCTCCTGTTTTTCTCTCCAACGTGCCAAAAATGCCTGTTTTTCTCTCATTTTTCCCGAAAATTCGGCATTTCGAAACGGGTTCGAATTGCGACGTTCTGACGTTAAAAAGAACTTCTTTTTCAACATTTTTCGTCGTAGGTCGGTCGAATCATCTTCCGACAACTTCCGCTTTTTTCCGATAAATACCGTCAGTTGCGATATATACCAAAAAACTCGAAATGCGTTACAAAGAAAATGATTAAATGGTATTTCGTATCATTTTACAAAATGTCATTTTCGTCAAGGTACAGATAAGGGACTTCCCGGACAACAAATCCATGGATTGCAATAAAACCGAGATGGCGGACGTTCGGCTCTTTGATTGCTGCAACTTGCTGCGCTTCATGATGAATCTCATTTAAAGTCATGGCTTGGCTATAATATTTCACTTCAAAGATATCATACCCATCGGAAAATTCCAAAGCTGCATCAAATCCGCCGTTTCTGCAATGAACGGGGTCGTAATAATAATAACTGCCAATGTTTCGCATGTTTTTGAGTTTCTCGTTGCGTACCTGTAGACTGAAATAGTCCCGGTAAATAGCCTCAAAACGCCGGGCCTTTGCCCCGCCGCCAACTCCTAACTTAAATCTTCCCCTTCATCACTCTCTCCACCATGGCGCGCTGTGCGTGCTCGGCTTCCAGGTTGGCGGGATGCTTGGGGAAGGCGCGCATGACTTTCTGGTAAAGCTTCAAGCCCTGGTCGGTGGTGCACATGCTGGCAACATACACCATATAATCCGGTACCTGGCCAAACACGCAGCGCTCGGTGTTTGGCACATCCCAGCGCTTTGACTGCTTTTCAATAAAGGCGGCGCGCATCGCGTCGGGGGTGGTGTACTGGGCCATTTCCTGTTCCCACTGGGGCCAGATTGGGTCCACCGAAAGGTCAATAATGGCCGGGCCGCCGTGGTCACCCTTGACCAGAGCAAAGGACTGGCACATGGGGGCAGAATCCGATATAAACACCCAGCCCACATACTGCACAGCCGGAATACCGTACACGTTCAGGGTGCGTACTACCTGTTCGGCATTCTGGTAGGTATTGTTCATGCGGCCGTCAATGCAGTTCACAATCTCCCGCACATGGGCATCGCTGATGGTATCGGTAGTTTCGGTGGTAAACAGCTGTGCTTCGCGGTTGAGCGGGTACATGTTGGACGGTACCTTAATATCCTTGCCGTCGGTGCGGTCTACCATGCGGAATGTGTGATTTTCAAATGTATAAGAAGCCATGTTTCTTCCCCATTTCCTTATCTTTCGTTTATCCAACAGTATACCAAAAACGGCCTGCTGATTCAATGCCGGGCAAACAGAATCCCCGCCGCCAGAGCACAGTAGCTTTGGCGGCGGGGATTCCTGTATCAAAACCCACCCCTCAAAAAAGAAGAAGGAGACGGCAGATGAGGTACCCGCAGGGCGGGCAAGGAAGAAATGTGCGCGATGTGTTGCCAACCTAAAGCCCATATAAATTGGAATGGACATCAGGCTGATATTTTGTTCGACGATAGGACGATACGTCTGTGTGCGCCCCTACGGGAGGATACTCCCAAAATGACGTGCCGTGAAATGTTTTATAAAGAAAAAACGAACCATTCCGGCGCGGTCGGGTGAGCACGCCCTACAGGGCAAAAACTCGTCTTTATTCTTCCACCACATCCCACTCCGCAAAATATTCCCGTGCTTCGGGCAAGATTTCGCGGGTGCAGGGCTGAATGTAATCGGCGGTCAGAGGGAGGTCAGCGCTGTTGGGGCCAGCTGAGATGGTGAACCGCCCGGCTTCTAGGTGCCAGACACTGTATTCGTCCGGGAAAGCCATCTGGTTGAGATTGAACCGGAACCGCACGGTGCGGCGCTGGCCCTGCGGTACGGTAATGCGGACAAAACCCAACAGTTCCAGTTCCGGCCGCACAATGGTGGCGATGGCATCGCGGCCATACAGCTGCACCACAGTCTCGCCGTCGCAGCTGCCGGTGTTATGCACCGTGACCAACGCTTCGGCAGTGCCATCGGGGTCCACGATCAGGTTCAACGCCTCATACGCAAAGGTTGTGTAGGATAGGCCATAGCCAAAGGGGCGCAGCGGGCGGAAGTCCGACTGCCAGTAGCCGTCCGGGTTCAGGGAACCTGCCACAAAGCTCTGGCCGGTGGTCCCGCGGTGTTCAGCCATGAACATCGGCTCGTGGCCCGCGGTGCGGGGCAGCGGCAGTGGCAGGCAGCCTGCGGGGCTGTGGATACCGGCAATCAGGGCGGCCAGTTCAGTGCCGCCCCAGGTGCCGGGGGTGAATGCTTCCAGAATGGCGGCGGCGTTGGCGTAAATATGGGGGCTGGTCAGGGGACGGCCATCTGTATGGGTTACGATGGTACGCGGGTTTGCAGCCAGCACCACACGGGCCAGTTCTTCCTGCGCACCGGGCAGGTCCAGGCTGGCGGCATCGTTACCTTCGCCGGTGTCGCAGTGGCGGCCCCAGCCATTTTTTCCGCTCAGGCACAGGATCACGGCATCCGCGCTTTCAGCGGCCGCGAGGGCGGCGGCAAAGTCGGTCTGGGTGGGGTCGAGATAATCGCAGCCCTGGGTGTAGGTGCAGTTGGGGTAAAGCTCCTGCAGGGCTTCAAAAATCGTTTTGGCTTCGGGGCGGGATTTGTGAATCTCGCGGTCGGTGGCGGCAAGGTCGTACTTGCGCACTGGCTTGGCGGCGGATTTATCGCCCACGCCTGCCATGGCACTGGAATCCTGCACCACCTGGAACATTTCCAGCATAGAGGGCTGGGTGTAGCCGCCGTACAGCAGGCGCAGGCTGCTGGCACCGGGTCCAATGACAGCCAACTTGATGCTGCGGTCGGTAAGGGGCAGGGTGTTGCCCTCATTTTTGGTCAGCACAATGCTTTCCCGCGTGGCGCGCTGCTCGGCAGCAGCGGTGGGGGCAAACGCAGCGGCGTGGTACTGCTGCCACTGGGGGTAAGGCTCATCAAAAAGGCCAAGTTCAAATTTGAGCGTCAGCACGCGAAGAACGGCGCGGTCCAGGTAGGAAATATCCACCTTGCCTTCGGCAAAGGCGTGGGTCATGCCATCGGCATAGCCAAGGCGGTCGGGCAGCTCCATGTCCAAGCCCGCGGTCAGGCATTGCAGCGCGGCATCGGTGATATCATCCGCAGTGGCCAAGATATCGTCTAGCAGGCGTTGTACTGAGCGGTAGTCGCTGACTACCAAACCGTCAAAGCTTAGTTCGCTGCGCAAAAGGTCAGTCAGCAGCTTGCGGCTGGCGCAAACGGGGCGGCCCTCCCATTCGGAGTAGCTGTTCATCACGGTGCGGATGCCCGCCTTGCGGATGGCAGCCTCGAACGGTTTGGCGAACACCTCGCGCAGTTCGCGGGCATCGGCCTGGGTGCGGGTCAGGTTCAGTCCGCCCACAGTCTGGGAGTACCCCAAAAAGTGCTTGGCGGTGGCGGCCACGCCGGTGCTCAGGTCGTCGCCCTGCAGGCCCTGCACAAATGCGCAGCTCATAGCGGCACTCAAGGTCGGGTCGCCGCCATATGTCTCATTCACGCGGCCCCAGCGCAGGTCCTTGGCAACGTCCAATACCGGCGATAATGCGTGCAGAATGCCCATGGCGCGCATCTGGGTACGGATGGTATTGGCCATATCGCGCACAAGGGCGGTATCAAAGGTGGCGCCCAGGCCGATGGAGTTGGGGTAAAGCACGGTATGCGGGACTACCGGCCCACCCAGTGCTTCGCAATGAAAGAGCGCCGGAATGCGGTGGGGCGAATGCTCCATCACATACTGCTGCACATCCCGCAGGCGGGCAGCCAGTGCTTCGGGTTCTTCGCAGATATCCAGCAGGGCAATTTCGCCGATGCCGCCGGAAAGATCTTTGGCAGTCAGGTCGGTGTCCTCACTGACCAGCATGGTGCAGCCCAGCTGGCGGACTTTTTCTTCCAGCGAAAGTTCTTTCAGCAATGCCGCAGCCCGCTGGCGCGCCGCGGTGGAGATAAGGCGGTTGGAGATGTTCATGGGCAAGCCCCTTTCTAGTTAGGAGTTAGGAAATAGGAGTTAGGAGTTGAATAGGCAGAGCCTGATGATGGAGCCTGAAAATATCTATAAGGAATGGTCCATTTTCAGCTCTTATAGCAATTTTCAAAATTAAAGCGCATATCCGCAGAAGCGGAACCAGCCGGAACAATCAGAGATAGTCACAGAGTGAAAAGCATTCTGAATCGCATTTGGAAGGGCATCCAGCATCCTCGCCTTGAATTTACGAAGGAAAGCCTTCACCTTCGACCAAAGTTTTTCAAAAGGTCACTTGCCTTGAATCCAGATATAAGGCCGTTCCAGTCTTTTCTCTTCTGCGCCACATCGGGGACGCTCCTGTTCACTGGCATGAAGAGACTTTTTCTTCCGGCGGTATCCTGCTTTCTGAAGAAAACGCCAGACTGTATCAATGCTGACAGACAAATTCAACGTTTCAATGATCTCCAGACAAGTGATATCCGGCTGTTTCTCCAGAAGTGAAAGTATGTGCTGATGGTCTGCATCGGACAATTTGGGCTTCTTTCCACACAGATTCGTCTGAGTTTCGTAGCTTCCTGTCTCGTTCCGACGCTTCAGCAAGCGATAGATCGAACAGGTGTTCACAGAAAAGCACTTTGCCAGTTCCTTTACACGGATACCCTTATCGTATCCTTCCAAAATCAACTTTCGAGCTTCATTGTGCAGCATTGCACGCACCTTCTTTGCCTTTATTATATCACTTTTTCTCAATGGTTAAAGCATTCTGCTGTATTATTGAAAATTGCTATAATTGTAGTCATTGATAATCCACTTGCCAATATTGCGTCACTGATGAAGACGGACAACACAAAAATGTCATGAAGGAAGGCATCATCGAAAAGAATATTCCGAAAATACCGATATGCCGGAAAGGCAAATCTATTATGACTGTAAAAGAAATGAAACGCTACGCCCTTGCGTGTCCCACGAGCATGGGCGTGCGCATCACGCCGGAAAACCGGATGGCGGTGCAGAACAGCAATACGTTTTATATGCAGGCGACCAGCGCGGAATCAAACGTGCTGAATGTCGCGTCGAGCCTTGGGCGGGAGTGCCTCGTGCTGACCAAATTTGTCAAGGACAGCCCTGTTGCCGACCTCATCAA
>ERZ772820.941-NODE-941-length-24962-cov-3.766531_pt1 | contig 24962 bp, 20 predicted proteins | sample MGYA00511377_ERZ772820 | MGnify/ENA primary metagenome ERZ772820 (study PRJEB29015, sample SAMEA2737684) | human gut metagenome | biome: human gut; feature: human-associated habitat; material: faeces | place: China | collected 2012 ... | reverse complement strand
TAACCGTGTCTTCCAACTGACCGGCGCTGAGGTTGGCAGTACAACCTTTACTGTCTCCGCTGCCGGGCAGACAGTAACCGGCACTATTGAGGTGCTGGCGGAAGATGCCGAACTGCCGGATCCGATGCCGGGGGCAAAACCCGTCAGCAGTCTGCAGGAAGGCGACGAAGAGCTGACGATGACCGTTGCCCGCACCAATTACCAGCTGATAGTCGGTAAGCGTGTCGATGAAAGAGCTGACGAGTTGGAAGTAACCTTCAGTGACGGCGCATCGCAGGAGTATTCGGTCCATGTTGAGGACAAGGATGTTGCGGTCTACGCCCCTGACAGCGAGTGCTTCTACGGTATTTCCGCAGGCACCACTGCCTTTACCGTGACTAACACCGATGGACTTACTGTAAAAGGTACGATCGAGGTAATCGCGGACAGCGATGACGCGACATCTGACGAGGAGGACGGGGAGGCAGAGGAACCGGTACCGGTTGTTCCTGCCGCAGACACCCCGGAGGCAATTCCTGCGACAGCAACGAAAAATGGCGTTGAGATCTCTGAAGCGGTGATCCCAGCGGAATCTCTGCTTGAAGTGATTCGCATCAAAGATGGTGTTGGTACTTCTACGCTTGATCTTCCCCTTGGAAGTTACTATATCCGCGAGCTGAAGGCTCCGTCCAATTACGAGTACGATCCTGATCAACGCTGGTACTTCCGGTTTGAGTACTCCCCGCTGTCCGGCACGACCGTAACTGTAATGGCAAACGGCGGTCACTCCATTGTCAATAAGGTTGAGGAAGAGCCGACGGTAGTTGTTGTGGTTCCTGACAAAGAGCCTGGTCGCATGGAACTGGATAAGCCCAAAGACCCCAACCGTCCTTCCAATCCTGGAACCGGCGCTGTGCTTCCGAGAGAGTATGCAAGCCTTGTTCAGGAAGAGAAAAACGAGGACACTCTCACTCATATCTACACTTTCACAGCGGACGAAAGTGACGATACTCTGCAGGTGCCGGAGGAACTGTCCGACGGCAGCCTCGTATGGAAGCTACAGGGGGTTGACTACAAGCTGCTGAATGTGATCCCGGGCGGGAAGCGCGTCGAAGAATCTGTTTCGTTTGGCTCGCTTGACAGCAAAACCGTCCCAGGGACCTACACCGTAACGATCGATGGGGAAGATGTCGTCCTCCAGCTTGAGACAGTCAACTATACCGAGCATCGCAGCGAAGGTACAAAGGGTTACTGGAGCTGGGATCCGGTTAATGTGACCGGCGTCCTGTACGGCGATTCCGATATGACGGAGTACTATCTGGGCAATGCACTGATCCCTTATAATGCGAATACGCCGGTTGAAAGTGGATACGAATCTGCGTACCTGCAGTATCTCGGCCTGGACCCGGACAGTTTCCGCGTCAAGAGCGCGGCATGGCGTGGCGGTTGGACGACTGACAAAGAAGGACATTCTGTTCGCTATGTGACCCTGCATTGCAGCCGTCAGACATGGCACGACGGTAATCCCGCTGTGACCTATTATTCGGCTGAGGCGGTGTATTCCAACGGACTGACCGATGGACCGGATCGCTACGAGATCCAGGCAAGCGCCAATTATGTCGCCACCAAGGCAGGCATTGCATCTGGTTCTCTTTGGTTCGTTGCAGCGGCGGTCGGAAGTGCCGCGTTGATTACAATTCTCGTAATCACCCTGAAGAAACGCCGCGATAACGACAGCGAGTATTAAGTTGCAGAATACTGATGAGTAGATGAGGAGGGCGTATTCGTACGCCCTCCTTTTGCACATCGAAAAGGAGGTGTGTCCCGTGGGCAACGACGAAAACAGCCATGGTTCCGGAGCTGAAGCCTCGCAGAGCATGAAGTCTGCAGCTGGGACGATGAAGGATACCGCAAGGGGAACAAAATCCATTGTGAAGGCAGCGGCGAAGGCGGCAGCAGGCGATGCTGCGGGTGCCGCAGTCGAACTCGCGAAGGATTTGGGAAATGTCCTTAAAGCTCTTGCCATCATACTCCTGATAGTGTTTCTGATGATGTACGCACTGTTCTATGCTGTACCCGCGTCGATCGTTACGACGCTTTTTGGAAACACAAAGGCTTTTGATGTAGCGATACCGGAGATACAGTCGGCATACAACGACATCAGCTCAGAGGCGTGTGACACATTCACGGCACACATGCAGGCGGCGAGTGAAGCCGCAAGGGAGGCTGGGCAGGCGTATCTCGACAGTATCCTTGCTGGTTTGAAAAACTATGACAAGGTGAATGTTACCACATTCACTGTAGGTATCGCGGAGAAGTCGCCGGTTCAGACCGCTCAGGACTTGTCCGATGACATATACCTGCTAACAGCGCTCTATGACGAGCATGAGCGTAACGGCGCGGGGTTCGACAATGATGCCTTTATCCGAGAGAAAGAGGCAGCCCACGCCAATTCTCCGATCACCACCGAAGAGCGGCTCCAGTGGGCAGGGGAGGCAATCGATGCTCAGTTGAAGGATGTTTCGGTCGATGGATTGAAACGCTTCTTTGGCGAAGAAGCTGAGAATATGCTATGTTTCATTTTCCCGACACCCTATATGAAAGAAGGCGTTGTACTTTATCCGGCAGCGGAGCAGGGAACCCGCGAATCAGGTCCTTACAAGAACTATTCAGTAAGGTCCTATACTTATACTGTTTCGGTTGCGGCGACTGACGAGAAAAACCGCCCTATCCTTGATAAAGATGGGAACCCCACCTATATTGAGGAGATGCGTACTGGCTGCGATGTGGAATGCGAGTATCTGTGGCGCATCGAGTTCGACGGCGTTAATCACCTTTTGCAGGAATACGGCTGGGCGACGATCGGGAGCGACGGGAATCCAGTATTCACAGAAGAGGGCGAAGCCCACTACAAGCGGGCGGTGGAGCTTGCGGGAAACTACAAGAGTTTCCTTGAGACAGGAGGGCTCGACTTTACGCCGGGCATCGGTTATGGATCCAGCTACAAGGGCAGTTATCAGCAGCTGATCATCAATGAATACGAGGAGCGGCAGGCGTCCGCGATGCCGCTTGATCGTAACATGGAAGAGCCACTCAAGGGTACCTATGTTGTAACCAGTGACTACGGGATCATCCGGACGATTACTTCTGTCGGGATACAAAATAAGGTTCACCACGGCATCGATATGGCACAGGGGATGGGTTCTCCAATCTACTCTACAGCGGACGGGATCGTAGTAGCGACCGGAAGCAACAACACCAACGGCATCCACATGCTGATTTATGTTGGCTCGTCCGGCAACAAGAATTACTACACCTTGTTCAATCACTGCAGCGGACTGTACGCCAAAGTGGGGGACAGGGTCTCAAAGGGGCAGCAGGTTGCCGCAGTGGGAAGCACAGGCGCGTCGACCGGCGCGCACCTCGACTTTGGTGTGCTGGTCTGCGATGGCAGCAACGGTGCGTGGTATGTCGATCCTCGCACGCTTGTGCCTCCCATTCCAAAACCTTAAAGGAAAGGGGGAATGAATGAGTGAACCCTAAAGTTCGCAAGATCGGTAACAAGCTGATCGTGTGGGCGAAGAATTTTGCCCATTCGGGCACGAAAAACATCCTGCGTGGGGTCTTTACTGTAATCGGGTGGGTATCCGCCATGCTGCTTACAACCGCGGTAAATTGTGGCGATACCGGCTTTCTGACTGTCCTGCGCTGCATGTTTCTTGACTTCAAGATTTGGATCCCGTTCCTCGTCGCTGGGGTCGTCTTCGGTATTTTGACCATTATGATCAAAATGAATCCGGAGAACATGTTAGAGCGCTATAAGCGCGAAAATAAAGACGAGAACGGGGTACAGATGGCAACAAACGGCACCTATGGCACAGCCGGATGGATGCCGAAGAAAGAGGCTCACGAGAAGCTCGAAGTCGATGATATCCAGCACTGCAACGGTGTGATCCTTGGAGGGTATGACACCGAGGGCAGGGAAGTGGTTTGTATCCCACGCGGAACCAAGGTTGCCAGGGAGATCACAAACCAAAATGTTTGTATCTTCGGCTCGCCGGGCGAAGGTAAGTCATGGGGGTATGCTCGCTGTAATATGCTGCAGGCAATACGACGCGGCGAATCCGTGATCGTGACCGACCCCAAAGGCGAACTCTATACTGATACCGCAAAGCTGTTCAGGAACAACGGTTATACTGTAAAGGTGTTCAACCTTGCGAACCCGAAGAAGAGCGATGCGTGGAACTGCATGGATGTTTGCTACAACAAGGAAACGGGAAATGTCGATCTGAACCGCGTCAAGATCTTCGTGGAAGCCATTATGAAAAACACCTCGGACCCTTCGGATAAGAACGACTATTTCGCCAACAACGAGAGGACGCTCTATGAGGCAGTCATCATGTACATGGCGGAAAAGTACTGCAAGGAGTATCGCAGCAAGCTCGATCTTATCGTGGAGAGGACCGCCACGGGGGATAACCACCAGATTTTCTATGACTACAGCATAAAGTATGCACGGAGTGATTCGAGTATCAAGGAAGTTGTCGCGGCGGCGAAGGCGATTTTTATCGAATATGGTCCGACGCAATCGCTAATCTCTCAGGTCATTCGGGAGGCAAACGGGCATTCGGTGGAAACGCTGGGTGCCCGCACTGCGGAGGAGAGGGCTGCTCAGTTCGATGAGTTTCTCGAGATTCTGACGGCGGAGATCACCAAGCCGACGCTCTCCAATGTCTACTACAAGATCAATAGTCTGAAGGATCTGGAGGCATTCAAGGCGGAAGTCGATGCACTGGATTGTCCTACAGCACTCTGCCATATCCCGCTCAACATCATTTTGATGCAGAGCCCCAGCGTATGGCCCAACTTTACGAATGGCTGCAATGTGCGGCTCAATGTTCTGAATGACGAGATGCTGCGTCTTATGGTCAGCGAGGATGATATTGACCTGTCGGCACCCGGTCGTGAGAAATGCGCGTACTTCTGCATTTTCCCGGACCAGGACTTCACCTTCCAGTTTGTCTCCTCTCTTTTCTTCACATTTCTGTTTAAGGACCAGATCGAGACCGCGGACAACAATGGGGGAAATCCGGTAGCAATCAACTACATTCTTGACGAGTTTGCGAACATCGGCATGATACCGGACTTCAGCAACAAAATCAGCACCGCTCGTTCGAGAAACATTGGCATCACCATCATTCTGCAGACCATTACGCAGTTGTATCAGGTATATACGCCCAATGTGTCCAACACCATACTCGGCTGCTGTGCAACGCAGATCTGTTTGGGAGCCAACGATGATATGACAATTAAGTACTTTGTCAACCTCCTCGGCGAAACAACGATTATTGCACGCTCCACCAAGGATGATCGACAGGTTGGGCATATAGACAACCTTTTCCCGGAGTACTCCGAAAACCTTGGTGAAGGCAAGAGGAACTTGCTCACATTTGACGAGATGCGTCGCATTAAGGCAACCGACTTAATCGTCGTGTGTGCTCATATGAAGCCGCTTCTCCTCAAAAAGCTGACGGCGGCGATCCACCCGCTCTCCAATAAGGGAAGGTTCGAGAAGACAAGCATAAGCGATATTCGTCCCTTCGTTGAGCGGTACCCCGGGTGCGAACAAAGAGACTGTTTTGCTCAGGCTGAGTATGTACAGCTCCGCAACAAGATCAAGGAACTCGAACGGCGTAGAAACGACGCGAACGCGGTGGCAGCAGGACGGCAGGAGAAACCGTCAGACACCACGTCACGGGGGAGGATAGAGCCCGTTCAGACCCGCCGACCTGCCGGTGAGATCACGACCGCGGATCAGCGATTCAACGCACCTGCGCAGGATTTCCCTTTGTCGATGCCGACCAGCGAAATATTGGAGAAGGAAAGTCCCACAGAGGTTTTGACATTTGAGATTGCTGACCACGGGGCGCAGAAGACGACCGAGACGATAACTTTCAGCCTTGCCGAAGAAGAACAGGACAGAGATGTCCGCCTGGTGGAGGATACGATGCCGGAGTGTGCTCCATCCGAGCGGTCATCGACTGGAACCGAGGCAGGTAAAAAGCCAGCACTCGCGGAGGCGACAGGAACCTCCTATGTCGAAGAACCGGGAGAGAGCTCGTTCGTGGATGACGACGGCTCCTATGAAGGGACATATGACGAGCCTTACGAAGAGACATATGCGGACGGCTACCCAGACGATGAACCATTCGGGGGACTTCCGTTTGACTCTAGAGATGAAGGTGAAGGAGTTTGCCCCATCGGAGGGAGCGAACTTTCCTTGCCGGACAATATCTCGGTGGACCCGGACACCGGCGAGGTGCTCGAAAAGAAACCAGCGTTAAAAAAGGATTCAGAACTGGAACCGAACCAACAGGGGGAAGAGCAAGGAAATAAAACTCCCAATCTGACGAAGCAGGAAGTGCCGCCGCTGACTAAGCCCGCCAGCGTGATGGATGTTCTTGCCGGCACCCAAGAGAAGGTACAGGGACCGAAGGAGCAGAAACAACCGGTGGCGGGTAAGGCAAAATCGCCGCGTCCCGGGCTTTCCACAGTTGGGAAGTCCTCGATAACAATGCTGAAACCGGGCAAGGCAAGCTACGGGAACAGCAGTAACACGAGAACAGTCCATGGTCGAAAGACTGCGGACGGTGAACACAACTGATACAGCAGGGTGCCAACGTGCTTCGTTGGTACCCTGCTTTTCGGAGAGACAATCAACAAAACAAAAAGAGAAAGGAAACATTTGTTATGGCAACCAAAAAAAACACCGAATCCGAACAGGTGGAAGCGATCACCGAAGAAACCATTGCGGAGGAACCCAAACCCGTCGCGAAGAAACCTCGCGCACGCAAAGCGGAGAATGCCCCCAAAGAGGAAGAAGGCTTTGGCGCCGAAGAGGTGCCTATGGCAGAGAATGAGGGGGAACCTCTCATGGAGAGTGACCTCTCCGAAGAGGAAATCGCAAGCGAAGTTGCGGAGGATCTCAAGGCGGAGCAGGAGAATGGTTTTGCCCTGACTGGTCGCGAAATTTCCCGCGCCGGCTATGTAAACGATCTGACCGGAACGACTATGGATGAGACCTTTGCGCGTATCATGTCCCTCAAACGGAGAGGAGTCATTTGCAGTTCTAAGGTGGCTGCCGTTCGCAAGAAGGGCGGACCGATTCCCTTTGATGCAGTCGTGCTTGACTACCGCGGCATTCCCGTCAGCATTGCCTTTGACGATTTCTTTGAGCGGGAAGAGATCGAGAGCGCACTGTACGCCTCCAAAGCAGATGTGGAGCGTGGCTACAGCCGCGCCGAAGCGCTGAATCGCCGTCTTGCACTGATGGCTCGTGATATGCTGGGTGCGACGGTATGCTTCATTATCACCGAGGCACGCAGGACTCTGGATAAGGAGAACCTGAACATGATCGGTATGCCTACGGTCTATTACGCAGTTCGTGGCAGCCGTATTGCCGCAATGGAGAAACTGCGTGAGCGCAACTTTTTCTCTCCCCGTGCGAGAAAGAGCCCCATCAAGGTCGGCGATGTTGTGACCTGTGATATTCTTCGCACTCTTCACAGCAGTGTGTTTGTGTCCAGCTGCGGTGTTGTAGCCCGCATGTTTGGCGGTGATCTGTCCGCTACCCGTTGGTGCGACCCCAAGAATGATTTTACTCCCGGTGACAGCTTTAACGCAGTAGTGAGGGAGATCAGTGTTGACTATGAAAAAGGCACCGTGACTCTGGCACTGGATCGCAAGTTCCTCGACTGCGATATGGCGGATGCGTACCTGCGCATGCTGGGAGATTCCAGCCTTCATAACCACTTCTCCGGCACCATTGCCTACATTAGCATGGACGCTTATGGACAGCCTCGTTTTTATGGTATTAACCTTGACGCCATTCATGTTCGCGGGCTTGTCCCGGTTAAGTACAATAACTATCAGAACTTGCGCAGGGGTGATGCCGTCATCTTCAAACCGCGGACGGTTGACTGGGAGAGCCATGTCCTGGTCGGAAGATGCGATCCGATGAACACCATGGCACGCAATAACTGGTAAGTCAGACATTGCCGGAGAGTTGCAGTAAGCGGCTCTCCGGCAATGTTCTCTTAGTCTATCATTCGGGAAAGGAAATGCTCTTTGTGACCGATACCCTCACAACGGTATAAGGCGACCGGGGAGCGCGGTGATAACATGCGTAAGCAAGAAGAGGGGAAAACCTACATTATTCCTCCCAATTTTGTTGATAAGGTGTCTGTGGTAGGAGGCATGATCCGTCTGCGGAACCTTGTGGAGGCAATTCTGGTAGCGTCAATCGTCGTTGGACCTCCGATCCTGCTCATCCCGATGAGCTTTTCGGCAAAACTGTATGTCGCGGTACTTGCCGGTATTCCTTTGCTCGTGATCGGATGCATCGGGATCAACGGCGATTCGTTGTTTCAGTTCCTGACATATTGGAGTGCCTTCCGCAGGAATAAGCGAGTTGCCAGATATAACCCACATATAAAGAAGCCGGACAATATCCGGGAAACACTCATGAGCGAAGAGAGTGAACTCCCTCGCGATAAGATACTCAAGAAAATTGCCAAACTCACGGGTCGCACATTTGAAATAGAAGACCATAACCTTGATGACCTGTATGCGGATGTCAGTATGACAGTTCGCTTCGACGATGATGACACGGTTCTGTCCTATGGTTATGGGACTGAAAATGAAGTAAAGAAAAAAGAAAAGAAGAAGCAGCAGAAGCTGGAGCGCCAGTTGGCCGCACTCAATGCTTCCAGTATGAATGAGGTAAAGTTTAATCGCAAACGAGAGCCGGACGAGGAGGAACCCGCTGAGGTGGAAATCGACGAGCTGGCGGAGATCACGAGTTATATCGAAAGCGTGAAGAAGTCGAGACGATCGGGCGCCGCGGGACAGACATACCGGGAGTCCGTCGGCAATCTCGGGGCAGATCTCAACCGCTCGAATGCGGTGAGCGATAGGGGCAGTACCGATGTCGGCGCCCCCGAAGACACCGGAGAACCTCCGGTGTTTGATATCTTCATCCCTTCGGAAGATAACCAGGACTAAAAAAGAGAGGAGAGGGCGGAAAAACGCCGCTCAGGAGCTTTTATGGACCAAGTATCGAAAATTATCAACGCGATAGGAAAAGCGAATTCTATAGGTATTCTTTCCATTCTCGCGGCATTGCTGTTCCTTATGGTATTTATGCTGCTCAAAAAGAAAAGGGAGCGGCGCGGGAGCGAGAGGGCAGGCAAGAAGCTAAAGTCAACAGTGAGCCGAAGCGCCGCGAAAGAGAAGAAGCGCAACAAAAAGGACGATAAGAAAACCGTGCAGAGCACGCAGTCGTTTGCCGGCGTGAAAGCGGTTGTTGATGGGATCCTTGTCACAGCAGATGATCGCTTTATTAAGGTGCTCGAGTTTTACCCGATCAACTTCTTACTGAAATCCGTTCAGGAGCAAGACTCGATCGTGGAGAGCTTCGCAGGTTTTCTGCGGAATTGCCCGACAAAAGTGCAGATCAAGTCTGTCGCTACCCGCACGGATGTCAACAAGTTGTTGAGTGATATTCAACGCGACATCGAAAGGGAAGAGAACGAATACTGCAAGATCCTGCTTGTTGAGTATATGGATTTTCTCAAGGGGCTCGGTTCGGCAGAAAGTGTATCCAGACGGTTTTATCTCATCTTTGAGGACGATGCGCCAATCAGCTATGCCAGGGACTTCGAGTCTGTAAAGGGACGCCTGAACGAAGCCGCCGGAACGGCGATTGCAAACATCAACGCCTGCGGGAACATATACATCAGGGGGCAGTCTCCGGACAGCACCGCGCTGGAGCTCCTGTACATGCTTTTGAACCGAAGAAAGTCTGAAATGGTTCCGTTCAATCAGCACGCGAGAGAAACCCTGCAGAGGTATATGGACGGATATGGCGTGAAGGATCCTTCGAAAGTCCCGTATATCCCGACCTCCGATCTAATCGCCCCAAAGTACATCTCGCTGCAGGACTCCAAGTACATTGTGGTCGATGGAAAATACTACAGCTTCCTTTATGTCACATCGGATGGCTACTCGCCCTATGTAAAAGCTGGGTGGTTGTCTCCGCTCATCAACGCATGTGAAGGCGTTGACATTGACCTGTTCATTACCCGTGAGGACTCCGCCACAGTGCTGAATAAAATCATTCGCAGCATCAGAATGAACCAGACCCGGCTCAATGAGGTCGATGATGTTAGTGCGGCGGGAAACAACATTGAAGATAGCATCAGCGCCGGGCTATATCTCCGCAGTGGTTTGCTGGCAGGGGATGAGTTCCATTATATTTCTACACTTATTACGATCAGCACTGATACTGCCGATTTGCTGGAAGCAAGAGTGGAAGCACTTACGAAGGCGCTCGCTGCTTATGGAATGACTACACGGGTGTGCAGGTTCCAGCAGGAGCAGGCATTCAAATCCGCACTTCCTTTCTGCAAGCTCGACAGAAGTATTGAGGTGAAGAGCCGGCGAAATTGCCTTACCGGCGACGCAGCTTCCGGTTACCCGTTCACCTCCTACGCGATGTGCGACGAAGATGGCGTCCTGCTCGGGACGAATCGAGAGAACCAGTCTCTTGTCATGCTGAACAACTTCAACAGCAGCCTATATTCCAACGCGAATATGGCATTGATGGGAGCGTCCGGCAAGGGCAAGACATTTGCCCTGCAGTGCATAGCTTTGCGCTTGCGTATGAAGGGAATTCAGGTATTCACGATTGCACCGTTGAAGGGGCACGAGTTTAAGCGTGCTTGCCTGGCGGTCGGCGGGCAGTATGTCAAGATCAGTGCCGGGGCTCCCACCTGCATCAACATTTTGGAGATCCGTCAGAGAGCAGCTTCCGGCAGTGATATGGTGAACGGTGTTGGCGGAGATTCGCTGCTCGCCAACAAGGTGCAGCAGGTCAAGATCTTCTTCAGCCTGCTTGTGCCGGACATGACCCTTGAGGAGCGTCAGCTGGTGGATGCCGCCGTTATGACCGCGTACGAACGAAAGGGGATCACAATGGACAACAAGAGCCTTGAAGACCCGAAACACCCCGGACATTACAAAGAGATGCCGATCTTGCAGGATGTGTACGATGTCATGGCGGAAATCCCTGAAGCGAAGAGGGTAGGACTCGCACTCAAAACTCTCGTGTATGGTTCCGCAAAGAGCTTTAATCAGCAGACCAATGTGAACCTGGACAATAAGTACATCGTACTGGACATTTCCGAGTTGACCAAGGAGACGCTCCTCATCGGTATGTTCGTGGCGCTGGACTATGTGTGGGACAAAGCAAAGCAGGATCTTCTTCAGAGAAAGGCCATTATCCTTGATGAGCTCTGGAAACTTATTGGGCAGGGTTCTAATACGATGGCGGCTGAGTATGTGCTCGAGATCTTCAAGATCATCCGAGGATACGGCGGCTCCGCGATCTGTGCCACGCAGGATCTCAACGATTTCTTCGCATTGAATGGTGGTGAGTATGGGCGCGGGATCATCAACGCCTCGTCGATCAAAATGATTTTCGGGTTGGAAAATGAGGAAGCCGGAAGGGTCCAGGAATGTTTGAACCTCACCGAGAGAGAAACGAAGGCCATCCGGGAGTTTGACCGCGGAACAGCGTTGATCTCTACTAACGGCAACAATGTCGTTGTCGACTTCAAAGCATCTGAGCTGGAGCGCAAGCTGATAACAACGGACCGTAAGGAGTTGACGCTGCTGTGGCAGGAGCTGAACGGGGATTTCCAAACTCCAGAGACAGAAATGCTCAAGGATATCCTTTCAAGGGAGGGGTGAGCCAGTGAACAGCGTAACCCATATTCTTGGGGGGCTCGCCCTTACCAGTCTGCTATGCCTCCATACGGAGATTCTTGATCCTATGGAGGTCGGCGCCGCGGCTATGGGCGTCATCGGCAGTCTGCTGCCGGATATTGACCACCCAAAATCCAAAATATCCAACACGACCCTCACAACGAAGCTCGCGTCATTTGCTATCAGCTCGACAACCAGGCACAGGGGCTTTTGTCATTCACTCACATTTGTAGCAATAGTGGCAAGCGCTCTATGTGGTCTGGTCGTTCCGCATGTGGACTTTCTGACAGACGGCTATGTGATGTGGCTCTCAGCCGGAATGTTCTCTCATCTACTGTTGGATTCCCTTAACCCAACCGGAATCAAGTGGTTGTGGCCGCTTGGAAAGTACCATCATTTCGCAAAGATCAAAACGGGGAGTACGGGGGAGCTCCTGGTCGGCGCAATGTTGATCGTCGTAAACATTTACACATTCCTCAATCTCGTTTAAGATGCCCCTGGAGAGGGGCTTTAATAACTACTACTCTAAAAAACAGGGAGGCTTTTTTGTGAGTCCAAAAATATGCGACAGGAACAGTTTCCTCACCGCAAGTGAGCAGTGGAAGCAGGGAATGCCGGCGGAAATAGAATACATCGTGGAGCGGGTAGGCTGCTGTACAAGGGGGCAGCTCTTAGAGTACATGCTCCGTTTAAGAGACACCGTTTTACACGCTGTACCGTGGGATGTTACGGATGTCCGGCTCGGAGCAATGCTTGACCAACTATATCGATCCGGTGCTATCCGCATGCAGCTCACTGACTCACGAGCGCTTGAGGGTGGAGAAAACTCGAGGCTTGTCTATTCAACACGGTTCCCGCAGAGAAAGGCAATACCGGAAGCCGTTCGCAGGTATGGCGTTGCCATGATGGCGACGATCATACCATTTCTTCCGAACAGTAAGGCGGTATACCAAATCGACTCGCCGCTCTCGTTCACATTTCTATCCGGAGACACACAGGTCGAGGTGGCTATCATAGAGCCGGGAATGGAAACAATGGCATGTTCGGTTCTGGATCGACGGACATTGCCCGCAAGTGTAGATAAAAACACTCTGGTTCGCATTGCGGTCGTTGCCGATGAGCAAGGAGCGAATCGAATCGTTGGCGGGGGATTTCAGTCTGTGTGTATCGTTCGTCGCGATAAGCTCACGCAGGTTCGGACAATTCCGCCAGAGGAAGCATGGAGGGCATGAGATAGGGAGGGATCGTAATGCAGATATTTAACCACGCGATTGCGATGCGGCATGCCGATGAGATACTTCGTCGCTTGAAGTCTGCAAAATTCCATCCTGAGCAAATGTCTTTCAGGGATAGAGCCGCATGTCTGAAGTCTGCGGAGGAAATCTACCTGAATGCCTACACGGCTGCGAAGGTGCTCTGTCTTGAACAAACCGACACATTCAGACGAAGGCGCTTGGCGGAAGGTATCCTCGATACTTTCCGGAAGTATTCTCCGGTGCAGGTGCAGGCAGGCACACATGGAGAGTACTGTGTCCGCACCTTCACGACAATGCACCGTTCCATATCGCAGGTTTCTGCCGGCAGTATCGGGGCTATGGTGGAGGCAGGGCTCGACTATGCTGTAAGCGCTGGCGCTGAGTTCGCGACATTTAAGGGTGGAACCGTGATCGTAAAAAGATTCGGACACTGCAGTGATATGCGCATGGGGACAATGGAGAACCGTGAAGCACATATGCTTTCCGACGCGATCATGTCGCGGATGGGAACCGATGATCACCCATACAACTTCAATGCGGTTTATGTCTGGTGCGAGTCCGATATGCCAAGAACAGAGATCGTGATCGTGCAGGGAAGATACGCTTCAAACTATGGCGATTATGTTCGAGACCTTTACGAAGCCTCCCCGGAAATATCGAAGCGGCAGTTGTATAGGCAGAGACACTACAAGGTGGCTCGTCTCATGGAGCTCGCTGAAGAGCTGCAAAGCGAGCTTGGTAGGCTCCCGGACGCGGGAGTAGGGGAGACCGCGCTGGACAGGGCAATGGCATCAAGGCTTCGCTCTATCGCAAAGTACATTTCCCTCATCATTCCCATGCTGCGGGTAACTGCGCCGGGGGACGAAGAGAGCAGCCCGTCGCAGCAATATACAAAAGGTGCGTTCTCAAGGTCCAGCGACTACGAGCGCTATGAATACCTTAACGCCACCGAAAGCCGCTACGATGATGAGATATCGACCTTATACACCGACAGTCCGGTCTCGCTTTACAGCAAAGGAGGAAGGCTCCTCTGCGACTTTCACGAGTCAATGCTTAGGGAGATCACGCCAGATTCCGGACCAATCGGGTGGCGAGAAAATGGGGATCTCGCACTCGAAGTTACAAGGTATATCCCAGACACAAACGTGCGGTACTGTGATGCTGATAACATCAATACTCGGTTTATCTCTGACATAGAGAAGAGAGTAAAAGTTATCAAGTCGTGGAGCGAGGAAAAGCCATTCAGCTTTGAAAATGACGCCAAGATCAGGCTGATGCGCCCTGTGCGATTAGACCTTTAGGGCGTATGGGGAACCCTCGGGGGTTCCCCAATCTTGTCTACGGAAATGTACACTTTGGCGCGCAAAACTCAAAAGATGGGAGCAGGAGGGAACCCCAAGGGTACCCTCCTGCGATACGCCAATTTCGCCTCGATTTTGGGCTGCGACGAGGAGCTATTCTGGCAGTTTCACGGCTATTTCGAACATCAAAATGTACACTTTCAACGCGGGGAGGAATTCAAAAATAGCGTCTCCCACGGGAGTGTGCCGGAAAACCCGCTTGAAATAAGGGATTTTCAGCTCTTTTTGCGAGCAATAAACTCTAATGACACACTTTGAGAGCCAAATTTACCATAAAACTGCATGGGGAAAATCGCTCCCCAACGAGGTAGTTTAGCGGTTTGGCACTTTACTATGAAAATGTACACTTTGAATGCCAATAAACCCGCTTGATCAACGGGTTTTTGCCATTTGCGGAAGGAGAGGTCAAGGAGCAGAAACACTCCCTCTGCACAGGCTAAATTAACTTAAAGGGGACGGTATCTTAAATGAGCCATACAACACTAAAGGAGGACGGATACGCCGCAACTCTCTTAACTCTCCTTGCACAGTCGGGCGCCATGCAGCGGAAGGCTATCTCTCAATGTGTATTCAGAGAGACAGCGGAAGCGGTAGAAGACTGTAAAGCCAATGCGTCGCTGACGAGGGCGGCAAGCCGTCTTCTTCATAGAGATCCGCCGCTCATCAAGAAAGAACGGTTGGATAAGAAAGTGTGCCTTACTCTCACTCGGAACGGCTGGAAGTATATCAACGATAACCGTCTTGCGAAGTGCCCGGTCTTGGAACGCCTGAGTGTAGATAATGTGAGGGACCTGCGAACACTTGAAAGGAATGCGAGGGGTATTCATTTCTGCCGGTCTATGCAGTTTTTGACGCTGGCAGTCGAAAAGCCGAGCTTTTCTGCGTTCGCTGCGAGCCTTGGTTCAAAGACGCATTTCTATAGCTCGGACGATGACTGCTGCTACATGGAGAATAGTGACCCTGCGGCGCTTTTGTCTGTCGGGGTTTTTTACACCACTTTGGAGATCAGAGCGGCGTACAAGAATTCCTCCAATGCGGGCATCGAAAAAAAACACAGCCGCAGCCTTGGATATCTGTTCCGAGAGGATGGCGTTTATGTGGTGTTCGGAATGGAAAAGAAAACGGAAGCTCTTTTTCCAAGAATCGAAGCATCTTTTGAGAGCGTTATTCTTTCAGATGTAGAGGACGGATACGCAGAGCTTCTCGGTCGCCCGCCGCAACACAATGTGCTGCTTGCAGTAAGAAGCACAGCGTTCCTTCCGACTTTCTTCCATGGGTGCCTTGATGGCGTTGAAAGAGATAGACAGGGACGAACGAATGAGAGCGATCCATGGGAGGAAAGCGGGATCGCGAGAATGCAAATGAAAGCATTTGCTCTGCATGATCATGTTTATATGGCTCCGAGCAACATCGTGGATCTCGGGGAGCGACTCGCATTTGCCCGCCATGCCCCGGAAGATGACAATGCCATCATAGATGCGTACAGCAGAAGTTATCCGAAAGATAACACGCTCAAGATAGCGGTAGCATGTCCCGATCTTTGCGCTCTCCGCAAGGCGCTCAGTGCCAACACACGGGTTACCGCAATCGGTCCATCAACCGCCTATGAAACGGACCTCATCAGCAGATGCTTGCGGACCAAGCTCACAAGGTATGTTTCCATGGAAACGATGGAGGAGGTTCCTTTTCGGCGGTACAGTTCTACGGGAAAACCGCTCATCGGAAACTCAGATCACATCGACTATGAGGCTCCCTTACGAGTTCCGTCGAAGAACGACCCCTTTTTCGATAATACATCGAAACGCCCGATGGGGAAGGGAAAGACTTCCCGCTGCAGGGGACAGGAGGGGTAGAGAACTCATCCGTCGGAGAACGATGCAAAACGAAACAATGCACGAAAGCGTGCGAAATGCGTGGAAAACAACAGAAGTAGGAAAGGATTGAATCCATATGCTTTACCCGTTTGATTTATCTATGGTGAAGAATGGCTCAAAAACCATTTGGATCGCGAAGAGCGTATCTCTTAAAGGCTGTGTTGGGCAAGGGGATACTTCCCGCGAAGCCATCAGGGAGTTGGAAGAGAACGAACGCGTTTGGATCTCGGTAGCGAAAGAGGAGAGGATCCCGATTCCCTGATGAGTTCCCTCAGAAATCTGTTCCATTCCGGCAAAAGCTATGTTATACTAAACTCAAAAAGGAGGTGCGCACATGACAGCAAAACAAATCAACAAAAGAATCGCCGCGGTAAAGACGGCCGACGCGATCAATGCTATTGAAGGCGCTCCGGTGTCACGTTATGCCCAGGCGTTATCCTACGCATGGGCGAAGGGGGAGTTGACCGGCGAACAGATGAAGCAAGCCTTGCTGGTCTCTCATCGAAAGTTGGCGGCACAGGTGGGCGGGCAAGTCTGATGTCTGTCTCTATACAAACAAATGCACTCCCAGACCGCACGAGGTCCGATTGAATCAATGAAAAGCAGAGCATCATTGCTCTGCTTTTTTGTTGCTGCCATGTCTTGACTTACATTTGTTTTTTGTTCGGAGAGACCAATGCGCGCGGCATTCGGTCACTTCGCGCTTTGTTAGAAACCAAGAGAAAGGAGATAGTGCGTCGCTATTACTGCGATAGGGGACAGCAGACGCACGAAGTGAAATCATGAGAATAATAACACCAAGCCATATCGCAAATGCGTGCCTCACAAAAGCGCGGCAAAAGATGCCGCAGACAGTATCGCTTGGCGGGTGGCTGCAGTTGGAGGTGAGGAAGGACTAATGCTCTTTCCATATACGCTCCGAAGAGATACACACCGTGGGCACATCGTCTGGTTCGCTGAGAGTTGCTTCCTGATCGGATGCTACGGTATAGGCGTTACCACAGAGGAGGCAATACGGGATCTCGAGTTTAAGGAGAGCCGCGGTCTCGCCTACACAAAACAATTGCGCATTCCGCCCGTGTAGTACCGCCATGCAAGAACAAAAAGGACCGCCATTGCTGGCGGTCGGTGGTAAATGTGACTTGCGATGATGGACTAAGACAAGAGCTCTTGAAGATTGAGTCACAGCATAGAGTGAATTCGCGACATTAAATCGTCTCGATTGTCGTAACCACTCGGGACATTTTCAAGGACATTCAGAGCTTGCTGGAGATAGTACTGTCTTGTATTGCCCTCTGAATCTACTGCCTTGTAGTATAAACTCCATGCGTGCTTGAGATACTCAGGGTAGGTCATAAGACGCCTCCTAACATAGTGTGTTTTCATTATAGCTGCAATGTCACAACTTGTCAATTCTGATCGAGTGCTTATCTGCGTTACCGTGGATGGTGATGTGACCCACCGCAGATTCTGTTGACTTCGAAGCTGCGGCTCTTGCTGCGCCCCGGGTAAAGTAAATCGGCATCCTTCACAAGAAGAATGCCGACCGTGGAGCTGATGATCAGATTCGAACTGACTACCTCGTCCTTACCAAGGACGCGCTCTACCTACTGAGCTACATCAGCGAATTGGCAGGGGCAGAAGGATTCGAACCCTCGGCACGTGGTTTTGGAGACCACTGCTCTACCAGCTGAGCTATACCCCTATATCACGCTTTGAAGGCGTATCCATTCAGTGCCAACAGACTGGATTATACACCCCCCGCTTTTGTCAAGTTTTTTCTTGCAGTTTCGCAAGTTTTTTCTTCATCTTCTCAGGGTTGGACTTTTAACTCTTTTTGATAGGGAACTAGACATCTGCGGCGGGGCAAATTCATGCGGAACGGGGGGAAGTTCTGCTTCTCTATACTGGCTGGGTGCAGTCCGTGAAAGAGAGAAGGCAGCTGAGATACTGTTGCCTATTGTCCCGCCGCCATGGCGGGTGGATCGAAGTACAACGTATGGCGCTATGTCGAGCGCGTTATGATGTCTCGCCCCACACGGGACGAGTGGATCAAAGCGTGTACGCTCTTAGCTCGGCGGCGTCAGCCAAAAGTCTCGCCTTGTGGGCGAGCGGATCGAAGAGTCATAGCGGTCTGCGGAAGCATCACCTCATATTGTCTCGCCCCATATGGGGCGAGTGGATCTGAGAGAACCTCCGACTTCCGGGGAATGCGAAAGCACCCCGCAGCAGTCCCGCCGACATGGCGGGTAGGATCAGAGCGCCTGCAGGCGCATGGAACCCCACCAAGTCCTGCCTCCATCAGGGTGCAGGCAAACCTCGATGGCTTCCCCCGGCATGGCGTCGTGCCGGGGGAAGTGAGCCCCCAAAACCAGGATTTAACCGCAGGCGCACAAGACTGGAGGATGTATGCAGCTATTTACTGCGATGCTTGGCATCGACAAGAAGATGACAAGAGAGAACTTCTTGCAGCTAATCGAGAAATGGAACAAAGAGAACCCGCATCAGGAAAACAGAATCAGTGATCTCAACCTATCTGAGATAGGGAAGACGAGCTTTGTGATCGAAGCTAATTCCCTACGCCTCAGCATGGCGGAGTATTCCAGGTGTGGCATCATAGCTGTACGGTTTGAAAAGACAGAGCCGGACGGCGTTGTCTGGACCACGGACTATGTGATGAACTTCACGGATATGAGAATGTCGGTTCGACTGGAGCGTGACTATCTGTGCGGAGCCCAGCCCGCGAACCAGTCGTTCTCCGCACCACATTTCATCTCCCTGTTGATCGACGAGGAATATATAAAGCCAGATTGGAACCTGCAGGTCCGTCGAACTCCTCTGCAGCTAACCGCAGACAATCTATATATCCTGACCGATCTCATCAACGGCTATGAGACTTACCGGATGCCGGTAGTGTATATATCCAAAACCCAATATAACGAGGATCCGGTCGACGCAGTAAAACTCGCGAACAGATTAAAGGGTATTGCCCATGTCCTTGTGGAGGATCATGTTCAGCTGAATACCCCAATCAAGAATTCCTGCGATAGAAAGAACGAATACAATGGCGCGATAGGCATCTATTTCCCGGATGACGCTTTTGGACATCAACGGATATACCACCAGTCTGAATACGGCTACGACCAAAGACAGGCTGAAATAGTAGTCCAGCGGATCATGCAATACTGCAACAGCCAAAGGATAGGGGAGCTCTATACATGGCAGGGGGTGCTCAGGGCAAAAATCCTCGAGCAGCTCACGGCTCGCAACGCGGAACTGTCGGCATCGGAAAAGAAACTGGCGCAGGCGGAAGAGGAAGCGGGTCAGCTTCTCGAAATGTCTGAGGCAGATGTCCGCAGACTGAGGAAACAACTCGAGGATATGACAAAAACCTGCGAGGCGCTTACTTATGAGAACTATGGACTAAAGGAAAAACTCAGCAGTAGGGAAGACCAGCCTGTCCTGTACCTCGGGAAAGAGAAGGAGTTTTATCAAAACGAGATCAGGGAGTTCATTCTCGATGCGATCGAGAGTTCCTTGCCGCAGTATGCGCAGGGGAGCCGGCGACGGGATGTGCTCGAGGATATCCTTGCGAAGAATGAATGCCAACGCATGGCGGCGGCACGAGCCACGGATCTCAAAGTCCTACTCAAAGGCTTCAAGTGTGTAACCGCACCGATGAAACGATCGCTGCAGGATCTCGGCTTTGAATTCCGGGAATCAACAAAACATTACAAGCTGGTGTACTACGGAGATGACCGGTATATCGCCACACTGTCAAAAACCCCGAGTGACGCAAGATCTGGCATGAACCTCGCTTCCTCAATGATTAAGACAATGCTCTAATGAGCAGGCAGAGCCCACCGGCAGAATGCCGCATATCACCCCCAAAAAGGTGCATTCAATGTACTATCCAAAAATTTTCGAAAAAATTTTTTTGCGTTGATCAAGCGGGTTTATGGGCAGAAAATGGCGGAAAATACTCCCAAAAAAAGGGAACATTGTGCACAAGGAAAAATATATGCTATAATATAGTCAAAGGAGGGAGGCTGAAGCCGCTCATGTGGCAATCTTTGCTGTCAGCTATACACCGACAATTTGATACCTTACCGAAATGAATAGGCGCAGCAGGTCCCTTCAACCACCTGCTGCGCGACAGCTACAAATTCCGGCAGGATACCAGCCCGATGTATCGCAGCCGCCTGAACCACTTCTTCCATGGCGGCGGGGTATCCACCTTCCACATATACATACGATACAGGAACCGAACTACTACAGGGACTGTATCTCAGGACAACTGAAAGAAAAAAGGAGATGAAACCATGACAGTATACTGTGTACGAGACATCCTCCCACGGATCATGCTCAACAGACCTGAAAAATACATACCGACACCAAATGGAAAGGTCCACTTCGCGGAGGTCGTCACATGCTTTGGTATCTGGTACTTCTATCTCGTAAGAGAGGAGGGGATCTTCTTCCTCAATGTCGAACAGGTCGAAGGCGGAAGATATACCGCCCACGGGGAGGATGAGGAAGCTAATTTTGTGACCGCCCAGTTCAGGACCCTCGATCGCTGCTCCCTCTTTGAACTGTTTGAGAGACTCTGCTTCTCAATAGAACAATCCGGCGAGCCGATCGATGAGGCGAACCCCTATATTGACGATTACTTAAACATCAGTTATGATATTGGTGATCCAGAATTGCCCCGCCGGGAGCGGGAGAGACAGGAACGCCTCAAGCGCGCGGCTGCGAAATACAAGGCGTTGAAGATCCAAGAGGAGATCGCCGCCCAGTACCACGAGTCCTGCGGGGATATATGGGCTCCCGAGGAGGAACAGGAACCAGACCTCGATGGGTTCGGCAGATTCCAGCGGGCTGATTACGCTGATCTGGATTCCCCAGACTCGCCCATCAAGCCGTTCTGACCCACGATAGAGGGGAAGCGGTGGGGCCGCCCAGTGTCCCAGCCTACGATATACCAGACGAGGTGGAATTTGAATGAACAGAGACGAAGATTCTACGGATATTCTGTGGATCATAGCACTTTGCTTCGCCGCAGCCCCGGGGGTCGGCACACTGGCCGTTTACCTGGTGAATGTGATCAGTCTCGATAAAATGCTCCGCTATCTCAGCCTCTGTCCGCTGCCGATCGGGCTGTTTGGATTTTGGAGAATGATCAGTGCCTTCCGAAACGGTGACGCCAAGCAGATAAAAGACGGAGCGATAAAGGTCGTTGTTCCCATGTTGATCGCATCCGTTCTTGCCACACTGAGAATAGCACTTTTCGTGTAAACCTATAGCACAAGAAAGAGAACAAAAGAAAGCCGGCTCTTTGCAGAGAGCCGAAGGAAAGGAAGGTTTTTATGTACGGTAAAGAGTATTACGACGAGATGAATAAGAAAGAAGCCCGGAAACAGCGCTGGGAAAAGGCAAAGTTCCCCGTTGCTGTGATCCTGGTCGCCCTGGTTCTGGTTGGTGTAGCGATGTATACCAATGTGATCCCCAACCCCTTTGTGAAGGCACCCGTAGATCTGCCCATGACCGATGACAACGGTACCCAGGGTGATCCCGTAGATGATCCCACTGGTCCTGTTGATGTACCCGCTGTGAACCCCGAAGCCCCTGCTGCCAACATGGAGTCCGGCGGGCAGGAGATGGACACCCGTGAGGACGGCAGCATGGATGTAACCCCCGATGAGCGCGATCTGCCTACCAAGGAGACTAAGCTCGCAGATCCTATCGCAACTCCGTCTGAAGATGTGAAGGGTAGCTATACCTGGACTGATCGTGGTGATGGTGTCAAGTACCGCTCCTTTGATAGCGCTGAGGATCTTCTCAAAGAGCAGCCTATTGAGCCATTTGAAAGTGTACATGTCAACGGTGAGCTGTGGGGTTGGACCGGATCCGAATGGAGCCCCATGGACGGTGGCGTGGAAGTAGAGCAGCGCCATGAGGGTGAACTGAGTGGCAATCTCATCGGACATTAAAAAATAAAAGGCTTATATGCAGTGGGAGGCTCTTGCAAGAACCTCCCGCTTTTTTGCGTTCTGACCAGAAGGCTTATTAAACAGCATGGTGTTAAAGTTGACACTTTTCGCCAATCGTGATAGTATTTGTCCGTAATTGCTAATAGACAGAAAAACGACAACCCGCTATCAGCTGCTCCGCTATCTCAGCCTCTGTCCGCTGCCAATCGGTTGTTTGGATTTTGGGCATGATCAGCGGCTTCCTATGCGGTGGCAGAAAAAGTTTAAGCAGTAAAACGATAATGTGGAGGCGTGATAAGTGATTAGGAGAGAGGGAAATAAAACTGTTGTTGTACGGACGATGGATTCGATCAACTTCTTTCAAATACTTGCAGCAAATGCAAGTCAGGGACAGCTGTATACTCACAATTGGTACCCGGCAACGGATATTTCCGTACCGAAACCAAGTGAATGCCCGTGCTGCAATAGGACTATGGCTAATGACTTATTACCCATCATGTCGTTGAACAACATTGATCGCACATCAAGCGAAAGCGGAGATGCCTGCGAAGTCGTTTCGGTTTACAGGTGCACCTCATGCAATCATCTTTTTGCTATATGGAGCCATCACGAAAAGCAAATCACGGACGAATACTCCTGCGATATTATCGACCAATTTCCACATAGTACAGAGGTCACGGAGTTCTCAGTGAACATTCAAAAGTTGTCTCAAAAATTCGTTAAGCTATATAATCAAGCGGAGGAGGCTGAACACCAGGGGTTAGACGAGATTTGTGGTATGGGTTATCGCCGTTCGGTTGAATTTCTGGTCGATGCATATGTTAGATATAAAAATCCTGGCACAGATATAGATGCTTCGCTTCCACTGGCGAAGAAAATACAGGATTATGTTCCTGAAGAAAAGATACGAGAACTGGCAAAGAAAACCGCATGGCTGGGGAATGATGAAACACACATCGAGAAGAAACATCCCAACAGGGATATCTCTGACATGAAAAAGTTTATAAGAGCTATGGTAACCCTTATCGATGCAGATTTTGCATACGAAGACGCTTGTTCCATTGAGTAGTAATAAAGTAGGTTCAAAACTCTTTCTGACTAAAGTTGACAAAGAGAAAAGGGCACCCTTTTACGGGTGCTCTTTGTCTTTATCTGTCATTCTGCGATATGTGCGTTTGTTGGTGAGGAATGCTTGAACCATTTCGTTAAGCTGCTCCAGCTCAGCTGCGATACCCGAAATCTCATCAGCTATGGCTGACTGGCTTTCGATGCGGTTGCTGTCTTCAGGGGAACTGTGTTCTATATTCATGTAGTTCTTTCCCGTCTATCCCTGCTCATCTTGCATTCCTCATCAAAATGTGCTATAATATGGCATGAAAGGATGACCAAACGGTCGGCGGTTTCCCCTCTTCTCGGATCCCATTGTTGTGGACTGTTTTTTTGAAGAGGGTTCACATTCTTTTTTGTTGCCCTCTATCTCGAAAGGGAAGGGGGTGGTGCGATGGTCACACATAGTGAGCTCTTTCAGTTCACCACGACACTGATCACCCTGGCATCATTTATTTATCTCGTATGCCACAACAATAAGAAAAAGAAGTAACCGCCAGGCCTCCAAGCAAGCAGTTACTTCTGTGAGCTGAGGGGACACCGTCGCCGGTCGTCCTTTCACTTATATTGTACTCCATCCGGCAGCCCTGTGTCAAGTATGGATTTCGTGGGTCAGTCCGCTTCCAGCATCTCAAGCTGTCTGTCGATGTCTCTACCGCCGTACATGACACGTATGACCGTAACCGTGCTGTTCTCATGTGTTGGAACATAGAAGACAAGGAAATTACCCACCGGCATAATGCGAATATTGCGATCACGCCAGTTCTTTCGGTCATACACACGGAAACGCTCCGGCAATTGGTCGAGAGATGCGATTGCCTTTTCAATGCGGGAGAGTTGAGCACTTGCGTTCTGCACAGACTGCAGATCCACCGCAATGTATCTGAAAATCGCAGAGAGGTCAGCCTGCGCAGTTTCGGTAAGAACAATGGTGTATTTCACGCGCCGAATTCCTTACGGATATTTGCAAACGCCTGCTCCATAGGAATCGTGCGTCCGGCTTTTGCATCCGCATAGCCTTTCTCCAGTTCTGCATCCAACTGCGCCGCTGTCATGCGGCTGACATCCAAAGGGTGCTCCGGCAATTTCACTTCAAACGGCAATCCGTTCTGAAGAATGATTTGCTTATAGAACATGGTAATGGCATTGGAAGCAGGAACACCGAGTGCAGTCAGAATGTTTTCAGCCTGCTCCTTTAGATCCGGCTCGATTCGTGCATACAGATTTGCTGATTTTGCCATGTCAAAACTCCTTTCAGCCTTATGGTTTTCATCTACATCCCAATTATACACGAATGTGCGGACATGTGCAATACATTCTGCGATGTTTTAGACAAACTTGTTGAACGTGCCAACAAGTCAAAGACGGCATCTCAACTATGAAAATGGAAGAGCCAGGCCGCCTCAGAAGCGCCTGGCTCTTTTTCGTTGTGATAATGCTCTAAGAGGCGGATGGGCGAAAACGCACCCCTCCCAAGTATTACACAAGTCGAGCCAAAAAAGCAACAGCAAAACAAAAGATTTGATGACAAACTTTTTCCGCCTGTATTGGTAAAGCATACAAAGTTCC
>ERZ772820.939-NODE-939-length-25084-cov-7.842583_pt1 | contig 25084 bp, 12 predicted proteins | sample MGYA00511377_ERZ772820 | MGnify/ENA primary metagenome ERZ772820 (study PRJEB29015, sample SAMEA2737684) | human gut metagenome | biome: human gut; feature: human-associated habitat; material: faeces | place: China | collected 2012 ... | reverse complement strand
AATGCATCCACATCTCCCGTTACCTTTAGCTGCGTCTCTGTCTGTGCAACCGGCACTTCTCCATCCAGATATGCCTTTAAAAATTCCTTTGTAGAGGCATACCCCTGTTCTGTCAGAAATTCCATGATTTCTGTATCTGCATCACACTGTTCAAATATTTTTTCTACCGTAACCGCTGCTTCCGGTTCTTCTCCAGTATCTTCGCCTTCGCCTGATTCCGGTTCGTTTTTCTCTCCTTCTTCTGTTTTGCCTTCTTCTGTTTTGTCTTCTCCGGTTTTATCCTCTTCTCCGTCCCCGCCATCTGAATCTTCCGGCAGCAGAAATGCCTTTAATATTTTGTCGATATAATTCTTGTTCTTTACATTTTCTTCAATTGCATTCTGTTCCAGTGCAATGGTAATAACCGGCGGTTCTTCCATTCCTTCTACCTGACTGCAGGTCAGTTCATATGCTACTGTTCCATCTTCTGTCTCTGCTTCCTTCCATTGCAGTTTCGGCAGCTGAGCCTTCATTTCTCTGCCATAGGAATTCAGGTTCTGTATTCCTGCTGCTTCAATTCTCTGATTATAGTTTTCAATGCATTGCTGCAAATTCGTATCCAGTTGTTCTGTCACATTTTGAATCTGTGCAATCTGGGCAAGACGGCTGTTTTGTTCAGCAGTCTTTTCTCCGTTATATGCAAGCAATGTATCCTGCAGATTTCGAATCCCATCCCGATATAAAAGTTGCCCGTCTGCATCCGAAAGTAAATTGATTTCTCCTACGCCTTCTGATATTTCTTTTAAGGAACTGACCAGTTCATTTCCTGCTGTTCGCAAATCACTTAACTGTGCAGAAGCATCTGACAGATTTTCCCGATATGCACTGTCTACTGCCTGAATCAACTGCGCATTTTCCTCTGTATAATCCGAAATATCTAACGGTATTGTAGTGTCTTCCTGCTGTTTTAATTCCGGAACTGGAACCATGCTTACCAAATCAGATGCCTGTATTCCCTGTATTGCTTCTTTATCTGTAATGTCATTATTCATAACCATTGCAGATTCATCCTGCGCCGCATGAAATTCATCCATTATGTTACATAGATACATATATGTCATCTGACTGTTCAGTTGTTCTCCAAACTGAAGGACATCACCTAAAAGTTCTTCTCTTGCATCCGCTGATACATCTTCACTGACTGCATACTGTAACTGCGATGCCGCCGGAACTGTATTTAAGCTTTCAACATTTTCCGAAAAATCTGATGGAATTATAATATAAGCACCATATCGCCCTTCTTCTATTCCATTTCTGGCATCTTCTAATGAGGTATATATGAAATTATCATTTGGAAAATTTATGATCTGCTCCCCATAATAGACTTGTGTATTACCATCCGATATGCCGGTATCCAGATTCACCACTGCCACTCCCTGTGACTCCACTGTTCTTTCTACTGCTGTATTACCTGTCTGTAATGTAGTGTTTCCATTTATCTTACCGATTCGATATCCGGTAAAACCGCTTGTTCCCAGCAGCGTAATGCACAAAAGAACAGTTATTACTTTCTTCCGTTTCATATCCTCTCTCCCTTTTCTTTTGTCTTTGTCGTATAGATTTTTTCTCTTTTTTTCGTAAATGTCAACCAAAAATATTCGACCTCATTTTCCCTTTATCTGTTCCTCTTTTTTTCTCTCCTGATTTTTCATTTTTCCTTATTTTCCGGGCATTTCAGCATACTTTTTCTAAAATTAGCAGATGATTAATTTCTATATCATTTTAAACTTAATTTAATCTGGTCGAATAAAAGTCGAAACAGTTTTCTCTGAACATCAAAGCAGTTTTTCCTTTTTTGTGTAATCTGCCATCTTGCTACTCGCGTAAACTACAAGAAACGCATTGCTTCCATAGCACCAAGTGCTATGGAAACAATGCGTTTAAAAATTATCCTACTTAACATATCTTTTGATTTTTAGCGTTCCAATGAAATGGAGGCGTGATATTAAAATCAATTCTTAATACATCTACTTGTACCTGTTTACCGTCTAAATTTACTAACTAATCCTTTGGCTACTATACGCAGACAATTTTTGATATATATATCCGCCCCTTCTCCACTCAATAAATTTTCTCTATCTTGACTATCATATGCTTGTGCAAAGAAACTTCCGCAGGGATATTTCCCCATATCCGGATCCTTTTATACAAATAATATATTTCTATATCAAGGATTATATTTTTTTATATAATTCTGCCAACTCCACCAACTCCATACCTAAATAATCTGAATAATCCCATGAGTCAATTATAATTCGAGGATAACTCAAAATAATATTTTTCTGTCTGCTACTAGTTTGAAGTTCACTCAATATAGTTTGCAACTGAACTATATTTCTCTCACTTTGTCCCTCTTTTACTTTTTCTATTTCTTCCTTTACTTTCTGTTGCAACTCACCATTTCTTTTAATGAACTGCTCTTCTAATGGCATTTTATCAACTCCTCCAAATTTACTTCAGTACATTTTCTCTATATTCCAAATATTTACTTACAACTCTTTTCTCCTCCATTTAATAACTCCCTTATGTCTTTGACTCTTTTTATACCCTCAGCATTCTTCCTGTATAACTTACCATCTTTATAAAAATAAAAATTAAATTCATTTTTTAACAAAACAGCCTTTAGCAAATTAATTGCTTCTTCAATACATTCTGTACTCAGATGATTTTTAAATTTACAAATTCGCTGCAAAGAATTAGATGCTTGTTCATCATCAAAAATTGATATATCAAATAGTGTTATATCATTTTCTATCACAATTCTATAATTATGAGGATAATACTTGTATTCTAATCTAAAAAAACCTCTGTTTTCAAAACTGCATATTGCTTCTGTTTTTTCGATATCTGTACCAAATATTTTACACATATATGAGTCAAACAGCTCAACATATTTATTATAAAAACTACTATCTAACCGCATGCCAAATTCCCCCTTCATCAACAAACTTATAACCATTATATCGTACCAGTGAAAAGCAGTGATTATCCGATTATGGCTACGGTACTTCACTTATGGGAAAGTATCTGGAAGATTTCCTTCTTACTACCAGTATGAATGCAGGAATACTTATTATACTTAAAAGTATTTGGTTTTTATTATCAGTAATAGAAACTACTGTCAGTATTATTTGTAATTGTCTGTGTTTATGAGACCTATGCGTTTTTATTTCTCTAATGCTCATAAATCATCTGAAAGTGAAACTTAATTACGAATTAAATCTTGAAAACACTGGTATTCTTACGGATTTCATTGAGCATCTGACAGTTACGGAAAACAAACTCAATGAAGCCTATAGTTTATGATATGGATACAGATAAATGGATTTTTTTGCTGGAAACCTCGTAACGAAATTGAAGGGCAATTTTTAATACATTTTTCTCAAATCTATCGAATATGAGATTTCCCAGCTTTATCAAAACATCAGTTCTGCGGAAAGCATATTTTTCTTTATCAACGGAAATAATGATACTGTAAGGCTTTCCTACATTGTACGAAAACTTTGTCCGACATTTTGGTCTGGATAAAATGATTAGGATACACAGAACTACAACCCTTTCAATTACCGCAAAAAAGATGAAAATGTCCAATTAAATTACCGCTTTTTTGACCGATTTTTATAATATAAATACCGCTATTCAATGCAAAAACACATCATCTCCACAGCACCAATTGCTATGAAAACAATGCATTTTAAGTCTAAAAATACAATGTTCAGTTTTGATTTCAGATGTCCTTATGTGGAGACATAATTAAAATAATATATTACCATTTTTGACATTCTTTGCTATAAAACAAATCCACATCAGATGCTGCATCGTACAACTCTTTTATAGATGCCAAACTATCATATTCTGAAATTCCTCTCATTGTACCAATAAGCCCACCCTTAGAAGCAGGTAATGTACCTTCTCGTAATTTTTTTATTACTACTTCTATTCTATTTTCATAATTATTTAAGTATTGATTTTTTTCATCATCTACTATTTTCTTGGCTTTATCAATTTCCCGAACTAATATATTCATTTTTTTTAATAACTCTTGTCTTTTATCCATAATTGCAATTTCCTTTAATTTGAAAAACTTCTAACCTCTGTAATCCATTCTGTATCAAATTGATTAAACAAATATTGAATTCCACCACCTGGTCTAGGGTCTGTAATCAATAATTGTTCTCTTGCAGTTCCTACAGCATACTTAACCTTCGTTCCTGCAGGAATTCTTGCAACTTTTACAGTATTTCTGTTTCCCCAATCTTTTGACAATGCCAACTTATCCATATAATCATTTAATGATGTAATTTCATTTGCTTCATCAATCGTTGTCCAATAACATAATGATGCATCTGGTGCGTCAGAACTATACTGTACTAATATTAAATCTTTATCTACTGTTGTTTTTATTTCATAACCCTCATTAAAATTAGCTAATTCCCTATCAAATTTGTAGGAATAATCTATTATCGTTGCTGTCTTTCTACCACTCTCAACAACCTTCTTTACCTCATCAAAGCTTTTTCCTTCCTTAAATAAATCAAGTGCATCATCACCATAACTGTTTATAAGGCTTACTGCTTTTTTAGCTTCTGTCGGTTCCAGATTGTCAATTATACTTGCAAGGTCATCTCCATACTTTTCTGCAAGCTTTAGTCCGTCTTCTCCAAACTCCTGCAGTATGCTTGCTACCTTTTCACCGTATTTTTTGCTAAGCAACTCCCATGCATCAATGAAATTCCAGTAATCCGGGCTTCCTCCTCCGGAAATATATCCTGTTCCGTGACTTCCTGAACTGCTTCCGGTTCCTCCACTTCCATGGTTTCCTGAGCCACCTCCCGGTATTTCACCTGTTCCATGACTTCCTGAGCCACTTCCGGTTCCTCCACTTCCGTGGTTTCCTGAGCCGCCTGTTCCCGGGCTGTCATCCCATGATACTCCTCCAAATTCTTCCGTAAAGAAGTTTTTAACATATTTACTGTCTACGCCCATTTCCACAAGCGTGTCCCCTATCTTCCTTACGACTTTCTTTCCTAAAGTTCCCGCCACCTTCGTTATTACACCAAACGTCACGTTGAAGTACAGATTCGTCATCATTTCTTCTCCGTACCGTTCTTCTCCGGTGCTGCAATACATAAACAGCGTAAACATACTGTCAATGTATGCATAAACGGCAACTCCCAGGAACACAAGTGCAACTGTCAGCAACACGGGATTTGCAAGACCTAAAATAATCATATCTATTGCAGCAATAAGATCATATGCAGCGATTATTACATTTATTGTCCCCACAATTATGTTTATTGCCGTACTGCCACCGCACATACTTCCACTTATCATGTAGGCTCCTTCGCCTGTACTTGTGTCAAGTGCAATATATGCCGTGCCTTTCCATCCATAGTAACACATTTCTTCCTTTGGTACTATGATTGTTCTTCCTGAACTGACGGCATTTCTCATTTCACTTATGGTTTTGCCGTCTGCCTTTATCCTTTCCAGCTCATCCATGTTTTGCGAATCTATCTTCACAAGCTCCATGCCTCTTGAAAGCGCCACCTTAAATACTTCCATTGTGGATACTGCAAATACTCCAACCGTTTCCTCAAGGACAAAGCTTTCAAGATATGAACCTACAAATCCGCTATAGAGCATGAAATCCTTTACCGGATTATGGTCCACCTTGTTTTCTTTATCACCGTTGCTGTCTTTTTCATTTTCCTGATCATTGTTTACTTCAGAAGTTCTGATTTTATCTCCATTATCTGCAACTCCATATGTATCCGTGTCTATATCAACAAACACTGTCCCTTCAGATATTCCGATTGGTGCACCAAATATGCTTGTGACCTTTGGTTTGTATCCAAAAATTCCCTCACTTATCTGTCTCCATGTTGTAACATTTAATATTCCCTCAAGCATACTGTCTGCCATATCAAGCTGTGCAAAGTATGTTGTGCCTATTCCTGAAAGTGTTTCCCCCATTGCCCTGTCATTGCTTTCTTTTCCTGATTCAAGTTTTTCCTTTAAACTGAGCAGTTCGGTCTTTGCATCGCTTAAATCAGCTTCGCTTATTTTTCCATAATCAAATGAAACCGCATAACTTCCACCCGCAACAAGAGGATTGTCAACTGATACTGTTTCACATCCTGCTTCATATATATCCATCCCAAATATTGTATATGTTCCGGGACGTACTGCCTTCCCCTTTGCAACACATTCTCCGTCTGCCATTATGCATGGAATAACCTTAATGAGATATGCAGGTGTGCTATATATATCGCCATACTTTTCTATTATCTTTTCGTCTTCATCTGTTTCCGGAATATATTCAATCCAGACATTTTTTCCATATAATGATGCTGCTTCAAATGTTACTTCTTTATCCGAATCTCCAATTGCGTATGTACCGTAAAACGGTGTTGTAAGTTTAAATGTTATCTTTGCCTTCGCCTTTTCAGGTGCCCTGTCAAATACGGCATTTTCCTTTATTACTTCATATGGAAGTACGGACGGAAGTAAGCTAAGAGTGTCTTCCTTTATTTTTCTTTTGCTAAAAATTGTGTCAGTTTCAATACTTTCTTCATTTGCGTATTCAGTTATCCTATCCTGAATGCTTTCAAGATTTTCACTAAACCCTGTCGCGTTTTCATTTTTTAATTCTTCACTAAGTTTTTTTATTTCCTCATTAAAATCACTGTCATAGTTTAACTTTTCCTGCTTTTCGTATTTTTTATATGAGGCATCCATTGGAATCCATTCTTTTGCACCGGCTACTTTTCCACTTCCCCTGTAACTGTCATATGGAATGTACGCTTCTACCCATACATGTTCAATTCTTACGGCTGTTATCTTTCCATCAGTCTTTACTACCGTTGTCGGAATCCCAAGCATAGATAAAATATCAACTGCGCCCTGTTCATTGTCTGCACCCGTAAGATTAATTGCCTCTTTTATTTCAATCTGTACTGTTCCTACTACATATCTCGCTTCAAATCCTCTGTATTTCAACATTGCTATTAGAAGCGATGCCGTATCATAATCATTTCCCACCTTACATGTAAATGTACCTGTAGCACCATATCTTAAACCGTAATAAGGCTTAAAATCTACTGTATCTTTTACATATTTATATATTTCATACGGAGTATTTAGCGTATCGGCTATCTTTTTAGCCTCATCACTTAAAATTAATGCTTCATCCTGTGTGCTCTCTCCATCACACTCTCCGTTTTCTATTTTCTTTAACAAAGATGTCGTGTACAAACTGCTATCCGGTGTCTGTTTTCCTACACTTTCACTTACATCATAACTTTTAGAGGTCTGATGTGGTTTATCGGGCACTTTTGTTTCTATGTCTTCATTTTCCGTTATCTTTCTGACTTCATCCGTAAGATTAGCGTATTCATTATCTAGTTCTTTGTTGCTTACATCTTTTTTGTCACAAAGTTTTATCACTCTGTTTATGTCATTTTCTGTATCTGCAAAGTCTTTGCTAACTTCTTTTCTGCTTTCTTCTACTCTCTTTAATACTGTTTTAAGATTTTCTTCTTTAGCATATTTTTGTGCCTTGTTCATTTCATCTGTAACAGATTTTTTAAGTTCCGACACATATTCAAGAATATTTTTAAGACTTTCTGCGGTTTCTTTTTTTGATTTTACTTTATTTACACTTTCAGACATATATGTTTTTAACTTCTCAGCATTTTTTGCAGATTGTGTTTTAACTTCTGCTTCACTTAACTGATACGCTTCATTTATGTCTGAACTTTTAGTGGTATTCTGCTTTATTCCCGGCACATACATTGACACTGTCACCATTGCCACTATCAGAATAAAACTTAAAACCCTGTTAAATTTTTTCTCTTTATACATTTTTTAACCCCTATTGTTCTTCTTTTTCCTTTTTTCCTGCCATAAATATAATGACTATAATTGAAATAAACTGAATAATCATCAATGCTGCAATTGTTTTTCTTGTTTCAAAATCACCGGTTTTTACGGGTGAGCCTGATTTTATTTCTTTGTTGTTTTGATTATTTTCATCCACGTTGTATGTTTTTATGCCATCACTATTTTTCTTAATGCTGTCATTCTTACCATACTCTTTTTTATGTTTACCACTTATATTGGCATTCTTCTCATGCTTTTCCTTTGTTGTGGCAGAATTCTTTTCTGACTTTTCCAACCTGCCTTTAACATTTGAATTTCCATCTTTTTTCACGGCTTTTTGTGTTGTAATTTCATTGCCCGGTTTTTCACCGCTATTATCTTTTGTTACGGATTCACTAATACTGTTGTCGTGATTTTCCATATTTTTCTTTTTCGCAAATATGGCTTTTACCGTTACATCATTACCCGGCATTGTAAACATTGTAGATTTATCATACCTGTCAGAGAATGCTCCATAGTCACACTCCCATCCTGCAAATATATATCCATCGTCTGCTTTTGCCTCAAGGCTTATGCTCTGTCCCTCCTTATAGGCATCATTTGTTTCAGAGATAATGCTTCCACCATCGGTACACTGAATTTTAAAATTATAAGCATGGTCTGTAAGTTTAAATCCTGCCTCATCCATCAGAATTACTTCATCATCTGTCACAAACTGATATATGATTAAGAAATTTCCTTCTCCAAGTAATGAAGTGTCTGTATCTATGGTTTCAGTAATTTTATCTCCCTGTCCGATTTTCGTTTCCTTATTTTCCAATTCAGTTACATTTTTGTTCTTTATGTTTATTGCACTTATTTTTAAAATGCCGTTTTCCTTTTCCTGTCCTTTATTTTCGATTACATAAGAAATTTTTGCAGTATCTCCTGTTTCCATATCCGTGTTGTCCACACTTACATTTCCCTTAATGGCTTTGCCCTGCTTCTCACTTTCCTTTGGAAGAATGTTTTTGGCATATGTTGTCTTTTTATCCACTGTTTCTTCTGTACTCTGTTTTGTCTCGGGCTCCGTTTCAACGATTTCAGTTGTAATTTTTCGTTTTATGGTTAAAGGATCAAGTTTAAGCTCAACCTTTTCATCATTTTCATTTGTATATGAAAGTGTTATCTCATCCATGAGATTAATTATTTCGTCATCCGCAATTCCTGTTACGGGTACTTTCATCTCCATGTTGTTATCCTGACCCACGCTTAAGTAGCCCGTCTTAAATAAGAGTGTATTTGTGCCATCATCATTTTTTATTATTTCATCAGCGGCATTACTGAACTCAATATCATCAGGATTTATGTCTTTATTTAATTTCATCTTAAGTTCTATGTTTTTACCCGCAACCATGAATATGTCGTTTGCAAGTTTTGCCACGCATTCTGCTATTTCATCATTTGTCGGTGCAGATAATGCCACACCGTCTGATATGTCGGCAATGTACTGCATTGTCTTTTTTGCCTCCGCTCTGCTGCTTTCTGATGCATTAGATTCAAGAAAGACTGAATATATTGTTATGTTCTGTTCCGTGATTTGTTTAACATTAAGTGTTCCTGAATCTGCTGAACGTTCTCCATCTGAAAACAGATATATTACCTTGTCTCTGTTTTCGGAATTTTTAAAATCATTTATCGAATTATTTATTGAACCATATATCGGAGTTCCTCCCCATAACCATACACCTCTGTTCAACACTTCATTCAGATATTCTTTATCATTTGAAAATGCTGTAATTGCATTTCCCTTATTAATATATCTTATCAGTGCTCTATCTTCCGGTTGCATATAGTTTACAATTATCTTTGCTCCCTCTTCTGCATTTTTCCAATCCTCTGTTCTCATGCTTCCGGAATTATCCAATATGATAACTATATCCATCGGTCTTCTTTTTATATTTTCCGAAAGACCAATTCCCTGCATATCAAACTTAACATTTACATATTTATCATCGTCAGTTATTTCATCTTTATCAGCCTCGTATTTTATGTCAATCCTGTTTTCATTTTCCTCATCAAAAACTTTTATCAGTGCCCTGTCGGTTTTAATAACAGTATTTTTATTCTTATACCTTACTGTTACTGTATATAAATCATCCGTGTCTGCCTGTGACATGAATGAAAAATCATTGCATTCAATGTATTTTGTATTTGCGTCTGCATCAATGTTGCGATTGTCTTTATAAACATTTTCTCCATTCTGATTTTCAACATTTATGTTTATATCAATGTCCGTATCTGTATTTGTTCCCATTTCTGCCTTTAACTTAAACTTAATTTCTTTTTTCGTATTTACGGAAACAGCCTTTGGTGAATAATTAAGAACTGATTTAAATATTTTAATTCCTTCACTGATTTCTACCTGTTTTCTTTTTATTGCCAAAACCTGTCCGCTTTCTTTATCCGTAACCATTGTAACAATGTAATATTCACCCGGTTTCATGTTTTTTGTATTAATTACATATCCGTCGTCAGTTTCTGTTCCTTTTACATAAGCTGTGCTTGCGTTTCCCATACACACAGACACTTCATGTTTTTCATCATTTATACCAATTATTTCCGGAACAACTTTTATATCTGTGTATGCGTTTATGTTTTCATCTGAATTTATTGCTATACCTGTTATTTGGGGACCCGATATAACTGATTCATCCCTGACAAATGTAAGATATTCATCTATTGCGTAAACAAATATTGCTGTTAAACATTCATCTTGATTGAGACTTCCATCCTGTTTTATTTCTTTTCCTGCTTTTTCAATCCTCTGTAATGTTCTATTTGCATCAATCTCTGTCAGCGCAATTGTAATCATTAATAAATTCATTAATGATTCTTCATCATTTCCGATTATTTCACTTTCCTTTGAAATAAGATACTCATTTGCTCTATTAAGGGCAAGCTTTTCACTTTCTTTTCCACCATTTTCGCTGATGTATTTTTTTAATATAAAAGCTGCATATGCAGTTATGTATACTCCACCATCTTTTTTGCCGGTGTATGAAAAACTACCATCTTCTTTCTGGTTTGACAAAACAAATAAAACAGCCTTTTCCATTGACTTTTTATTCATCAATTCGCTGCTTAGCATTGCTTCAAGTGCAAGAAGTGTATCAAATGTGTCACCTTTGTATTCATCGCTTACACTGAAACTTCCGTCATTGTTTTGCATTTTAATTATTTCTTTTATTTTATCTTCTGTTGTTATTTCATTAATGGAATTTTTTCTATATAGATCGTCATTGTTATTTTCATACGCCGTATCAAGATATTTTACGGCTTTCTCTCTGACATCCCCTGAAAGATTTTGTTTTCCTGTATATTTTAATACTTCTGCTGTATTATATATACCTAAGCTCTTCCCCCATGAGCCATCCTCATTCTGACTGTCTTCAATCCATTTCACTGCCTCTTTCTTTAGTGCAATTACATTTTCGTTGGAATAAACATCTTTTGTAAAGTACAGTAATGTAGCCTCCAACAACATCACACAAGCAAGCAGACAGGAAATCCCCTTTAGTAACCTGCTTTTCATTGTAAAACCTCCCATATTTAATTTATCTTACGTTTTGAAACGTTTTTAGCAGCTTTCACTTTATCAGTTTAGTGAGTGAAAGTCAATAGTTTCGTCGCATTTTGTTGAGTTTTTTATAAGTTTTATACTTTATTTTTTCAAATAAAAAGCCATTACCAAGAACATTTTGTGCTAATCATCCTTAATAATGGCTTTACTTAATTATTTGTTTTTATACTTTTTAACAGCAGAATATTTTCCATAAATTTTATTTCCGGCAACTATTTTGTACGCTCTTACCTTAACATAAATAATTTTATTTCTATATTTGCGTCTAATATATTTATTTTTTCTTATTGTCTTTACAACTTTAAATTTGCCTTTCTTTCTAACTTTTACAGAAACCTGATATCCGTTTGCACCACTTACTTTTTTCCAACTTAGGCGAATCTTCTTAAGGCTTTTCTTCTTTACTTTAAGTTTTTTAACTTTACCAGGTGCCTGATATTTTTCACCATTACCTACTCCACCTGTACTAAAACCTTCTTTATTCGCAGTTGTTGTCACATCTGAATGCTTATTATCTTTTGTTGACTGATTTTCTTTAATTTCGTCTTTTGTTGTAACTTGTATCTGCTCTGTTGTAGATTCATTCAACTTGTCAGTTGTTGTTTGTTCTTTACTTACTGTCTCTTCCTGTTTTTTAGTTGTTGTCTCTTCTTTTGTTGTAGTTTCACTCTGTTTTGCTGTAGTTGCTTCAGGCTTTGTTATTTCCTGTGAATCATCTTTATTTGGATTTTCTCCATCCCCGCTCTTTCCACCTGCATAAACTGAATTTGCCGGTACATCAACATATGTCTTATCTGAGAAATATGTTCTTTGTGTCTTATCTGTGTGATTTTCTACAACGTAAGTCTTAACTCCATTTTTCTCTAATACAACTGAAAATGGAGTACTTCCTGTTATATCAAAATTCTGGTTTCCATATTCTTTCAAACTTGTAATATAAGCTAATGTATGAGCTCTTGATTCACCATTTTCAACTTTTCCACTATCGCTTAAATCAACTTTTGCAAGTGCTGCATCCGGGTCATAGTATGCATAGTATTCAGCAACCACGTCCTGATTTGTCTTGGGGTCTGTAAGCATATCACCTTTGCCATAAGTAGCGCAAATCTGCTCTTTGTTATTTACAAAATGAGTCCACTGCTTACTGTTTTCTCCTATGCTGTCAACTACATTCTTTACCTTGTCTTTGTATTTTCCCATATAAAGTGTTGCCCCTGATATTGGAAGCATTGTAATTGTAGTAACTTCTATTGGATTTTCTGTCCACCATGCCGTATGGTCATATTTTCCGCCAAATAATCTTGTTACTGTCTGAATATTATAGTTATTGCTGTCTTTATATTCTTTAGTAAAAATCTCATCATGCACATCATAATAATAGTCTTCAATTGCAGCTATTTCTGTTGTGTACATGTAAATTCCAAGGTCTCTGATTCTTTCATCGCCAACAGCTTCTCCCCAAAGAATAAGTGAAGACCATGCATTTACTGACTCTGATGATGATTCCTGGTTGTTACCACCTGAAAGTCCACCATTTTCAGCTAATACACCATTTTCATCAAATTCATAGTTGGCAACTCCTGATGCCCATGAATGACCTTCGTATATATCAAAATTTCTTAAAAACGGATATCTTGTCTCGCTGTTTTTGTTATAGCTGCTACCATCTCTATTTGCATTTGCTATATCGCCTATCATTTCATAAACCATTCCGCCCCACTCTTTTGCCCACTGTGGGTCTTTCATTGCAACTGCCGCAGCTGCCTTTATCCAGTATCCGTAATGGAAATGATGGTCATTTACCTGCTTATCTGAATCATATGATGTAGGATAGCCAATAAGTGTTCCATACTCTTTATCATAATAAAAATAATCATCTACATGCTGACCGTCTATATATGCCCGATGTGGGTCAAGCCAAAATTCCAGATAATTTTCAACACCTTCAACCATGTCATTTGTCATAGTCTTCATGTCGTTATCTTTAAACTGGTCTGCAAGCCATATTGCATCTGATAATGTGTTAAGATTTTTTCCTACCCAGTATGTATCATATCCGCCATACTGACCTTCTAAGAAACAAATCCATTTTGGGTCAGCCTTTGTCTTTCTGTATGAATAAAGATATCCGAGCTGATTTTTGATTTCCCCAATAGTTTTCTCATCCTTTGTTACAGGAAGTGCTGAAAGTATTCCATTATACTGCATTGTTGTAGAATAGCTTGTTCCAACAACTGTTTTCATTGTCCCTCTTATTGTGTCGTATGTATATCCTGTAAATTTACTGTTTGCATATCTCCACTGATGAGGATATAAAGCAATAATTGTGTCTCCACCGTTTGCTCCTGTTTCCATGTTCTTTGTAACCACGTTATATTTTGTAACTACCTTTGAAGAATTACTAAGATATTTCCACTCAACCTTTGTATCTGTAATAAAGTTAAATGCATATTTTTTGTATAATTCAAATGCATTGTCACTTCCGTCAGGTAATATTGCAACTGACATGTAGTTTTTTCCTGCCGGCATTTTTGCAGTGAGTTTTCCACCCGCATTAACCCATGTTGTACCACTTGGTGCACTGATTAAGTAGTAATGTGTCTTTCCGTCTTTCTTGTTCTTAAGACTTACCCCTAAAATATTTGAAGATGTTGAATTTTTATATATCGCAAGATCTGTTCCACCTGCTCCAAGTGAAATGGTAGGTTCTACATTTTTAAAATTGTAATAAGCATATGGTGTTCCTTTTCCGATTGTCGCCATTATGCTTGATGTTGAAGCATTGTTCTCCATCAATATATCGTATGTCCAGTCTGTAGTTTTATCAACTTTTGCATCTTTTGCACTAAAGTTATTGCCACCAACAACAAGTTCTACTGTTTCGTCTTTAAGTAAACTTTCAACCATAGGTTCTCCATCTACATATGATGTTGTGCTTGTTACTGCCGGTGCTGCCATTTGCATTCCATTACTTGCTGCACGGTATGCAAGTGGATGTGCGTACAATGATTCTGAATATTTGTCAAATACAACTGAGCTCGCCCAATCATTTGTAGGTACTGTTCCAACTGTTTCTTTGTAATTATCTGTTAAATATGTTGTTCTTGTAGGTAAATTGTTTTTTCTATCTGTCCATGTTACTCCCCAGTCGTCTGTACCAACACCATAGACTTCTTTCTTATATCCGCCTTTGTCTACCATTACTGAACTGTTTTCAGCACTAAAGTCCATAGTTGCACCTTTAGTCGAATCAGACAAATAAGGCATACTTGTTACTGTAATTGTAGCAGCGCATATTAATGCCATTACCTTACTTAATTTTTTTCTCATAACACTCTCCTGTCCTCTTTTTAGTACTCCCCACATTTTATTATTTTCATTAAAAATAGATTTTCTAATAACCTATTTTCGCCTTCTAATCTATATTTATAACAAAACAAAAAATATAAACAAGTACTTCTATTTTATTAAGGTATTTTTTTATTTTTAATTTTAATTTTACATATCTATAAGGAAGTTTTCTTTATTTTTCTTTCTATTTCTTGACCTGTCAAATATACCGTGCTACTATTTAAAGTGGTTAAGCACAGGATATAAATCCAAAAAAAATTTATAAATATTGAAGAGGTAAACAAAATGACAAAAAGTTTTGACGATTTACTTGCAAAGGTTGCAGAATGCCCTATGAAAAAGGTTGCTGTTGCCTGTGCACAGGATGATGCAGTTTTAGAAGCAGTTAAGGCAGCAAAAGACAGAAATATTGCTGAAGCTATTTTAGTTGGTGATGAAGCAAAGATTCGTACAATTGCCAGTGTTTTAAAGATGAATGCAGATGAATTTGAAATCATCAATGTTGTTGATCCAATCGAAGCAGCAAGAACAGCTGTAAAATTAGTCCATGACGGAAAAGCTGATATGTACATGAAAGGTCTTATAGATACAAAATCATTCCTTAAGAGTGTATTAGATAAAGAAGTTGGTCTTAGAACTGACAAAACATTATCACATGTTTGCGTATTTGATGTTAAGGGTATTGATCATTTATTATTCTTATCAGATGTTGCATTCGTTCCTTATCCTGACCTTGATACAAAGGCTCAGATTATTAAGAACACAGTTGAAATTGCTCATGCATGTGGAATTGAATGTCCTAAGGTAGCTCCTCTTGCAGCTGTTGAAGTTGTAAATCCTAAAATGCCATGTACAGTAGATGCTGAAGCACTTACTAAGATGAATGAAAATGGAGAAATCACAGGATGTATCGTTGACGGACCACTTTCACTTGATCTTGCCATCGAACCTGAAGCTGCATTCCACAAAGGAACAACTAACAGAAAAATTGTTGGTGATGCTGATGTATTATTATTCCCTGATATTCAGGCAGGTAACATCACATATAAATGTTTAGTTCATACAGCAGATGTTAAAAACGGTAACATATTAACAGGTACAAAGGCCCCTGTTATTTTAACATCACGTTCTGATGAATTTGAAGTTAAAGTAAATTCAATCGCATTAGCAGCTGTAGTTGCTGAAGCAATGTAATAATTTGGAGGTATTAAAATGTCATACAAAATATTGATTATCAACCCGGGTTCTACTTCTACTAAAATTGGTGTTTACGAAGATGAAACACAGCTTATGGAAGAAACTTTAAGACATTCAACTGAAGAAATTGCGCAGTACGCAACAATTTATGATCAGAAGGACTTCCGTAAAGAAGTTATTTTAAAAGTCTTAGAAGAAAAGAATGTTGACCTTTCAACTATTGATGTTGTTGTAGGTCGTGGTGGTTTATTAAAGCCAATTCCAGGTGGTACATATGCTACTACTCCTGAATTACTTGAAGATTTAAAGATTGGTAAGCAGGGACAGCATGCATCAAACCTTGGTGGTATTCTTGCTCATGAAATTGCAGCACAGATTAACGTTCCATCATATATCGTTGATCCTGTTGTAGTTGATGAATTAGCTGATGTTGCAAGATTATCAGGACATCCATTATTCCCTAGAATTTCAATCTTCCATGCATTAAACCAGAAAGCTGTTGCTAAGAGATATGCAAAAGAAGTTGGTAAGAAATACGAAGATTTAAATTTAATCGTTGTTCATATGGGTGGCGGAGTATCAGTTGGTGCTCATAAGAATGGTAAAGTTGTTGATGTTGCAAATGCATTAGATGGTGACGGCCCATTCTCACCTGAACGTTCAGGCGGACTTCCTTCAGGTTCATTGATGAAGGCTTGCTTTAGTGGAAAATACACTCAGGCAGAAGTTGGGAAAATGATTAATGGTAACGGTGGTTTCAACGCTTATGTCGGTTCAAATGACATGAGAGATTTAATGAAAATGATTGCAGAAGGTAACGAAACAGCTAAGGCTGTAGTTGATGCATTCCATTATCAGTTATGCAAAGAAATCGGTGCTATGTCTGTAGTTCTCGGTGGAAAAGTTGATCAGATTATCTTAACAGGTGGTATTGCTTACAATGCTAAAACTCAGGAAGATATGAAGGCTGCTGTTGAATGGATTGCTCCTGTTACAATTTATCCTGGTGAAGATGAATTACTTGCTCTTGCTCAGGGTGCATTAAGAGTTGTTACAGGTGAAGAAGAAGCTATGGTTTACTAATTATTTACTTTAAAATTGCTTTATACGGAGGTAGTTATGAAGCGTAAATTATACAAATCATCAAAAAATAAAAAGCTTGCCGGAGTATGTGGAGGACTTGCTGAATATCTTAATATTGACGTTACAGTTGTACGTCTTATATGGGCTATTCTCTCACTCTTCTATGGCTCAGGTATAATAATTTATATTATATGTGCTTTAGTAATTCCGGATGATAATATCATCGATATGTAGAATGAAAAAGCAATAAATTCAAAACTCTCCTACATTATGAGTTCATTTTGTAGGAGAGTTTTTTGGTTGTTTGTCAAATATGTGGGTAGCCCAAATTTATAACCAGTTTTTAAACATTATTCTTCGCTTGTATTTTCTTCTGAAACATCTAAATACATATCAACGTATTTTCTGGCATTTTCAGGTAATGAATTATAATATGTTATTGAATTCTTTATAGCTGTTGCAACATAATTTATTGTTCTTCCAACTACATCAATCTCATTTCCATTCTTATCAGTTGTAGTTGAATATACTGTTATGCTACTGTTACCATTATCTGAATTATAATAAGTATAATTTATAGTAGCATAAGCTTTTGCAATAAATTCTCTCTTATAATTTGATTTAGCAATCTTTACAATTGAACCACAGTAATTTCCGACATCATCAGTATAATCCTTATTCTTATTAGCATCATACCAGCCTGTATTTACAATGTTAATCTTAGTATATTTACTATCTAGTTCAATTTTCTCACCGTTATCATTATACAAGTCTCTTGTACTTATAAGAGTTCCTGTTGTAACAAGTTTTCCTATACCATCTGCGTTCTGTTCAAGAAGTCCATCATTATCTGTTGTAACTTTTGCCTGGAATCTTAAACCTGACGGTTCCGAAAATCTCATGCTTGCTCCATTTAACAAATTAACTGTCATATTAATTGTTTCAAATTTAGCATCTTTTGTTACAAGATATGTAGCTCCGGGTGCTGCTATCTCATCATTTTCAACATCATAATATCCAAGTTTATTTGTACCCTCAGAATTTACATCAGGTAAGGTAATTGTTTCTCCATTCTTTACTTTTTTAACATTTCCATCAATTGTTACTTTGTAGAATCCTTTATCAAATACAGCTACTTCAGATATCTGATATCCCCAACCTGTAGCTCCTTCAAGTAAATTAAATCTAACATATCTTACCTTACTATGACTATATAATGACATATCCAACTTATTTTCAAAATAATTTTTAAATTCACTATTTTCAATAGTTGCCACCTGTTCAAAGTTTTTGCCATCTTCTGAAAATTCTACAGTGTATTTTTTACCATAAGTATCTCCATTTTTGAATGCTAAAAGTACTCCGTCTATCTGGTCTTTTTTGTAATCTTTTCCTAAATCAAGATTTATAACAGCTGTTTTTTCGCCCCATACCGATTCAACTACCTTATCCAATGCCTGTGATATTTCTCCATCTGTTAAGACACTTGTATCCTGACTTCCCTCTCCTGAATAAACTGAATCTAATGAAATACTACAACCTTTTGCAATATTTCTTTTTGTATTTAAACGTTTATACAAAGTTCCATCATCAATTGATATTGTTCTTGAAATTCCTTCTTTTGAAGCAATGTAGTCATTATCCTTAAATTTACAATATGAGTGCACTTCAACTACATGTTCTCCATCTGTTATTCCATCTAATGTATACGTTCCTGCTTTTACAGGTTCTCCCATACGTACTCCATCAATCCAAATTGCGTATGTATAATCTTCCTGTCCTTCTGCCGGTGTAATAGTATATGTAATCTGAGAAAAATCTTGTGTTGTTACTGCGAAATCTGCCGGAGGAGTACATGTACCAAATTCAACTTCTTTAGCATTCTGTTCTGTACTAAAGACCGCAACTTCTTTCATCTGGAATCCCCAGTCTTTATGTCCCTTCATATAGAACTTAACATATCTTACACTAGACATTTCACTTGTATTTAAATTTGTGTCAAATGTAAATAATCCTTCTTTTGAATCACTATACTTAAGAGCAGTATTTTCATATGCTGTTACATAATCAACGCCATTATTTGAGAACTGAACTGACATATTCTCAGCTGCAGTATTTTCAGCACTAAATTTAATTGCGACCTTATTTAATGCTTCTATTGTATAATTCTTTCCTAAATCAACAAGAACGTATTCATATGTTCTTGTTTTATCCCAGTCTGTTTCATATGATATATTATCTGTAAGGACTCCATTTGTAAGGATATCTGTTGTCTGACTTCCCTCTTTAGTATATAGAGAAGATACTTCAACATTCTTATGTAAAGCGAGGTTAAAGTTTTCATCTACAAGCATTTCTTCTGTTGTAACCTCTCTTACAGTTATTGTACATTCTGCAAATACTTTTCCTGCTTTGGCTGTTATTTTTGTAGTTCCTACTGAATTTGCAGTTACTTTTCCTTTATTATCTACTGAAGCAATGCCTTCATCTTGTGAGGACCATGTAATAATTTTACTGTCAGTAGTATTATCAGGTTCTATCTCTGCTTCTAATGAAACCTGCTCTTTTTTCTTAAGTGTCACTTCTGTTTCAGATAAAGTTATCTTTGTGATTGGAATTGGTTCAACTACAGTAACCTTACATGTTTTTGTCTTTCCATTTGGAATTGATGCAATTATTTCTGCACTGCCTACAGAAACACCTTTTACAAGTCCATCTTTATCTACAGTTGCAATTTTACTATCAGATGATTCCCATGTTATCTTTTCATCGCTTAATCCATTCAACTGTAATTGTCCATCTCTTGGAATTGACGCTTCTTTCTTATTAATTCCTAAAGTTCCCTTTATAATTACTTCTGCTTCTGCTGCATCAGATAAAGTCATTCCTTTTCTGTAAGTTACAGCTTTAACGTAAGAAGATTCACTTATTGTAATAGGTTCAATATATGTCTCAGAATCTTCTGTTGGCTCACTTCCATCTAATGTATACTTGATTTCTGCACCCTTTACATCTGTTTTCATGGTAACCTGCTGTGCATCATCATATGTTCCACTCTCAATTGATAATGTAGGTTTATTAGTCTGACGTGCACCATAAACTTCAAATTCATAAATTGAGCATCCATAATTTGTTGCTCTTGACGTTGTCTGTATTTTTACATATCTGGCATTTGTTGCTGCAAATGTAGTTGTTATATAACCTGTTCCACCATTTTCAGTAGCGACTATGTTCCATGTTTTTCCATCAACTGATGTCTGAACCTCATATGTTGCTGCATAAGCTGCTTCCCATTTTGCCTTTACAGTGTTAACTACTCTGACTCTGCCTAAATCAACCTGAATCCATTCATTTGTATCATCTGCTTTTGCCTGCCATCTTGTATCTTCTTTACCATCAACTGAATTTGCTGCTGTATTACCACCATCTTCACTGCTTGCTGTAACAGTTTTGTTCAACGCAACATTTGTATCATCCTGAATTGCTTCTCCTTTGATTTTAAATGTTGCTGCTGCATACGATGAATTAATACAATTTTCCTTTACTGTAACAGCTTTTAAAGTTGTATCACTTGATACAAGTATTTTATCACCTTTTGTATACTTGGTAGACTCATTAGTTGGTGCCTTACCATCTGTTGTATAGTAAATAGTTGCATCTTCATCTGCGCACTCTAACTCTACTAACTGTGTATCATCAAATTCTTTTGTTCCTGAAATATTTTCAGTAACATCCTTAGATGCTAATGATGTAGCTTTAATAGTAGGTGCTGACATCTGCTTATAGCTAAATCCTTTACCTTTAATTTCAAAACTTATAAGTGAATTAGCTCCCACTTCAACAGTTCCTACTTCTTTTCCTTTATTATCCCTTACAGATGCTGTTTTTCTTTCTCCTGTAGGATTATAAACTTCAGCAGTGTATTTCTTTTCACTGTCTTTATAATATACTGTTCCGGCTATTCCTATTCCTGTAATCTTGTAATCTGAACTTCTTACACCAATTTCCTTAAGCGCATTAATATACCAATATGTTAATGCAGTATCTGTTTTCTGTACTTTAGTATCATTCTTTAAGAATTTATCAATTGCTAAAGTTGGATTTGTAAGAGCCAGATATGGCCATGTAATATGCTGCCAACCTGTATCAGCTCTTGTATAATCATTTTTAATTTTTTCAATTTCTTCTTCAGATTTACCTTCTGCTTTAGCATCTATTACTGCATATTCAATTGCCTTATCAGTGTCATCTAACAATCCCTGATATATTTGTGCACATCTTGTATGGTTTGTTCCATAGTATGTTAAATATTCAGAAATTGGTAACCAATGAATACCATAACAATATAATGGCTGTCCGCCAAAGAAAGTTCCATAGAAGTTAATTGCTCCATAAACCTGAGCAACTACCTGATATGGATAATCTGAAACCCAATTACTATTAGTAACATTTCCATCAGTATCTGTTTTTCTATCATAGTCAAACCAGTACTGCTTTACAGTTTCCATTTCATTTGTAAATCCAAATATACCTGCATCTCTGTAAGAATTCTGTTCTGTAAGAACTCCCCATAGATACATTCCAATCCAGCTGAATAATGATTCTGATGCTGACTCCTGATTATTACCTGAATCATTATCTGCATATCCACCTGCCCATGAATGTCCTTCATACAAATCGTAATCTCTGAATCTGCAATATTCACTGTCTGCCGTCGGATTTGCATAATCTCTTATAAGAATCTCAATCATATCCTTATAATCATTGTAGAATTCTTTATCGTATGTAGCCAATACCGTTGCGCTAAATACAAAATATCCATATGTGAAATGATGGTCACAGATAGCTGCATTAGCACCAAATTCACTTTCTTTATAATAAATAGTTCCCCATGCTTCATTATAGACAAAATAACTTATGTCATTTTTTCCATCGTATGTAAACCAGTCTACTAATCTTGCTTTTAATCTTTGTAAGAAAATTTCTTTTAATTCAATATTTCCAATCTGGTCTGCCATTATTACACCCATTGCAAGAGGATGTAAATTCTTACCTTCCCAATAAGCATCTGCAGCAGGTGTAATATTCTTTGTTGAATTTTCCAAATCCTTAAGATATCTCGCTACCGCGTCTGTATCAAATGTAGCTGTTCCATCTGCATCTTTTTCTCCATTAGGCTTAGCAAATATAGCTATCAAGCCTGAGAAATCAGATACTGTAGTAAATTCATTACTTTCTATTGCCTTCATATCTCCTCTTACTGACGGATATGTAGCAAATTCACTTCCATTCTTTGAAGAATATTTCCACTGATGTGGCATCATACACATAAATGTTGTGTCATTAAAACCTGTTCTTTTAACTTTTGTTGTTACTTTATAATCTGATGTAATTTTTGCATTGTCATCATCATAATTATATGTAACTGATGTTTTATCTACAAATGCATAACCATGTTTATAAAACTTTTCGATCTGGTCTTTTGATGTCATTGTTCCAACTGACATATAGCTATTTTTATTTGCAAATTCAACTTTAATATTATTTCCTACTTTTTTAAATACTGTTCCTTCTGGAACCGATAAACAATAATAACTTTTTGATGTTTTTGTTTTATCTTTATTATCATCATCAGTAATTTCAAGTCCAATATGGTCTGTTGTAACAGAACCACTTGCAAGTATTTCTTTTCCATTTCCATCAAATATAGATGTTATAGAAGACGATGATATTGTAAATGCTTCAGTATCACCAAATTCGTTATATATATATGGTGAGCCTTTTACAAACGTACTTGTCATAGCTACGTGATTATCATCTGCTAACTGTGCCGTAACTGAAAAATCACTATAACCGGCTACTTTATCACAAGCTGTATCTGTGTCTAAATTTTCCGGCAAAATATAAAAGTCAGGTGTTGTTTCTGAAATAACAGATAAATTTACAGCTGTAGCTGCATGATCCTGAAGCCATCCGTCTGTAGCTGTAAGAACACTTAATCCTTTTGTTGAAAATCTAACTTTAAAAGGCATTGTACAAATTGTATTGCCAAACTTCTTTATAAGCATTGACTGCCACCAGTCATTACTTTCTATAGGTGCCTTTACATTCTCTGTCTTATAATACGGAACTTTTGCCTGTTCCAAATACATATCATTAGAAATATACGTTGCTTTACCTGCTGTCTTTGTCGTTGTCTTTGGTAATTCAGGTAAATTAATTGCAGGTTTTTCATCACCTTCTTTATATTTATATACTCCTAATTCTGAAATCCCTATTCCACTTCCCTTTTCAACTTTACTATACGCTAAGACACGAACATATCTTACATTCTGTGCATATACCTGTCTATTATCCGTAGAATTAGGTGTTCCTTTAACATTTCTATATATGCTTGTCCAATTTTTATCGTCATTTGATACCTGATAATCATATACTTTTCCTGCATCACCCGTCCATGTAACAGATATACGACCTATATCATAACTGTCACCTAAATCTACACTCAACCACTGATTAATATCATTTTTAGATGAGAATGATGTATTCATATCACCATCTACTGCATTCTTTCCAACTACTTTATCAAGTTCCTTTTGTAATAAATTTCCTTCTTTATCATACATCCACCATTCATCTTTTAGGCCTGATGATTTTGTTTCTTTATTAAGTGCGATGTTTTCTCCGTAATTTACAGGTCTTTTTACAACACCATCTGTTCCATATACCTGAAATTCAAACATTGAAACTCCATAGTTAGTTGCTCTCTCTGTACAAAGCATCTTTACATATCTTGCAGATGTTGCACTCATATCTTCTTTATTAATAGTCTGTTTAAGATTTGCTGAAGAATCAACCTCTACTCCATTGTTTCCTTTATTTCCAATAGACACATCAATTTCGCATGTTCCTGATCCAAGTTCTTTTCCATCATCTTTAGATAATGCCGTAACCTTTATTGTATGCTTTCCCTCATCAAGTTTTATTTGTCCTCCTGCAACTCCATGTCCTGTGAATTTGTAATTATCAGGAGCTGAGGCAATTTCATCATTCTCTGTTACTCTGTATACTGCATTATCCACACTAGTCCAATTAGCTGCTGCATAAAAGCACTTATTATTATCATCATACTTAATTTCATATGACACTGCCATATTTACAAATGCACCCGGCTTAGTACCTTTTTCATATACAGTTGTCCAGTTTTCTTCATCATCTGATAACTGTATTTCATACCTTTTAGCATACGCAGCTTCCCACTGAATATAAATATGATCAATGTCTGTCTTCTTTCCTAAATCTACATAAAACCATTCGTCTTTATCATTCTGTGCTGCCTGCCATCTTGTTGTTGTGTCACCGTCAACTGCATTCTCCGGTCCACTTCCATCCCCACTTTGTGAACTTGAATACGCAGGTCTCCCTTCTGAAATTACGTAAGGAGTATCATCGCTTTCTGTGGCATTAACACTAAACAATTGTGTCTGCGGACACAATGTAAAAACCATAGCTGCTGAAAGAATTAAAGATACTCCCCTCGTAGGTAACCTATTCATCATTTCATCTACCTCTTCCTAATTTTACTAATTTTTTTGATCCTTATTAGTATTATAATTCAATTTTAAATTCAAAAAAACTTAAAAAACTTTTTTATTCTTTTTTTGTCGTTATTGTATATTTTTCACTATATTTTTTCTTGTTTACGTTAACATTTCTTATCTTTTATGTGCATTTTAAACAAAACCCCATCATCGTCATTGAAACATTTCAACGACGATGATGGGGGTTTTAATTCATCTATAATACATTGTTTAAAATCATAAATATATTTCTTTACACAACTCATAAATACATATAAGCGTAAACATTTTGAATTTCATTTTTATTTGTTCTAAACACTCCAACTCA
>ERZ772820.930-NODE-930-length-25205-cov-14.444612_pt1 | contig 25205 bp, 20 predicted proteins | sample MGYA00511377_ERZ772820 | MGnify/ENA primary metagenome ERZ772820 (study PRJEB29015, sample SAMEA2737684) | human gut metagenome | biome: human gut; feature: human-associated habitat; material: faeces | place: China | collected 2012 ... | reverse complement strand
CGGAAAGCCCTTTGGTGGGGCGATGGGGCAAAGCCCCATATCCAAAATGCTTAGACATTTGTTTCTTGAAATGTTCGGTTTAAGCCTGACAGCCCCATTCATTGTTCCATTATACCCGATTGCGCCTCAAGATTCAACCCTCGGCGAGCGCTCGGAGAGGTCATACCAGACGGAATCGGCGTTCTCCTGCCCCTTCGGCACGGCATAAACGCGCAGGGTTTCGCCATCCGGCACGAGCGCGGCGGGGAGCGTGTCGCTTTCGCCGTCATCGAGCAGCGTGGTTTCCGTGCCGTCCGCCGCGACGGAGACGAACCGATACCGCGGCGTGACGAGCGTGCCGCGGTTGCAATCGGCGATGTATACGTCCTCGCCGACGCTCAGCCAGACGTTGGTGATGCGGTCGATGGAGGCCAGATACTGCGCCTGATCCGCGTAGAACCAGCCGGAAACATCCTCGCCGCTCGTGTAGGCGTTGAAGAAACGGGCGAAGAACGCGCTGAACAGATCCGCGCCCGTTCCATTCATGTGATAGAGGTCGTAATAATACCCGTCGAGGTTTTGCAGATATTCCGCCTTGGCATATTGAAAATTAAAGCAGGGGATATCGTTTTCCCGGCAGTAGCGCATCAGGCTTTCGCCGTAGGGCAGAAAGCCCGGCTCGGCCAGCGCGTGCGCCGTCAGGTTGGGGGAGAGGACGACGATCAGGCGGCTGCCCTTCTCCGCGCAGAGCGCCTTGTAGCGCGCCAGAAACGCCTTGGAAGCGTCGAACAGCTCGCAGGGATAGCCGGGATCCGGCTCGCGCAGCACCGTCTCGCGGATGAGCGTTTCGGCGCTCTCGCCGCTGGTGTGGCGCAGGAAGCCGCCGCCCGCATAGGCGACGGTGGAATCCATCGTCGGCTTCAGGCGCGCGTATTCTCTTTGGGCGTTCAGGCGCAGCGCGACGGTCTTGACCACGTCGGCGGGCGACTGTGCGCCGAATTCCCGGAACAGGAACAGGCGGTTGAGGTAGTCGCCGTCCTCGCGGCAGGCGTCCATGAAATACGTCAGCCGGTTTTGAACGCCGCTGAGGAAGGGCGACAGCTTGAAAAAGGCGTTGGGGTCCTCCTTGGCGGTGTTGAAATTATACGGCTCGACGACCAGCACGGTGTATTCCGGGCTGTTTTGGCGATACAGCTCGCGGGTCAGCGCCAGCTCGCCCTGCAGGGAAAGCCCCGGAACGGCGGCGGAAAACGCCTTCCGCCCCGTCTGCTCGCTGATGAGCGCGGCGTTGAAGTGGTCGCGCACGATGGAAGAACCGACGACCGCCAGCTCGATATCCCGGCTGTTTTTCAGCTCGTCCATCATCAGCGCGACGAAGGTATCCGTCTGAATCAGGCAGGTATTCGCGAGGGCGACCGCCAGCGCAAGCACGAGAAAAAACGCGGCGAACCGAAGAAAAGGCCGAATGTTTGTACGCACGAAAAGAAACCTCCCGAAAATCAAACCTGCAAGCAGGGCTCTTCGTCTATGCCGGGGCGGAAATCAAAGTACAGCGACGGGTCGTCCGCGCCGCCCTGCGCGCGGGCATAGACGCGGATGCATTGCCCCGTCAGCGCGCCCTTGTCGCAGGCGAGAATGCCCTCGGCCTGCCAATCCGTCAGCGGGGTCTCCGCGCCCGTCGCCTCATCCCGCAGGAAGAAGCGGTATTCCGGCGCGACGCTCGGGCCGTGGTTGCAGTTGGCCGCATACACGTCGCGCGCGCCGTTTTCGCTGGCGGCGGCGACGGCCTGACGGCTCTGCTCCCACGCGCCGTTCCATTCTCCCTCGGGGAAGTAGGTCTGAATCCAGCAGTTGGTGATGAACGAGACGGAATTGAAATAGGCCCACCTGTCGGCGTAGAACCAGTCGCTCGTGTCCTCCCCGGCGAGATACGCCTGAAAGAATTTGCAGAAAGACGCGCTGAAAATATCCGATCCTTCGCCGACCATGTGATACAGATCGAAATAATATTGATCGGTTTCGCGGGGATACAGCTCCGGCTTCGCGTAGGAGAAGTTGACGCAGGGCATGTCGTTTTCCCCGCAGAATCGCGTCAGCGCGTCGGCGTAATCCAGAAAGCCCGGAATGGCGAGGTTGTGCGCCGTCATGTTGGGATAGATGAAGACCAGCAGCTTGGAGCCCTTCTGCGCGACGAGGTCGCGGTATTCCAGCAGCATCTCCCGCGTCTGCGGCAGAAGGTCATAGACGTAGCCCGTGTATTCGCGGATGATCTGTTGGCGAACCATTTCCGTGGCGCGCTCGTCGGTGTTGCAGCGCGAATAGCCGCTGCCCATATAGGTCATGCGCGGGTCGAGCGTCGGGCGGATCTTTTTATAGGTCTGGAACGGCCGCAGGTGCATGCCGACGGTCTCCATGAACTCGCCGAACGAATCGACGGCGTAATCGCGGAACATGAACGCGCGATCGACGTACCAGCCGTCCTCCTTGGCGACGCTGTAATAATAGCGGAGCTGCTCAAACGGGGAGGAGAGGAAGGGCAGCAGATCGTATTGCCCCTCGATGCCCTCCTTGGCGCTGTCCACGGTGAACGGCTCGATGACCAGTATCGTCCATTCCGGGCTGTTTTTGCGGTACAGCTCGCGGGTCGAGGCGATGTTGCCCTGCAGCATGCCGCAGGGAATCCCGAGGGCAAAGCAGGTCTTGCCGATTTCCTTTGAAATCATCTCGGCGTTGAAGTGGTCGCGCACGATGGAGGAACCGACGAACGCCACCTCGATGTCGCTGCGCGCCTTGACCTCCGCCATGGTCAGCGCGGCATAGATATCGGTTTTGATACAGAAGGTATTGGCAAACGCCACGATGAGCGCAAGCCCCAGCAGGAAAGCGGCGAGCCGGAGCAGGCCGCGAAAGGTTGGATGTTTCAATTTGCCGCCTCCACCATCAGAATACCGCGTACATAAAGCCGGAAGCGGCGACGTTCGAGCCGCCGAAGGTTGCCAGCACGAAGAAAATGAACGCATAGAGCACCGCCCAGCGCAGCGCCAGCGGGCGGGAGAGCACGAAATCGCGGATCTTCACGCCGCGCTCCTGCATGAGGGAGACGACAAAGAGAATAATCGTCGCGACGAGCAGGATGCGGTAATCCTTGGCCGCCAGGCCGAAGGTATCCAGCGTGCCGTCAAAGAGCTGCCGCGCGTTGAAGGCGAAGAACGTCTTATGCAGCATGGCAAACGCATCGCAGACGCGGACGCAGCGGTCAAAATACCAGCCGATGTTCACGACGAGGAACGTGCGCAGAATCCGGAACACGTGGAAGCCGCCGGAGGCCGTCAGCCGCGGCAGGCGGTCGTTCATCCGCTTATAGACCGGCTCGACCAGCGCGGTGAACGCGAGAATCACGCCGTTATACAGCCCCCAGAGCACATAATTCATCTGCGCGCCGTGCCAGACGCCCACCAGCAGAAACACCAGAATGTTGCCCAGCGCGGCGGGCAGGGCGCGGGCGATGTGCGTACCGGCCTTTTTCTTGAGCGCCTTGCTCATGCGGGAAACCGGGCGGGTCAGCGCGAAGGGATAGAACACGTAGTCGCGCATCCACGCGCCCAGACTGATGTGCCAGCGCCGCCAGAAATCGCCGAGGGAGACGGAGAAATACGGCCGCTTGAAGTTCGGCGCAAGCTGTATGCCGAAGAGCTGGGCGATGCCCGTCACCAGATCAATGCCGCCGGAAAAATCCGCGTATTGCTGGAGGGAGTAAAACAGCACGCCGACGACGATGACCGCGCCGCCGTAAGCGCTCTGGCTGCCGAAAACCGCCTCCACCAGCGGCAGGGCGCGGTCGGCGATCACCTTTTTCTTGAACCAGCCCCAGAGCATCAGCAGCAGGCCGCGCTCGATGCCGTCAAGGTCGAAGCGGTGCGGCGTGATGAGCTGGTTTTCGAGCTGGTCAAAGCGCGCAATCGGCCCCTGAATCAACTGCGGGAAGAAGGAGACGAACAGCGCGAACTTCGCCGGGTTTTTCTCCGGGGCGTATTTGCCGTTGTAGACGTCGATCAGGTAGCCCATCGACTGAAAGGTATAAAAGCTGATGCCCAGCGGCAGAACCAGCCCCAGCGACGGCGCGCTGCCGCCCAGCAGCGACGCGCCCCACGCCATCACGGGGTTCAGATACTTGAGCACGGCCAGCACGCCGAAATTCAGCAGCAGCACCGCGAAAAACCAGACGCGCTGGCGCGAGCGCGTCTTGGCCTTTTGAGCCTTTTTCGCCTCGGCGGTCAGCTCGGCCTTGTGCGCACGCAGGTAGGCCTTTCCGCTTTCGCCGACGCGGGCGATGACCAGCGCGCCCGCCCATGTCGTCAGCGTCGTCAGGGCGATGAAGGGCAGGGCGGACAGGCCGCAGGTCAGATAAAACCCGTAGCTGAGCAGCAGCAGCAGCACCCAGCGCAGGCGCAGCGGGCAGACGTAATACAGCGCCGCGCCGACAAAGGCGACAGCCAGCAGGACGGTAAGCGACATGACAGTTTCCTCTCTTTATCCAATGAAAAATCAGGGCAAATCAATCCAATTTATAACTATATCATGGGCGATTCGGAGTGTCAAGAAAAGCGGAATAAAAAAATGAATTGTCATCCTCCCCGCGCGATGCTATAATAAAGCAATATGGGACAAAATCATCGGAGGAATCGACATGCTCACAAGAAAATCGCCCTTTGCGCAGGGGGAAAACGACAGAACGATCATGCAGGACGGCTTCAGCGCGCCGGTGGAAAGCGCGCCGCGTCTGCGCTTTTCCTCGGCCTGCGCGATGGTCGGGCGGCGCGTGATGGATTTTTCCGATAACGGGGATGGAACGCTGACCGCCGTGCGCTGCGTCGATCGGCAGGCGGATGATCTGGATATCCAGTTCGAGGCGGGCGCGTGCCCGGTGGCGGCCATCGCGCCGCGCGCGTTCGAGGGCTGCGCCGAGCTGCGCCGGGTCATCCTGCCGGAGAGCCTGCGGCAGATCGGCGAGATGGCGTTTTCCGGCTGCTCGCATCTGCGGCTGCTGACCATCCCCGGCGGGGTGCAGCGCGTGGGTACGCTGGCCTTCGCCAAATGCAGCCAGCTCGAGCGGGTGCGCATCGAGCCGGGCGTCGTGCAGCTTGGGCCGAGCTGCTTTTCCAAATGCGCGGCGCTCAAGCGTGTGGAAATGCCCGCCAGCGTCACGCAGATCGGCGGCGGCGCGTTCTTCGGGTGCAGCAAGGAGCTGAGGCTCTACGGCGCGGAGGATGCGCCCGCGGCGCAGTACGCCCGGCTCAACGGGCTGACGTTCGATTTCCAGAGCTGGAAGGACGACGAGGAGCTCGTGCTCCGCGAGGAGGAGGACGGCACGCTGACCGTTTTGGGCGCGCGGCAGACCGCGCCGCACCGCATCGAAATTCCGACGGAAATCTGCGGCAGGCGCGTGGCGGCGATTGCGCCGAAGGCGTTTTTTGCCAGCGGCACGCTGGAGCAGCTCGTCGTGGGCGGCGGCGTTCGCGAAATCGGGGAGAGCGCGTTCTTCGGCTGCCGCCAGCTCGTCAGCGTCAGCTTTGAGCGCGGGCTGGAGCAATTAAAGGACAGCGCTTTCGCCGGGTGCGAGAGCCTGACGCAGGTGACGCTGCCTTGGGGCACGAGCGCGGTCGGGCGCATGGCGTTTTTTGGCTGCACAAGGCTCTCGTTTGTCAAAATGCCGACGACGACGCGCGTTTCGGATTTCGCTTTTGACGGCTGCGCGCCGGGGATCCGGGTGTTCGGCGGCGTTTACGCGGGCAGGATGAACCCGATCGGCGAATAAAAACGAACGGAAAAAGAATATTGCGACGAGAGGCTGTCAAGCCAATAAGACCGGGATTTAAGAACGGTCTGAATTGAGCTTGACAGCCTTTTTTGTCGGATGGAAAGCGGAGGAAAAAGCGTATAGAGAATGTCTTTCGCGCTCAAACTGGTATAAACGGCAGCGGAGGCGAGAGCATGAGGGCGAAATGGACGGATTTGGCCGTGGAGGCGGCGGGCGGCGAGCTGCGCGAGGGCGGCCTGTCGCGCACGGTCGTGAAGGTGGAGGATGAGGCGAGCGCGCGGAGGCTGGGCAGGCCGATGGGCACCTATGTCACGCTGGCCTGCGAGCAGGCGCTGACGGTTTCGCTGGAAACGCGGCGCGCGCTGGCGGCAGAGCTGGCGAAGACCCTTCGCGGCATGCTGCCCGAGGGCATGAAAACGGCGCTGGTCGTCGGGCTGGGCAACCGCAGCGTCACGCCGGATTCCCTCGGCCCGCGCACGGCGGAGCGCGTGTTGGTGACGCGGCACATCGGCGACAGCCTGCCGTGGGGCGCGGAGCTGAACAGCGTCTGCGCCGCCGCGCCGGGGGTGCTCGGCGTGACGGGCATGGAGACGGCGGAAATTCTGCGCGGCATGGTCGCCCATGTCAGGCCGGACGCGGTGATCGCCGTGGACGCGCTGGCCGCGCGCAGCTCCAGGCGCATCGCCTCGACGATCCAGATTGCGGATACGGGCATCACACCGGGCTCGGGCGTGGGCAACCACAGAAAAGCGCTCGACCGGGAGACGCTCGGCGTGCCCGTCGTCGCGGTGGGCGTGCCGCTGGTGGTGTATGCCTCGACCATCGCCGCCGACGCGCTCTGCGCGCTGGGCGAAGGCGAGGTGGAGGAGGAACGCATCGCGGCCTGCGTGGAGCGCGTGGTTTCCGAAAAGCTGGGGGAGATGATCGTCACCCCGCGCGAGGTGGACGCGCTGGTGGAGCGCATGGCCGGCGTGCTGGCCGACGGAATCAATCAGGCGCTGCATCCGCGGCTGAGCCGGGATGAAATCGCGCAGATGATGGCGCAGTAAGGGAGGAGAGCCATGAAAAGGAAAATGGGATGGGCGGCGCTGATGATCTTGTCTTTGCTGCCGGGGCTGGCAAAGGCCGACGATACGCCGATGGAGGCGGAAGCGCCGATTGCGCTGACCAGCCCGAGCGCGATTCTCTGCGAAGCCTCGACCGGGCGGGTCGTCTTTGAAAAGAACGCGGACGAGCGCCGTCCGGTCGCCAGCGTCAACAAGGTGATGACGATTCTGCTGACGCTGGAGGCGCTGGACGAGGGGCGCGTGTCCGCGCAGGATCAGGTGACCGTTTCCCCGCGCGCGGCGAGCATGGGCGGCAGTCAGGCGTTTCTCGACGCGGGCGAGCGCTATCCGCTCGGCGAGCTGCTCAAGACCGTGATCGTCGCCAGCGCCAACGATTCGGCCGTCGCCCTCGCGGAGCATCTCGCCGGGGCGGAGGAAGCGTTTGTGAAGCGGATGAACGCGCGCGCCGACGAACTTGGACTCCAAAACACGCATTACGTCAACTGCACCGGTCTGCCCGCGCCCGATCACTATACCACCGCGCGGGACGTGGCGAAGCTGAGCGCGCAGCTCGATCTGCATCCGCTGTATTACCGCTACTCGACGATCTGGATGGATGAGATTCGGCACCGCGGCGGGCGCGTGACCGCGCTGACGAACACGAACCGGCTGGTTCGGTTTTACCCCGGCTGCGACGGCTATAAGACCGGCTCGACCAACGAGGCGCGCTACTGCATCAGCGCGACGGCCAAAAAGGACGGCATGCGGCTGATCGCCGTCGTGCTCGGCACACCCGCCGGGCAGACGCGCTTTGACGAGGCGCGCGCCATGCTGGAATACGGCTTTGCGAACGTGAAGCTGGTGACGCCCATCGCGCAGGGACAGCCGCTGGATATGACGGTGCCCGTCCGCCTCGGCGGGCGGGATCGGGTTTCGGTGGTCAGCGGCGGCACGTGTAGCCTGCTCGAAAAGCGGGGCGAGAAAAACGCGCTCTCGCTGGAGGCGGCGCTCATCGAGCGGGTGAACGCGCCGGTTTACGCGGGCGACGTGCTGGGGGAAATCCGCGTCAGGCGGGACGGCGAGGTGGTGGCGGTGGTGCCCGCCGTTGCCGGGGAGGACGTGCAGCTTCCCGGCATGGTGGACGCGCTGATTCGGATTCGCGACCATTTTATGCTGACCGGGGCTTGACAATCGGAAAATGCCGTGCAATACTCTGAAGTATTAAAAAGCAAAAGAGGGATTGCCATGAATCCAAATGAAAATCCGGCGCCCAAGCGCGAGAACTTCGCTTCTCGATTGGGCTTTCTGCTCGTCAGCGCAGGCTGCGCGATCGGCATCGGCAACGTCTGGCGTTTCCCGACGGTCGCGGGGCAGAACGGAGGCGGCGTATTCGTGCTGTTTTACCTGATCTTCCTGCTGGCGATGGGCGTTCCCGTGCTGACCATGGAGCTGGCCGTCGGCCGCGCGGGTCACGGAACGGCGACACAGGCGTATCGCGCGCTGGAAAAGCAGGGCGCGAAATGGCATCTGCACGGCTATCTCTGCCTGCTTGGCTGCTGCATGCTGATGATGTATTACACCACGGTCAGCGGCTGGATGCTCAGCTATTTCTTCAAATTTCTGACCGGCGCGTTCAGCGGCCTGAGCGGCGACGCGGTTTCCGGCGTTTTTGGGCGGATGCTGGAAAGCCCCGGCGAGATGGGCGGCTACATGGCGCTGACCGTCGTGCTCGGCTTTGCGATTTGCAGCTTTGGCCTGCAAAACGGCGTGGAGCGCATCACCAAGGGGATGATGTGCGCGCTGATTGTGCTGATTGCCGTGCTGGCCGTGCACAGCTTCACCCTCTCCGGCGCGAAGGACGGACTTGCGTTCTTCCTTCTGCCCGATTGGAGCCGCGCTGTGGAGCAGGGAATCGGCGGCGTTCTCGTTTCGGCGATGAATCAGGCGTTCTTCACGCTCAGCCTCGGCATCGGCGCGATGGAGATCTTCGGTAGCTACATGAACCGCGACCATACGCTGACCAGCGAGGCCGTGCGCATCTGCGCGCTGGATACGTTTGTGGCGATCAGCGCGGGTCTGATTATCTTCCCGGCCTGCTTCTCCTACGGCGTTTCGCCGGATGCGGGGCCGAGCCTCATCTTCATCACCCTGCCGAACGTCTTCACCGGCATGGCGGGCGGCCGCGTGTGGGGCACGCTGTTCTTCCTGTTTATGACGTTCGCCAGCTTCACAACGGTCGTCGCGGTGTTTGAAAACATCATCGCCAGCGCCATGGAGCTGTTTCACATCGAGCGCCGCCGCGCGTGCGTGCTCGGCGCGGCGTTCATCCTGCTGGCGAGCGCGCCGTGCGTGCTGGGCTTCAACCTGTGGAGCGGCTTCCAGCCGCTGGACGCGGGCAGCACCGTGCTCGACGGCGAGGATTTCATCGTCTCCAACCTGCTGCTCCCGTTCGGCAGTCTGGTGTACCTGCTCTTCTGCGTGACGAAATGGGGCTGGGGCTTTGACCGCTATCTGGAGGAAGCCAACGCGGGCGAGGGGATTCGCCTGCCGCGCGCGCTCAAGCCGCTGCTGCAAGTCGTCCTGCCGATTCTGATTGTGCTGATTATCGTGCAGGGATTGATTTAATACTAATTCTTGTTAAAATGGCTTAATCCGCGCACCATCTTTTTCGCTCTGACTTTGCCTCGTTCCGTTCAACGTACCTCCAGTACGCCTCACTTCACTTGGCTTCGTCAGAACAAAAAATCTGATGCGCTCTGTTAAGCATTTTAACTGCGAATTAGTATAAGCGCATAATGACAGCCATGCAGGCAGTTCAAATGAACCCCGCATGGCTGTTTTTATTGGCGGAAACATTGACTTTTCCGATTAAACATGTTAAGATAAAGGCACGACGGAAGGGTTTTTGTATTGGTTAGCCCTTGCGGACCTGCGAGACGATGACGGCAATCATTGTCCCGCTTTTTTCTTTTTCGTCGGCCTTTTTGGATGGACGAGAAGAAGTGATCCGGCTTTCAGGCGAGTACTCAATCTGGATGATTTCTTTTCGGGAAATAATCGTTTCTTGAGTGAAAATCACTTTTAGCTTTGGCATGGGCTTTCCCTCCTTTCTTCTCCGTGGTCAAACGGATTGATCCGAGGTAAACCCTTGCCGTCGTGCCGCCGACAAAAACGTCGGCCTTTTTATTTTACATGAAAATGAAAAGAAAGTAAAGCAACAAAAAAGCGCCTCTCTTTCGAGAAACGCTTGATTTCGCTTTGCTTCTTACTCAGCGGTGTAAGGCAGCAGCGCGATGGCACGGGCGCGCTTGATGGCCTCGGAAAGCTGACGCTGATGCTTGGCGCAGTTGCCGCTCATACGGCGGGGCATGATCTTGCCGCGCTCGTTGATGTTGCGGCGCATACGGGAGTTCACATCACGGAACTCCTTGTAGTCGATGTATTCAATCTTATCGACACAGAACGCACAAACCTTGCGGCGCGGCTTGCGGCCGCGCGGACGGCGTGCTCCACGATCTTCAGACATGGAAGTTCTCCTTTCTTCACCAGCAGGGCTGGCTTTGCAAATTGATCTCGGACTTAAAAGGGCAGTTCATCGTCATCCACCTGCGTGAACCCGGCGTCTGCGGGGGCGTAGGCCGGAGCCTGCGCGCGCGGCGCGGCGGGAGCGGCAGGGGCTTGGTGATAATCGCCGGAAGGGGCGCCGCTGCTCTGGTTGGCGGAAAGGAACTCGACCTCGTCGGCGACGATATCAAACGCGCTGCGCTTGCTGCCGTCCTGCGCCTCGTAGGTGCGGGTCTGGATGGAGCCGGTCACGGCCACCTTCCTTCCCTTGGTCAGATAGCGGCCGCAGAGCTCGGCGAGCTGGCGCCAGGCGACGATGTTGAGAAAATCCGTTTCCTGCTGGCCGGTCTGCGCGTTGCGAAAGCGGCGATTGACCGCGATGCTGAAGTTGCAAACCGGAACGCCGGACTGGGTAGATCTCATTTCAGGGTCGCGGGTCAGATTGCCGATCAGAAAAACCTTATTCATATGACTCTGTTTCCTCTACTGCTTCACGAAGTTGCCTTCGTTCAGTTGGCGATGTTTCGCTTACGCCTGCTCGGCGGGAGCGGCCTCGGCCTGGGTCTCCTCGCTCACGGGAGCGACGCGAACCGGGCGCGGCTTCACGCTGCTCTTCTTCTCAAGCAGCTTGACGATCTGAGAACGGATGACGTTCTCGTTGATGCCGAGATTACGGGAGAGCTCCTTGGGCAGCTCGGAAGCGCCGTTGAAAGCGACATACACGTAATAACCTTCGGTCTTGTAGTCGATGGCGTAGGCCAGGCGGCGCTTGCCCCACTCCTCAACCTTGACAACCTCGCCGCCGTTGGCAGCGATGATACCGTTGAACTTCTCGATCAGCTCCTTGCGGGCAGCCTCCTCGACGTTGGTATCAATGATGTAGATCAGTTCGTACTTATTCATGATCCTTTCACCTCCTTTTGGACTCTGGCTCTGCAATTTTGCATGCAGAACAAGGATGTGCCAGTTATGTATGATAGCACAGGAATCGCGAAAAAGCAAGCGGTTTCCGCGGATTTTTTCCGAAAATGCGGAAATTTGCACAAAACGCGCCCAACCGGCCGGAATCGGGGAATCCTTTGGGCGGGGCGAAGAAAGCGGCCAAAACCCTTGACGAACCAAGCGATTAAGGGTATAATTGCTCGGATAGTCTGTTTCAACTGATCCCCGTGGGTTTTAAGTAGAGGAAAGTAAAAGAAGTTATGTTTGTCGATCAGGTTAAAATCACCGCGAAGGCCGGCAATGGCGGCAACGGCGCGGTCTCCTTCCATCGCGAAAAATTTGTGCAGAACGGCGGCCCGGACGGCGGCGACGGCGGCAACGGCGGCGACATTGTGCTGCTCGCCGACCCGAACATGCACACGCTGATGGATTTCCGCTATAAGCGCAAATACACCGCCGACAACGGCGAAAACGGCGCGGCGGCGCTCTGCCGCGGCAAGAGCGCCAAGGATCTCATCATCAAAGTGCCGGTGGGCACGACGGTGCGGCTGGTTTCCGACGGCCGTCTGGTGGCCGATATGCACGAGGCGGGGCAGGAACACATCCTGCTCAAGGGCGGCCGCGGCGGCTGGGGCAACGCGCACTTCGCCACGCCGACCCGTCAGGCGCCGAACTTCGCCAAGCCGGGGCAGAAATGCGAGATCACCGAGTTTGAGCTGGAGCTCAAGAGCATCGCGGACGTCGGCCTTGTCGGCTACCCGAACGTCGGCAAGAGCACGATTCTCTCCGTCGTGACGGCGGCGCGCCCGAAGATTGCGAATTATCATTTCACCACGCTGGCCCCGAATCTGGGCATCTGCCGCCAGTACGGCACGGATTTCGTCATGGCGGATATCCCCGGTCTGGTGGAGGGCGCGAGCGACGGCGTGGGGCTGGGTATACGCTTCCTGCGCCATGTGGAGCGCACGCGCCTGCTGGTGCATGTGGTGGATATCGCGGGCAGCGAGGGGCGCGACCCGGTCGAGGATTTCGAGCACATCTGCGACGAGCTGGTGGCCTACGGTGATTTGGCCGAGCGGCCGCAGATCGTCGCCGCCAACAAGATGGATCTGCCGGGCGCGGAGGAGAACCTCGAACGCCTCAAAAAGCACCTCAAGGGCACGGACATCGAGGTTTATCCGGTTTCCGCCGCGACGCAGCAGGGCTTTGACGCGCTGATGGGCGCGATTGTGCGCATCCTGCCGACCCTGCCGGAGCGCCGCGTCTTTGAGGAAGAGCTGCCGGTGGAGACCGCCGAACAGGCGCCGTTCACCATCGAAAAGGACGGCGGCTATTACGTCGTTTCCGGCCCGGCGATGGAGCAGCTCATCGACTCGGTCAACTTCACCGATCAGGAATCGCTCAACTATTTCCATCGCACCCTGCGCAGCCGCGGCGTGATCGACGCGCTGCGCGCGGCGGGCGCGAAGGAAGGCGACAGCGTCGTCATCGGCGATATGGAATTCGACTTTGTGGAATAAACGCCTTCCGTCACGGCTTTATCGTGCCTCCCTCGAAGAGGGAGGCACGATAAAGCATGAAAGGATGCTTTCTTAAAAGAAAGCGGGCTGAAGGCGATAAAGAAAGGATAGCTTATGACGAGTAAACAGCGCGCGTATCTGCGCAGTTTGGCCAACACCATGGAGCCGATCATCCATGTCGGCAAGGATGGCGTGAACGAAAACATGATCAAGCAGGCTTCCGACGCGCTCGAAGCGCGGGAGCTGATTAAGGGCACGGTTTTGCAGAACAGCCCGATGAGCGCCCGCGACGCGATTGCCGCCCTCTGCGAGGGCACGAACGCCGAGCCGGTGCAGTGCATCGGCAGCCGCTTCGTGATCTACCGCGCGCGGGAAAAAGACCCGAAGATCGTGCTTCCGTAAGGGAAAACCAAAGACAATAAAAACGAGGGATTGCAAAAGCGGGCAATCCCTCGTTTTTATTGGCAAAGTATTATTTTGGGGCGGACTTTACCGCTGCGACAATGCCCCCGCAGATCATCAGCGCGCCGAGAATAAAGCTGGGGGTGACGGTTTCGTGCAGAAACAGTACGCCCAAAATCGCGGAGACGAGCGGCTGCATCGGGTAAAACATGGAGCAAAAGCTCGCGTCCATCACCCGCAGGCTGTAATTCCAGAGCGAATGGGTCACGGCGGTGCCGAAAATGCCCATGTACAGCACGGCGAGGACGCTTTGCGCCGAAAAGGAGCAGGCGGCGCTTTGCAGCTCAATCAAAGACCATGCGCCGGTCAGGGGCAGGGCGCAGCCAATCGCCATCAGCGCGATCTGCATCGGGTCGTAGCGGCCGCTGATGCGGCGGATGATGATCGAGGCGGTGGACCAGAGGAAGACGCTGACCAGCATCATCAATACACCGGCGGCGTCCGCCGTGCCGCCCACGCCGACGATGACCACCACGCCGAGCATGGAGATCGCGACGCAGGCGATTTTGGACAGGGTGATGCGCTCGTGCAGAAAGAGCGCGGCGAGAATCGGGATGAAGATGGGGTTCATCGCGCCCAGCAGCGAGGAGAGCGAGCCGGTCAGCCGATTGATCCCCAGCATTTGCAGGCAGAAGCTGGCGAAATACCCGGTGAAGCCGATGGCAAAGAGAATCGGCCAGTCGCGCCTGTCCACGGGTTTCAGCGCCCTGCGCAGGCGCAGGACGAGCAGGAGCGCCGGGATAGAAACCAGATAGCGCAGCGCGAGCAGCGTCACCGGGGGAATGGTGCGCAGCGCGACCTTGGAGACGACGTATTGGCTGCCCCAGAGGATGAAAGCGGTGAACAGAGGAATCAGGCGGCGCTTGTTCATATGAAAGCCTCACTTTGATAAGCGAATCCCGCCGCGCGGCGCTGAGGGCGCGCGCCTTTTCGGAATCCGCGTCTTTCTTCCTATTATAATTGAAGCGGGCGGCGTTGTATAGTTCGAAATGCGCGAAGGAGGACGGAAAGATCGAAATTTGCAAGCGCCATCAAAAAGAACGGTTTTTTTGGTGAAATTGGGCAATGAATTGCAACTGACTGCAAAATAGAAGTCGCAAAGTGAAAAATATTCATCACAAAAGTGAAGAAAACTGAAAGAATTCGCTTGTTTTGACGGGATGATTGCGGTATAATACCACCTATCAACGGCGGGGACAAAAAAAGCCCCCGGCGAATTTCACGAATCCTGTAATAGGGGGAATTGACATGAAGAAGTTGCTTGCTGCGGCCGTTGCCGCCGCGATGACGATGACCGCGACCTTCGCGATGGCGGATGGCGCGATCAAGATTGGCGAAATCGGCCCGCTGACCGGCGCGGCCGCGATTTATGGCACGGCTGTCGCCAACGGCGCGCAGATCGCCATCGACGAGCTGAACGCGCTGGGCGGCCAGCAGTATGAGCTGAACGCGCAGGACGACGAGGCGGACGCGGAGAAATCCGTCAACGCGTACAACAACCTGCTCGACTGGGGCGCGCAGATGATGCTCGCGACCGTCACCACCAACCCCTGCATCGCCGTCGGCGCGCAGGCGTATGAGGATCGCGTCTTCATGCTCACGCCGTCCGCCTCTTCTTCGGATGTTACCGTCGATAAGGACAACGTGTATCAGGTCTGCTTCACCGACCCGGCGCAGGGCGCCGCTTCCGCGCAGTACATCGCCGAGCACAAGCTGGCTGAGAAGGTCGCCGTGATCTACAACAACGCCGACGCATATTCCACCGGCGTCTACCAGACCTTCGACGCGGAGGCCAAGAAGCTGGGGCTGGAGGTTGTCGCCGTTTCCACCTTCACCGACGACACCACCGATTTCTCCGTGCAGGTGACCGCCGCGAAGGAAGCGGGCGCTGACCTCGTGTTCCTGCCGATCTATTACACCCCGGCTTCCATGATCCTCATGCAGGCCAACGCCATGGGCTATGCGCCGACCTTCTTCGGCTGCGACGGCATGGACGGCATCCTCGCCATCGAGGGCTTTGACACCAGTTTGGCCGAGGGGCTGATGATGCTGACCCCGTTCGCCGCGGACGCGAAGGACGAGAAGACGGTCTCCTTCGTCACCAAGTATCAGGAGAAGTTCGGCGGCGTGCCGAACCAGTTCGCTGCGGATGCTTATGACGGCATTTACGCGCTGGCTGCCGCCTGCGAGAAGGCGGGCGTGACCGCCGATACCTCCGTGGAGGACGCCTGCGACATGATTATCGCCGCCATGCAGGAGATTCAGGTGGAAGGTCTGACCGGCACCATGACGTGGGACGCCGCCGGCACCGTCACCAAGACCCCGACTGCCGTTGTCATCAAGGATGGCGCTTACGTCAGCGCGGAGTAAACAGCAATCTCAGCGTACATGGCTTCGGTCAGCCGGAGCCATGTACTTTTGTTGTATCTGCCGCGTTCGTCTATCCCCCTTTTCTGACGCACTTATACTAATTCTTGTTAAAATGGCTTAATCCGCGCACCATCTTTTTCGCTCTGACTTTGCCTCGTTCCGTTCAACGTACCTCCAGTACGCCTCACTTCACTTGGCTTCGTCAGAACAAAAAATCTGATGCGCTCTGTTAAGCATTTTAACTGCGAATTAGTATTACGCAAATGAGGTGAATGAAATGACACTGTTTCTTTCCTACCTGATTAACGGAATCAGTCTGGGAAGCGTCTACGCCATCATCGCGCTCGGCTATACGATGGTCTACGGCATTGCCAAAATGCTGAACTTCGCCCACGGCGACGTCATCATGGTCGGCGCGTATGTCTCCTTCTGCGCCATGCAGTACCTCGGCCTGCCGAAGCTGGTTTCCGTTGTGCTGGCGATGGCGGTGTGCACCGCGCTGGGCATTGTCATCGAAGGACTGGCCTATAAGCCGCTGCGGAAAGCGCCGTCGCTCGCCGTGCTGATTACGGCCATCGGCGTGAGCTACTTCCTCCAAAACAGCGCGCTGCTGATCTGGGGCTCCGCGCCGAAGAGCTATCCCTCCGTCATTTCCCTCGGCTCGCTCACGCTGATGGACGGCCAGCTCGTCATCTCCGGCGGCACGATCGTCACGGTGCTGGCCAATATCGTCATCATGGTCGCGCTGACGGCGTTCACCGGGCGCACCAAGTTCGGCAAGGCGATGCGTGCCGTGTCCGAAGACAAGGGCGCGGCGGAGCTGATGGGCATCAACGTCAACATGACCATCTCCATGACGTTCGCCATCGGTTCCGCGCTGGCGGCGATTGCGGGCGTGCTGCTCTGCTCCGCCTACCCGACGCTCCAGCCGACCACCGGCTCCATGCCGGGCATCAAGGCGTTCACCGCCGCCGTTTTCGGTGGAATCGGCTCCATTCCGGGCGCGATGATCGGCGGCGTGCTGCTGGGCGTGATCGAGATTCTCGGCAAGGCGTATGTCTCCACCGAGCTGGGCGACGCGCTGGTGTTCGCCGTGCTGATCCTCGTGCTGCTGGTCAAGCCGACCGGCCTGCTGGGCAAGCCCGTGCGCGAGAAAGTGTGAGGTGAAAACCATGAGAAGCAAAAAATTCCGCAGCACCCTGATGACATTCGGCATTGTGATCGCGGCGTTCATCGCCTGTCAGGTGATGATCTCCACCGGCGCGATGACCCGTTCGCTCAAGGGTCAGCTCGTGCCGATCTGCGCGTATGTCGTCATGGCCGTTTCCCTCAACCTGACGGTCGGCATTTCCGGCGAGCTGAGCCTCGGCCACGCGGGCTTTATGAGCGTCGGCGCGTTTTCCGGCATTGTGATGGCCATGTGGCTGAGCAAGGGCATGGGCGTGGCGAACGAAACGCTCTGCCTGCTGCTGGCGATTCTGACCGGCGGCGCGGCGGCCGGCGTCGCGGGCGTGGTCATCGGTATTCCGGTGCTGCGCCTGCGCGGCGACTATCTGGCGATCGTCACGCTGGCGTTCGGCGAAATCATCCGCAATGTCATCAACTGCCTGTATATTTCGCTGGACGGCCAGCGCCTGCATATCGCCTTCAACAACCCGAACGTGGCGGGCAAGCTGCTGGTCAACGGCCCGGCGGGCGCGACCGGCGTGAACAAGATGGCGACGTTCGGCATGGGCTTTGCGCTCACGCTCTTCACCCTGTTCGTGGTGCTCAACCTGATCGACAGCCGATCCGGCCGGGCGATCATGGCCATCCGCGACAACCGCATCGCGGCGGAGGCGATGGGGCTGAACGTGACCAAATACAAGATGATGGCGTTTGTCACCTCCGCCGTGCTGGCGGGCATGGCGGGCGCGCTTTACGGCCTGAATTTCTCCACCGTCGCCGCGTCGAAGTTCAAGTTTGATACGTCGATCCTCGTGCTGGTGTTCGTCGTGCTCGGCGGCATCGGCAACATCCGCGGCTCGATCATCTCCGCGACGCTGCTGACCATCCTGCCCGAGCTGCTGCGCGCGTTCGCGAATTACCGCATGCTCATCTATGCCATCGTGCTGATTCTGGTCATGCTGGCCACGAACAACCCGACGCTGCGCGGCATGGTGGAGCGGATCATCCCGCGCGGAAAAGGGCGGAAGAAGGAGGCTGACGAGGCATGACGGAAAACAAAAAGCGCGCCGCGACCCGAATGGTTCCGGCGCCGAGCCACGGCATCATCCCCGAGCGCGATCTCAACGAGCGTCCCGTGCTGGAGGCGCGGAATCTGGGGATTGACTTCGGCGGCCTGCATGCCGTCGAGGATTTCAACCTGATTATCGGCAAGACGGAAATCGCCGGTCTGATCGGCCCGAACGGCGCGGGCAAGACCACCGTGTTCAACCTGCTGACCAAGGTGTATCAGCCGACGATGGGCACGATCATGCTCAACGGCCGCGACACGGCGGGCATGAACACCGCGCAGGCCAACAAGCTGGGCATTGCCCGCACATTCCAGAACATCCGGCTGTTCGACAATATGTCCGTGGAGGACAACGTACGCATCGGCCTGCACAATCAGGTGCGATACGGCATGCTTTCCGGCATTTTCCGCATGCCGGGGTATTGGCGCGGCGAGCGCGAAATGCACGAGCGCGCGCTCGACCTGCTGAGCATTTTCGATATGCAGGATCTGGCCAATCATCAGGCGGGCAGCCTGCCCTACGGCGCGCAGCGCCGCCTGGAAATCGTCCGCGCGCTGGCCACCAATCCGTCGCTGCTGCTGCTGGATGAACCGGCGGCGGGCATGAACCCGCACGAGACGGAGGAGCTGATGGAGAACATCACGAAGATCCGCGATCAGTTCCACATCGCCATCCTGCTCATCGAGCACGACATGAGCCTGGTCATGGGTATCTGCGAGGGCATCTGCGTGCTCAACTATGGCAAGATCATTGCGAAGGGCACGGCGGCGGAAATTCAGAATAACCCGGTGGTCATCGAGGCCTATCTGGGCAAACGGAAGGAGCAATGAGCCATGAGCATGCTGAAGGTTGAGGGGCTTAACGTCTATTACGGCAGCATTCATGCCATCAAGGGCGTCTCCTTCGAGGTGAATCAGGGCGAAATCGTGACGATGATCGGCGCGAACGGCGCGGGCAAATCCACCACGATGAACACGGTCGCGGGCCTGCTCAAGCCCAAGAGCGGCAGCATCACGTTTGAGGGGCACGATATCACGTCCACCCCGGCGAGCAAGGTCGTGTCGCTCGGGCTGGCGCTCTGCCCGGAGGGGCGGCGCGTCTTCCAGCAGATGAGCGTGCGCGAGAACCTCGAAATGGGCGGCTACACGCGCCCGGCGGGCGAGCTGGCCGCGTCGCTGGATCAGGTTTTCGAGCAGTTTCCGCGCCTGAAGGAGCGCCAGCGGCAGATCGCCGGAACGCTCTCCGGCGGCGAGCAGCAGATGCTGGCGATGGGGCGCGCGCTGATGAGCAAGCCGAAGCTGCTGATGCTTGACGAGCCTTCCATGGGTCTGGCGCCGCTGCTGGTCGAGCAGATTTTCGAGATCGTTTTGAAGCTCAATCAGGCGGGCACGACGATCCTGCTGGTCGAGCAGAACGCGCAGATGGCGCTTTCCATCGCCAACCGCGCCTATGTGCTGGAAACCGGCCATGTCGTCAAGGAAGGCAGCGCCGACGCGCTCATGCACGACGACGCGGTGCGCAAGGCGTATCTGGGATAAACGCATACACAGAGCTCCGCTTTCCGATCGGGAGGGCGGGGCTTTTGCTTGAGTGACAAGATTTGCAAATGACCGTTTAACGCCTTCAGCCAGCTTTGCTGACCAAGTTGGAATGATGAAGGGATAAGACCTCCCTCCTTGAGGGAGGTGGCACGACGAAGTCGTGACGGAAGGAGTAAAATCTAAAGCGGCTTTAGAAAATAATGGGTGAATTTGCTTGTAAATAAATTGACGAACTTCTCGATACATGATAACATAATAAGCGTGAGGAATGCCCGAAAAGCTCGTTTTGCGCGAAAAAACGGGCGGCGTATTCGGGCTTGATTGTCAATTCAAGAGGAGGTTTTGTCAAGATGAAGAAACTTGCATCTCTGGTTCTCGCGTCTGCGATGGTCGTCGTGCCGTTTGCCGCCGGTCTGGCCGCAACGTTCACGCCGGGCGAGTATGAGGCGACGGCGCAGGGCTTCGCCGGTGCGGTGACCGTGAAGGTGACCGTGGACGAAGAAAAGGTGACGGCTGTGACCGTGACCGGCGAAAATGAGACCCCGGCGCTGGGCGGCGCTGCGATCGAGGGCTATAACGCTTCTCTGATCGGCGTGGCCGACGCGGACGCCGTTGACGCGACCGCGGGCGCGACCGTGACCAGCAACGCCGTGAAGGAAGCGCTGGCCAAGGCGCTGGCCGAGGCGAAGGGCGAGGCGGTTGTAAACGACGCGGCCGTGGCCTTCACCGCCGGCACGTACACCGGCGCCGCGAAGGGCTACAACGGCCCGGTCGAAGTGGCCGTGACCTTCTCCGACAGCGCCGTGACCGCCATCGAGGTCGGCGCGAACAAGGAAACCGACCATGTCGGCAACGTGGCCTTCGAGCCGGTCATCGCGGATATCCTCGCGGCGAACGGCACGGGTGTGGACGGCGTTTCCGGCGCGACCTTCTCCAGCAACGCGATCCGCAACGCGGTGAACGACGCGGCGGAGCAGGCGGGCTGCACCAACATGGACGCCTTTAAGGCGGCGGGCGCGGCGCACGAGCCGCAGGCCGCGATCGAGGAGACCTATGATGTGGTCGTCATCGGCGCGGGCGGCGCGGGCATCGCGGCGGCGGCTCAGGCCGCGCAGGACGGCAACACCGTTCTGGTGATCGAAAAGAACGCGGAAGTCGGCGGCAACACGCTGGTCTCCGGCGGTCAGTATCAGAGCGTCATGCCTTACCTCGTGTGGGATCCGGCCGATCCGGACGCGACCACCGGCGTGGGCTATGACGGCAACACCTACAACAAGGTCGTCGAGAGCGTCGCGACTCTGGGCGAATTGAAGACGATCCTCGGCTGGTCCGAAGAGCCGTTTGACGAGGCCTACTACAAGGATCACGAGTTCGTGGCGGGCGACATCGCCGAGCTGTCCAAGCATGGCGTGCACGCCGAGTATCTCCAGACCCTCAAGGATCTGAAGGCGGAAATTCAGGCGTACCTCGATTGGGCGGAGCCGAAGGTTGCCGAGGGCGCGGGTCAGCTCACGCTGTTCTCCACCGTCAACCTGCACATCTTCCAGACCTATTACGGCGGTCTGCGTCCCTCCGCGGACATGACGAGCTGGATCTACGGCGATTACGATCTCGTGAAGCAGTTCATCGAGGGCGGCCAGACGCTCAAGCAGTGGCTCGAGGCGCAGGGCTCCACCTTCGTCGAGGATACCCAGCCGACGCTGATCGGCGCGCTCTGGTATCGTGAAAACGAGTTTGTCGGCGCGACCATCGACGGCGTGGATTATCCGGGCCGCTGGGGCACCTACTTCAAGGCGCCGATGAACACCGTGCTGGCGACCTCCGAGACCGCCGCCTCCAACAAGATCATGCTCCGCACCACCGCGGAAGAGCTGATCGTCGAGGACGGCAGGGTGACCGGCGTGAAGGCCACCCAGTATGACGGCACCCCGGTGACCGCGCACGCGACCAAGGGCGTCGTGATCGCGACCGGCGGCTACGCGGCGAACCTGCAGATGGTTGTGGATACCAATGTCTACTGGTCCAGCGACTATCTCTCCACCAGCACCAAGACCACCAACCGTTCTTCCCTCAAGGGCGACGGCATCACCATGGCGCAGGCCGTGGGCGCGGATGTGACCGGCATGGGCTACACCCAGATGATGCCGATCAGCTGGATCGACGACGGCAACCTCGCCTTCGGCGGCGGCAACTACGCGATCTACATCAACCCGACCACCGGCAAGCGCTTTGTGGACGAGACCTCCGAGCGCGACGTGCTCTCTCTGGCGGAGTTCCGCAATGGCATTGAGCACAACGGCACCAAGGGCGTGTTCATCGAGCTGGCCAACGCTTCCTCCAAGATTCCGGGTCCGTACCTCTACGGCAATGAGGATGTGGAGTGGCGTCAGTACGTGCGCACCGTCGATCAGCTCGCGGAGCTGTTCGCCTCCCTCGGCCTTGAGACCGACGCGGACACCGTGCGCGCGACCATCGAGAATTACGACAAGGCCGTCATGGCCGGCGAGCAGCCGGAAGGCGTGAAGAAGACCAACCCGAACGCCCTGATCGGCTACGCCGAGAAGGACGAAAACGGCAACTACCTGCCCGAGACCTACAAGCTCGACGGCGTGGAGCTGCGCGTCCGCTTCATGGCGCCGTCCACCCACCACACCATGGGCGGCATCAAGGTCGATACCGAGCGCCACGCGCTGGATGCTGAGGACAACGTGATCCCGGGCCTGTACGCGGCTGGCGAGGTTACCGGCGGTATCCACGGCGGCAACCGTCTCGGCGGCAACGCGATTGTCGAAATCTTCGTTTCCGGCCGCACCGCGGCTGAGGCGATTCAGGCCGACAACCTGTAATTCCTTTCGTCCCATGGGGGCGGCTTTGCAAGAGCTGAGCCGCTTCTGATGGAACGGACATATGATACTGTTTCTCTTTTAAAACCTAGACTGATGTGTTATAATATAAGTGGTGATGAAAATGAAGAAATACGAGATAACCACTGAAGAATATACAGCAGTCGTAAAGGCAAGGAGAGCTACGCAGAATAAGAGAATAGCGCGTCGGCTCCAAGTGATAGAACTGCGATACGAAGGGAAAACATCCAAAGAAATAGCAGAGAAACTGGACATGAATTGGATGTACATCTCGGAAATAGTAAAGCAGTTTAAGGCACAAGGCCTCGAAGAGTTTGCAAGAATGAAATATACCAGTCACAACAGGAAACTCAGCTATGAACAGGAAGAAGAGATTCTTCAAAAATGTGAGCAAAAGGCAGAAGAAGGCCACATCACAACAGTTGAGGAAGTTCGCAAAGCGCTGAACGCAGAAATCGGTGGAACTACGGCGGGCAGCTATGTATATCGTGTTTTGAAGCGGCATGGCTGGGTAAAGAAAATGCCGCGGCCAAAGCATCCAAAGTCAGCCAGTGAAGAAGATCAGGCTGACTCAAAAAAATTAAGACTCGATACGATGAGCTTGGAAAGGAAGTCTCCCCAAAACGGGTGAGGATCCTGTTTCAGGACGAAGCGGGGTTTGGACGGATAAGCAAGCCTACAGCTTGTTGGTGCAGAAAGGGGATCCGGCCCATTGTGCCATGCCATCATATCCGTGAATACAGATATGTCTATGGAGCGGTAGAACCGGAAACCGGAGACAGCTGTTTCTGGGTAATGACGAGATGCGACACTGAAAGCATGAACTTCTTTCTGGAAAAGCTCTCGGAGCAATATGCAGATGACTATATTCTGCTTATCTGTGATGGGGCGGCATGGCATAAATCAACGGAACTCATTGTTCCAGAAAACATCGAACTATTCTTTATTCCGCCCTACACACCTGAAATGAACCCCATAGAACAGATTTGGAAAGAAATCCGTAAACGGGGTTTCCAGAATGAGATATTTAACTCACTCGAAGCTGTTATCGATAGATTATGTTTCACAATTAAAAATCTGCCCGCGACAGTCATCAAAAGCATCACGGGCAGAAAATGGATTTCATCTATATTTTAGACGAGAAATAGTATGAAAACCTCCTGCTTCGGTTCGCTTTGAGCCGGGCAGGAGGTTTTGTATTTTGGGGATTCGGTTTTTTCGGGAAAGGCGCAAAGGGACGGCGGCGATCAGGTTTCTGGGCGCATCATCTCGGTGGTGTAATACTGGCCGTCGCGCCAGAAATAGACGGTTTGAATGTCCCCCGGCGCGAACGAGGCGCGGGAGAGGCGCAGGGTTCTGTCGCCCAGAATGGTCTGCTCGCCGATGCCGACGATGATATCGCCCTCCTGCAAGCCCGCGTCCTGCGCGGGGGAGCCGTCCTCCACGCTGCGCAGATACGCGCCCTGCGGCAGGCTGTAATAATCCTGATAGATCGGCAGAACGTAGCGCGCGACGATCCCCATTTCCCACGTGCGGGCGTTTTCAGTCTCGCTGTCCGAAATGGAGATGGGCAGGGTATTCATCAAAACGTCGTCCGCGCCCTTGCCGACGGGGATGAACACCATCTGGTCGTCGTCCACATAGACGCTGCGCCCGGCGGCGCGATACCAGCAGACGGCGACCTGCGCGCCGGAAAAGTAGTTTTTATAGCTGACCTGAAAGTGATGCGGATAGACGTAGACCTCGCCGATTTCCGGCTCTTCGTAATCCTCGGGATCGTTGTAGAGCGGCGCTTTGCCGTTCGTCGCGAAATCGGAATAGCAATTTCCCTTGGCGATGGCGATGTCGTCGATGGCGTATTCCTTCTCGATTTCCTCGGCGAAGGTGTCGGCCATGTCGGCGGGCGTGCCGTCGCTCGTGTTCGGGATGATCTTCAGGCCGAAGGCGGTCAGCTTGCCGGTCGTGTTGTTGCGGACGCTGACCTGCACGCTGCCGTAGAAGCTGTAGGACGTGATTTCCGCGCGCTGGATCATCAGCGGCTGCGCCTTGTTTGACAGGTAGGTGACCTCCTGCGCGCTGCCCTCGCGGGCGAGCATGCGGTCGTCAAAGAGCAGCGCCTGCGTATACGGATCGGCAACGCCGGTTTCTTCCAAACCGCAGTCGGCCTGGAACATCTCGATGACGTCGGCGGTGGATTCGGTATACAGCGGGTTCTCGTTCGGCTTGGTGTAGTAGCCCAGCGCATAGAGCCGCTTGCGCAGCGCCAGCACGTCGGCGTTTCGGTCGCCGATATCCAGCGTGTGATACTGCGCCAGCTCCTCCTCGGTATAGGTGAAGGGAATCTCGTTTTTGATATCCGCGATGGGGTCGCGCCCGATGACCGGGAACAGCGCGCGCACCTCGCCCTCCGTGACCGGGATCAGCTCGACGGGCTTCACCTGACGCACCAGCTCGGAGAGCATATAGCCCTCGCGGTGATCCTTGCCCTTTTCGACGTGCAGCCACAGCTCGCCGTCCTTTTCAACCTCGCCGACGACGGTCAGGGCGGTGTTGGCGGCGATTTCCCCAAGGCGGGAACCGGCGGGCTTTTTGCGCAGGTTGGCGCGCTTGATCGTGCGGACGAGGCGCGGCTCGTCGTAGGCGATTTCATCCTTTACGCCGCTCGGCTCTGCGGTCGGCGCGGGCGTTTCGCTGCCCGGTTCGGGCGTGGCCGTCGGCACGGGGGAAGGCGTGGGGGTCGGGGTGGCGGTCGGTTCGGGCGTGGGCGTGGGCACGGGTTCGAGCAGCTCGTAGAGGATATAGCCCTCGCGGCCGCTTTGGACGCGCACATACGCCCAGTTTTCGCCGTTGATCTCGCTGACG
>ERZ772820.923-NODE-923-length-25348-cov-19.914996_pt1 | contig 25348 bp, 32 predicted proteins | sample MGYA00511377_ERZ772820 | MGnify/ENA primary metagenome ERZ772820 (study PRJEB29015, sample SAMEA2737684) | human gut metagenome | biome: human gut; feature: human-associated habitat; material: faeces | place: China | collected 2012 ... | reverse complement strand
ATTCACGTACTCTCCGTAAAAGGCTTTACCAGAGCCGTCGCTTGAAAGTAGTGTGGATTGCACGCTACTTTTTTTGCTCCTTGCCCAACGAAAGGAAAAGGCTATGGGTAAAGTTCAGATTCTTGCCGTCCTCACGATGGACGGGTGTCATTCTTCAGAATGATAAGGCAAAGCGTATGAGGATTTACGCCTTGACCGCTGCGATATTGACAAAATAAGGGAAAACGCGCTTTACCATATCACGCCGGACTACTCCATCTCCACGTTAGACGAATGGCGGAAAGACAATACAAACATCTGCTATCTCGCAGAAGCCACTCCCGATAATTCGGACTATCTCAACGGGCTGTTGCGTATGCGGGTGGTAGATGAGATTATCCTATATACCGTGCCTTTCATATCGGGAACGGGACGGCATTTCTTCAAGTCGGCACTACCTGAAGCACGCTGGACACTTTCCTCACAAAAGAGTTATTCCAACGGAGTATGCCGGAGCATCTATACACGTATGGAATCCGGGAAATAGTCAAAATGTTCCATAGAAGAACACTTTTATAATCCGTTTAACAAAGCAATGTTCTGAAAAAGAACATTTTAAGGCTACCACAATTCATGTCGGATAAAAAATATCAATTTTTATTTCGCTGAAATCCAGTACGTTGTAAATACCGTGCCGGATTTTTTGCTTTTTGGTTGCGATTTTTGCCAATACTATTCATGTGCGCATACCGAAAACAGAGTGTAAAATTTCAAAATTGACAGGACATGAATTATTTTTTATTGGCGGAAACCGATTTCTTCCGCCGGATAAACGAAGCCGGGGACTGCAAATTGGAAAAAGCATACACGGCTTTCGCCACCCAAGTGATCGAACTGTGTATCGGCAGCCCGGACACGAACCGGACTATCATCGCGTTGGCTTACATCGAAATCGAATTACAGCATCATCCCGTGCGTAACCTTCCCGAAGAAAAGAAGGAAATAGCCAATTACGTCAGCAAGGCTCTCTCTTTCGTAAGGAAGATGCAGAAGTTTCTTGCCGCTCCCCAAGTGCCGCCACTCACATCCAACATCCATCCCACAAATGTTCCCTCTGTCAAAAGCGAAACGCAGAAGTCCCTGCAATGGACGGGCAACACCCTCGACCTCGTAGAACTGATTTACGGACTGAGCGAGATGGGCTGCATCGACAACGGCGAGACTCCCCTGAAGGTGCTCGCCCCTGCCCTCTACGAGTTCTTTGGGCTCGACACCAAGGAGTGCTACCGCTATTACTCCGCCATCAAACTGCGCAAGAATCCCAGCCGCACCTACTTCATCGACAAGATGCAGAAGAAACTCAATGAGAAGATTCGACGGGATGAGGAATTGGAGCGGATGAGGAGGTAAACGGGACAGTTCATCGGGTAAAATAGCAGAAAGACGCAGAAATACCACCCATATTGTAAAATATGAATAGCAAAAAATCCTGAAATACAAGAAAATGTAGTACCTTTGCAAAAATTTTTGCATTCATCACAGTATGGAAGTATTCAACAAACCGCCACTGACCTATGAAAAGCAGGTGGAACTGCTGCTTTCGCGAGGTCTGATAGTAACTGACAGGAAGCGTGCCGAAAGGCATCTCGCCAATATCAGTTACTATCGTCTCAGTGCGTACATGCTGCCATACAAGAAAAAGGAGGACGGCATTATTATTGATGCCTTTAAGGAAGGTACGACGTGGGATGACATCTACGATCTGTATGTGTTCGACCGCAAACTACGCCTGTTGGTGTTTGATGCCATCGAACGGCTGGAGGTGGCCATCCGAACGCAGATCATCTACCAGCTCAGCCACAAGTATGGTTCGCATTGGCAAGACAATGCCCATATCTTCAATCCTCCGAGAGAAGTCACGTTGAGGGACGGCAGGACAATCACCATTGACGTATATCGGGAAATCCAAAGCCATATCAAGGAACAGTTGCACAGCAACAGGGCAGAGGTGTTTATCCAGCATTACCACAACAAATACGGCACGCCGGAGAATCCGCCTTCATGGATGAGTGTGGAGATTATGTACTTCAACCATCTGTCGAAGATATGCACAGGCTTGAAGAACCGTGCCGACATCAACGGCATCGCATCCTATTTTGCCCTGCCTCCCAAGACCTTCTGCTCGTGGTTGCATACGATGAACTATGTGCGTAATATCTGCGCCCACCACTCGCGCCTGTGGAACCGTGACCTGAACATCGTACCGGAGAAACTATCGTTTTCAAAACGTCTGGTATGGATAAGCAACCCGGACACGGCAAAGCGGAGCAAGACCTACTATTTCTTCTGTATGATCAATTACATGTTGCAGGTGGCTAATCCGACCTCCCAGTTCAAAAGCAAGTTGAAGGAACTGCTCGAAGAGTATAAAAACGTCATTTCACTTGACTCAATGGGCTTTCCACAAGGCTGGGAAGAGGAAAAAATGTGGGAAGATTGAAAAATAACGGAGAAAAAGTATGGCAGTTTCAGGAAAAAGCCGTACCTTTGCACCGTCAAAACATAGAAAGTTTCAAAAACTCAAAGATAATAAGCCCTCCAGGCGAGCCGCAAGGCAGCATACTTGGAGGGCGTTCTTCATTTTAGGCGGTAGCGGAATAATTGTCCACTACCGCCTTTTTCTTACTTGTTCTGCAGCAAATGCTTCAGGCTATCATCACTGGCAATGCGCTCCAGCTCGTCTTTGACAATCTGCTTCACCTCGTCCTTGATGCGGTTGTAGTTTTCCTGCACCTTCTCCTTCATGCAGTCGTTGCCGTGCTCGTCCGTGAAGTCCGTGATGACGGGAATGGGCTTGTAGGCTTTCGTCTCGGCGGCGACCTTCGCATTGTCCACCACAATCTCCGCATGGAAAATCTTCTGCTCGATGCGCTCGTCGAAGTTGTCGGAGACAGCACCCACGAACATGCCCTGCGTGAGGCCGGAAATCTTGCTGGGCGGAATGAGCGAGTCCATCTGCGTGTTGATGGAGGTGGAAACGTCCTGACGGTTGATGGAGATGGACTGCCGCTTCTGCAACACCTTGCCGAAACGCTCCGAAAGCGTCTTGGCGGTCTCTCCAACCACCTGCCCGGAGAAGATGTTGCCTACGGTGTTCATCACCACCTTCGCCTCCTTGTCGCCATAGTCGCGCACCAGCTGCGAGAAGTCCTGAAAACCCAGACACACCGCCACCTTGTTGCTTCGTGCCGTGGCGATCAGGTTGTCCAGTCCCTTGAAGTAGATTGTGGGCAACTCGTCGATGATGACCGACGATTTCAGCATCCCCTTCTTGTTGATGAGTTTCACGATGCGGGAATTGTAGAGGCCGAGAGCCGCCCCATAGATGTTCTGGCGGTCGGGGTTGTTGCCCACGCAGAGAATCTTCGGCTCTTCGGGGTTGTTGATGTCGAGCGTAAACTCGCTGTCCGACATCACCCAATAGAGCTGCGGCGAGATCATGCGTGAGAGCGGAATCTTCGCACTGGCAATCTGTCCCTGCAGCTGTTCCATCGCTCCTCCTTGCCAAGCGTCCATGAAGGGCGAAAGGTAGTTCTCCAGTTCGGGATAGCTCGTCAGGATGGGAAACACATCCTCGTAGCGGCGGTTGAGCAGTTCGATGGCATGGGGAAAGGTGCAATACCTGCCGCCCTCGTAGATGCGCAGGAACCAGATAATGGCGGCGAAGAGGATGATGGGCGATTCCACGAAGAAGTCGCCCTGCTTCTGCACCCACGTGCGGTTGAGGTTGAGCATGATGGTGTAGGCACTCTCGTAGGCATCCGAGATGTCGGTCATGAAGTCCGGGTGGATGGGGTTGCAGCGGTGGCTGCGGCGAGGGTCGTCGAAGTTGATGACGTAGAATTGCGGTTTCACCTTGTACCCCTCCGGGTGGTTCAAAAGATGGTTGTAGGCAATCATGGAGAGGTCGGGAAACTTGAAGTCGTACACATACATCGAGTAACCCTTCTCTATCTGCTGCTTGATGAAGTTGTTCACCACGGCATACGACTTTCCGCTGCCCGGCGTGCCCAGCACGATGGAGGCACGGAAGGGATTGACCACGTTGATCCAGCCCCTGTTCCACCGCTTGCGGTAGTAGAAGCGTGTGGGCAGGTTCACGGAATAGTCGTTCTCCAGCAGCCTTGTCTCCTGCATGAAACTCTCGTTTTCCGTGTTGAACACATCCTCCATGAGGTTGTGCTTCAGCAGGCGGCTCATCCACAACCCGCCCATCAGCAGGCAGACGTAGCCCGTGCCGATGGTGGCGATGTAGAGGCCCGCCACCGCCTCCGTGGGCAGTGGCAACGACAATATCCACCAGTTGAGGAAGAACAGCACGCTGCCTGCTGCCAGTGCCGCCCAAATCCTGCTCCAAGTGATTTTCTCGCCCTTCACGCCCTTCGTGCCGAGGCAGGAAAGGGCAAGCAGGAGTACGGCGAATAGCTTCGTGTAGAGGATGGAGTGGAACAGCCCCGCCGTGCGGTTGAAGTTCATCAGAATCCTGTCCACCACGCCGATGTCCACACCCCATAGCCGTATGGCACCGTAGCAGTACCAGTACACGTTCATCACGACCAGTATAATACTCACGGCACGCAGAAAATCCATGATTTTCGCCAGTGCCCTCAAATCGTCTTCTTGTGACATACCTTGATTCTTTTTTTGATTGTTGATACTTTGATTACATTCCCAATCCCTTGCGCTTTTTCTTTTTCTTCTTCCGCTGCATGGCACGGATAAACGCCTCCTCTTCGGGGTCGATACCAGAACCGTCGGGCGAGATAAGCCCTACGCCTGAGATGTGGAAATCGTCAGCGGTGTACTCCTCTGCTTTCGGCATGGTTGCGTTTCTTTCTTCAGAAGGAACGGTCTCTTCCGCAGGTACAGTCATCGTTATCGGCTCGTTGTTGCCGAATGGCAGCGTGAAGTGTTCCTGCAAGGCATTGGCCGAAAATCCCCTGCCCATGCGTGAGCCGTTGAGCACGCAGCCCGTACGGTGGTCGATGAAGGTTGCACCGTAGATGCGCCCGTCCTCCGTATGGCGCAGCACCGTGTCGATGCCTCTTTCCCTGAGCAGGGCGATAAAGCGGTCCTGGTGGTGAGTCGCCTCCAGAGCCGCCAATACGGTGCGCTTCGTGGTCTCCGCCAGTTTCCTGTCCTTTATCTCTTTCTTGGAGCGTGCAAACTTGTTTTGCAGCGCCTCATATCCGGCTGACTTGCCGAAGAGCGATGACTTGAACGGATTGCCCGTCTTGTTGCCTGCATCATCAGTGGCGGAGAACACCAGCCCGTGGTATTCCCGTCCACGCACGATGCCCCGCGTCTCCTCCACCGTCACGTTGTACAGCGACAGCAGCGCACGGTATTCGCCCAGTGACTGGAAGCGGTACTGCCTGTTCACCGCCTTCACAATGTTCCCCACCTGCTTCTTGACATCACCTGCCGCTATGTCCACCTTGTGTAGCGAACGCTCTATGCGCTCCCCTCGCCGCTCTGCCGGGTGCAGCCCATACTTCCGCTCCAAATCCTTGCGTATGCGCTCGCTCCTGCGGAAGAGGAAGTCCTGGTTAAGCCGCCTGCCGCTCTCATCTACATTGATGGTGACGATATGCAGATGGTGGCGGTCGATGTCCTCGTGCTTATACACCATGTAGGGCTGGTTGCCGTAGCCCAGACGGTCGAGGTATTCCCGTGCTATCTCCTGCAGTTCCGTGTCCGTCAGCACATCGTCGGGATGCGGATTGATGGAGATGTGCAGCACAGGCTTCTCCGTGCGCACCGTAGCGGGCATGAAGGCCAGGAAGCCCTCCATCGCCTTGGCAATATCCACCGTGCCACTCCCGTCGTTGAAGATGCGGTTGGTGGCCAACAGCCGTCCCTGTTCCTTGTTGATCTTCTCCCCATTGTAGGCGAGTGCGCCGTAGAGCGACTTCCCTAAACTGATTTTGGTGACCATTTCTCCTCCATGCTTTTTGAGAGTTCCACAATCCTGCGGCTCAATGCCGCCAGTTCCTCCGTGCATTTCTCCAGCCGATAGAGCAACGCCATCGCCTTTTTTTCGGAGAAATGCGACCGCAGTTCCTTCACCACTTGGTTGTAGTTCGTGCCGATGGCACGGAACTGCGCATGGAAATCCGACAGCTTGGTGTAGTAGTCCACCAAGCCCTTGTCCACTGTAACGACCCTGAACGTTCGCCCGAAGAACTGCTCCTTCAGGAACACCGCCTTGGCATATACACCCGATTTCTCGTGCATAGCGAGAAACCTGTTCCACTCGCCATCGTCGAAGCGCACCATCACGCAGTGCGTCTTCGTGTCCAACTTGGGGCATCGCCCCGTTCTTCTTTTCTCTTTCTGCATTATTGATTGGATTTAGTGGTTTTGCGCCAAGGTCCCCTTTCTGGGCCTCCAACCATCGGTTTTCATCAGGCTTCCCGACTTCGGAGGAAGAGCCATCCCCCGTCAGTGGGGCAAGAGCTTTTCGGGTAACTCAAATCCTTTTGAGTAACTGAAAAGACATCTTGCTATTGGCTAATGCCAATAAAAATCCGCCTTCAGACGGATTGGTGTGTTGCCTGATAACCCAGTGGAAGTGTTCCAAGGGCAAGCCCTGTCGCTTGGGTGCAAAATTACGGCCATTTCCGCCTATGAACCAGCGTTTTTGCGGTGCCAACCGCTACCACCCTGTGCCACTCGCTGCCACGCATCCTGAAAGTGATACGGATATGAAAAAATGCCTATACTTTTGCATCGTGATTCAGTTCACGGATGATTTGCGGACATGGAAAATTGACTGTTCAAATCCCTGCGTAACCGGTTTGACGGGTAAGCGGAAAAGCGGATTCTCAAAGGTCCGGCAATCCACTGATACGATGAAGCGCATACGTAATGATGCAATGACTTCATGCAGTCATTCAGTGGGGATTCAAACAGGCGAATCCCCGGTTAAGGGGAAAGCCGTTGAAGCGACTGACCAATCATCCGCATAGATGAAGACACCGGGATGCAATCCCATAGAGAGACAATAAAACGATTAGGTAATCATTCAAAAACGAGAAGACATGAGTAAAGAAATCTTCGTCGCCTTTGCGACACAGAAAGGAGGCATCGGCAAATCCACCGTCACTGCCCTTGCCGCAAGTTACCTTCACAACGTGATGGGGCTGAACGTGGCGGTGGTGGACTGCGATGCCCCGCAGCACAGCATTCACGGTTTACGTGAGCGCGAGTTGAAACTGATTGAGGAGAGCCTCTACTTCAAGGCACTGGCCTGCGACCATTTCCGCAAAATCAAGAAGCACGCCTATCCGATAGTAGCGAGCGATGCGGTGAACGCCTTGGACGATGCGGAGAAGCTGCTGGCAAACGAGGCGGTGAAGCCTGACGTGGTGTTCTTCGACATGCCCGGCACGCTGAAGGCGAATGGCGTGGTCAAGACGCTCTCGCAGATGGACTACATCTTCGCCCCAGTCAGTGCAGACCGTTTCGTGGTGGAAAGTACACTCCAGTTCGCCACTATGTTCAGGGACAACCTGATGACGACTGGCAGGGCGAAGACAAAAGCCTTCCACCTGTTCTGGACGATGGTTGACGGCAGGGAGAAGAACGGGCTGTATGAGGTCTATGAGGACGTGATGGCGGAGATGGGACTTTCTGTCTTATCTACACGACTGCCCGACAGTAAGAAATACCGCCGTGACCTTTCGGAAGAACGGAAGGGCGTGTTCCGCTCCACCATCTTCCCGATGGACTCCACCTTGCTGAAGGGGAGCGGCATCAAGGAGTTTGCAGAGGAAATCAGTAACATCATAAACAACCCGTAATTATGGCAAGCAGAAAAGTGAATACGGAAGGCATTGATGAGGAACTGTTGATAGCCTCCATCGGAAAGAAAAGAAACGAGGAGCAGATGCCTCCTCCCGTGCAAAGACAAGCCGCACAGGAAGAAGAGTCCAACGCTCCGGCAAGGCGTGATGCGAGCGGCAAAAAGAAGCAGCAGGACGATGACTATATCGGGCTGTATCTCGGCCGCAATGAAATCAAGACCCGTCAGTGCGTGTATATCAGCAGGGATGTCCACAGCGTCATCCTGAAGATAGTCAACAGCATCGCCCCGGAGGACACGACAGTAGGCGGATACATCGACACCGTCCTGCGGTTTCACCTGCAACAGCACAAGGACCGCATCAACGAGCTGTACAAGAAACAAAGAGACAATTTGATTTAACAACAGTATTAACATCTAAAATTTCAAGACAATGAAGAAGAATCAAGAGAGCAATTACCGTAGCGTGTTTTTGAAGAGCAACGGCATCGACAAGGAGAATGCCATGCCCGTGGCCATCAGTCCGAAGACTTATGCCAAGATAGAGCAAGTCATCCAAGTCATGGGAAATGGCAGCTGTACCGTGGACGATTTCGTGGAGAACGTGCTGGAACTCAAATTCTGTGAGAGCAATCAAGCGGAATATCCCACATCTGAAGAATCGTGCAGGGAAAGCGCTTCCGCAGACATGGGGACGACCTTCAACGAAGTATTGAACGAAGCAATGAAGGCAAGATTATGAGCATCACCTATATTCTGCTTTCCGTGTCCATCGCCTGCAATGTCTGGTTTGTCCTGCTGCTTCTTGCAGACCGCATAGCCGACACCAAGGCGGCAAGACTCCTGAGAGGCATTGCCGATGTGTGGAAGTCGCTCCATGAAACGTCGGAGGAAAGGCCGACAGAGTCCCCATCTTCAGTTTCCGACAATGAGATTATCGGGAAAAGCAAGTTCAAGATGCAGCCTCAGAGGCCAACCGCTACCACCCCTGTGCCAAAGGATTCCACTCCCGAAAAAGGTGTGGAGATGTCGGAAGACGACATTACCTTTGAAAGCGCAAACAATGACAGCAAACAAGAAACGGACTCCGCCCGCATCCCGGACGAGAAACTTGACGAAGCTTTTACAAACCTTTCACCGGACGAGCTGGGATATTCGGATGACGAGCCGGAAGAGGAAAGCGACCGTCCGCGAGCCTCCGGTTTCAGCTTTGACGAGATTGGCGAGGCTGTACATATTGCCACCAAGAAGAACCCGTCGGGCAAGGAACAGCAGAAAGCGAGGGAGGTCTTCGCTGAACTGGAGGACACGGAACTCTACGAGAAGCTGATGGCCGGAAGTACGGAAGTGAGCATCCGCATCAAGGGACTGATGGAGATTCGCCTGAAGAAACCGAAGAAGGATTTCGTCATACCCGACAGGCTGGAGGACTTCAACATCCGGGACTATGTATAACGTATAACCATTGCAACGAAAAAAAGAATGAATAGAAAGTAATGCAACAACAAAGCGGCAGAGCGGTACAAGGTACAGCCAGACCGCAAACGGACAGCCCAGTCCGTAGAAACAAAAGGGCGACACCACTATATCCAAATAAAGTAAATCATTATCAACCCGCCCGACAAGGACTATCCACCCTTCGAGGGCACAAAACAGAACATCAATATGAACAAGAACAACAGTATCAGAACAATCCTCTCGGCAGCACTCCTCATCGCTGTAACCGCCTCCGCATTCGCACAGGGCAACGGACTGGCAGGCATCAACGAAGCCACCTCTATGGTCACCTCGTATTTCGATCCCGGCACGAAACTCATCTACGCCATCGGCGCAGTGGTCGGACTCATCGGCGGCGTGAAGGTCTATGGCAAGTTCTCGTCGGGCGACCCCGACACGAGCAAGACAGCCGCCTCATGGTTCGGAGCGTGTATCTTCCTCATCGTGGCAGCCACCATCCTGCGCTCGTTCTTCCTTTAATATATAATAAGGTGTAACAAGACGGAACACACAATGGCTGAATACCCCATCAACAAGGGTATCGGCCGTCCGGTTGAGTTCAAGGGCCTGAAAGCGCAATACCTGTTCATCTTCGCGGGTGGGCTGCTGGCTCTCTTCATCCTCTTCGTCATCCTCTACATGGTCGGCATCGGCCAGTGGATATGTATCGGCTTCGGTGCGGTGTCATCGTCCATCCTCGTATGGCAGACCTTCGCACTGAACGCCCGGTACGGCGAGCACGGACTGATGAAGCTGGGAGCGGCACGCAGCCACCCCCGATACCTTATCAACCGACGGCGGATAGCCCGATTATTCAAACGACAACGAAAGGAAGAAACGAAATGAGAAATACATCTAAAATGACGACACTGGAAAACAAGTTCCCCCTGCTGGCGGTAGAGCACGGCTGCATCGTCTCGAAGGATGCCGACCTCACGGTCGCCTACGAAGTGGAGCTGCCGGAACTCTACACCGTGACGGGTGCGGAATACGAGGCCATACACGTCTGCTGGTGCAAGGCCATCAAGGTACTGCCCGACTATTCCATCGTCCACAAGCAGGACTGGTTCATCAAGGAGCGCTATCAGCCGGAGCTGCAAAAGGACGACATGAGTTTTCTGAGCCGTTCGTTTGAGCGTCACTTCAATGAGCGGCCCTACCTGAAGCACACCTGCTACCTCTTCCTGACGAAGACCACGAAGGAGCGCAACCGTATGCAGAGTAATTTCAGCACGCTGTGCCGTGGGCATATCATCCCTAAGGAACTGGACAGGGAGACGGCGGAGAAATTTGTGGAGGCTACGGAACAGTTCGCCCGCATCATGAACGACAGCTGCTTCATCAGGCTTCGCCGCCTCTCCACCGATGAGATTGTCGGTACAGAGGACAAGGCCGGACTCATAGAGCGTTATTTCTCCCTCATGCCCGAAGGCGACCGCACCTTGCAGGACATCGACCTCTCGGCAAGGGAGATGCGCATCGGCGACAACCGCCTGTGCCTGCACACCCTCTCCGATGCGGAAGACCTGCCCGGCAAAGCCTCCACAGATGTCAGGTACGAGAAACTCTCCACCGATCGCTCGGACTGTCGCCTCTCCTTCGCAAGTCCCGTGGGTCTGCTGCTGCCCTGCAACCACATCTACAACCAGTATGTGATTCTGGACAACAGCGAGGAGAACCTGCAGAAATTCGAGAAATCCGCAAGGAATATGCTGTCGCTTTCCCGCTATTCGAGGAGCAACAGCATCAACCGCGAGTGGATAGAGCAATACCTGAACGAGGCACATTCCTACGGGCTGACCTCGGTGAGAGCGCATTTCAACGTCATGGCATGGAGCGACGATGCGGAGGAGTTGCGCCACATCAAGAACGATGTGGGCAGTCAGCTGGCAAGCATGGAGTGCATGCCGCGCCACAACACCATCGACTGCCCCACGCTCTACTGGGCGGCGATGCCCGGCAATGCGGCGGACTTCCCTGCGGAGGAATCGTTCTACACCTTCACCGAACAGGCGGTGTGCCTCTTCACGGAGGAGACCAACTACCGCAGTTCGCTCTCGCCCTTCGGCATCAAGATGGTGGACAGGCTCACGGGCAAGCCCCTGCACCTCGACATCAGCGACCTGCCCATGAAGCGAGGCATCACCACCAACCGCAACAAATTTGTGTTGGGACCTTCAGGCAGCGGGAAGTCGTTCTTCATGAACCACCTCGTGCGCCAGTATTACGAGCAGGGCACGCATGTGGTGCTGGTGGATACGGGAAACTCCTACCAGGGGCTGTGCGAGATGATACGGCGCAAGACGCACGGCGAGGACGGCGTGTATTTCACCTACACGGAGGAAAAGCCTATCTCGTTCAACCCGTTCTACACCGACGACTATGTGTTCGACGTGGAGAAGAAGGACAGCATCAAGACGCTGCTGCTGACGCTCTGGAAGTCGGAGGACGACAAGGTGACGAAGACGGAGAGCGGCGAGCTGGGCAGTGCGGTGAATGCCTACATCGAGCGCATCAGGGAAGACCGGAGCATCACGCCCTCGTTCAACACCTTTTACGAGTACATGCGCGACGACTACCGCCGCGAGCTGGCGGATCGTGAGATAAAGGTGGAGAAGTCGGACTTCAATATCGACAACATGCTTACCACCATGCGACAGTATTACCGGGGCGGACGCTACGACTTCCTGCTCAACTCCACAGAGAACATCGACCTGCTCGGCAAGCGGTTCATCGTCTTCGAGATTGACAGCATCAAGGAGAACCGTGAGCTGTTCCCCGTGGTGACCATCATCATCATGGAGGCTTTCATCAACAAGATGCGCCGTCTGAAGGGCGTGCGCAAGCAGCTGATTGTGGAGGAGGCATGGAAGGCGTTGTCTTCGGCGAACATGGCGGAATACCTGAGGTACATGTACAAGACCGTGCGCAAATATTACGGCGAGGCCATCGTGGTGACACAGGAGGTGGATGACATCATCTCCTCGCCCGTGGTGAAGGAGAGCATCATCAACAACTCCGACTGCAAGATACTCCTCGACCAGCGGAAGTACATGAACAAGTTCGACCAGATACAGGCGTTGCTCAGTCTGACGGAGAAGGAGAAGTCTCAGATTCTCTCCATCAACATGGCCAACAACCCGTCACGGCTCTACAAGGAGGTGTGGATCGGACTGGGCGGCACGCAGTCGGCGGTCTATGCCACCGAGGTGAGCGCAGAGGAATACCTCGCCTACACCACCGAGGAAACGGAGAAGGTGGAGGTATATCGGCTGGCGGAGCAACTGGGCGGTGACATCGAAGCCGCCATCCGGCAGCTGGCGGAGAAAAGAAGGAGTAGTAAGACATGACATTTATCACAACCAGATTTTATCACATTCAACAATGATTCAGAACATGGGTAGAAGATTCAAGACTACAAGCAGACAGATGCTGCTCCTTTGCGGCATCGTGCTGGGAATGGCGAGTATGGCAATGCAGTCGTGCAGTGAGGCGGAGAGGGACGACCGTCCCGCCCTCTGCGGCAACTGGGAGAGCGTGGAGGGCAAGCCTGACGTGCTCATCTACAAGGAGGGGAAGGCATACAAGGTGACAGTGTTCAAGCGCAAGGGGCTGGGACGCGAGCTGAAACCGCAGACCTATCTCCTGCAGATGGAAAACGGCAACCTCTTCATGAACACGGGATTCCGCATCGACGTGGCCTACAACGAGGAGACGGACGTGCTGACCTTCTCGCCCAACGGGGACTATGTGAGAGTTAAAGCGGCTAAGGACAATTTGTCCCAGTAAAGACAATCTGTAACACCAAAATTGTAAGAATGAGAATGAAAACAAAGATTCTGACAACATGCTTTTGTCTGTTCCTTGCGGGCAAGGCAAGCGCACAATGGACAGTCATAGACCCGTCCAACATTGCGCAAAGTATCGTGAACACCTCCAAGAACGTGGCGCACACATCGACCACGGCGACCCACATGGTCAAGAACTTTCAGGAGACAGTGAAAATCTATGAGCAGGGTAAGAAGTATTACGATGCCCTGAAATCGGTGAACAACCTCGTCAAGGATGCCCGCAAGGTGCAGCAGACCATCCTGATGGTGGGCGACATCACGGACATCTACGTGAACAGCTTCCAGAAGATGATGCGCGACGAGAATTTCACGGTGGAGGAACTGTCAGCCATCGCCTTCGGCTACACCAAACTGCTGGAGGAGAGCAACGACGTGCTGACGGAGCTGAAGAACGTGGTGAACATCACCACGCTCTCCATGACGGACAAGGAGCGCATGGACGTGGTGGAACGCTGCTACTCCAAAATGAAGCGTTACCGCAACCTCGTGAGCTACTACACCAACAAGAACATCAGCGTGAGCTACCTGCGGGCAAAGAAGAAGAATGACCTCGACCGCGTGATGGGACTCTACGGCAGTGCCAACGAAAGATACTGGTAGCCTATGGACTTCGAGAACCTTCACCAGATACTGCGGTCGCTCTACGACGAGATGATGCCGCTGTGCGAGGACATGGCGGGTGTGGCGAAAGGCATTGCCGGACTGGGTGCGCTCTTCTACGTGGCCTACCGGGTATGGCAGTCGCTGGCGCGCGCCGAGCCGATAGACGTGTTCCCGATGCTCCGACCGTTTGCCATAGGACTGTGCATCATGTTCTTCCCAACGGTGGTGCTGGGCACACTCAGTGGAGTGCTCTCGCCGATTGTACAGGGTACGGCCAAGATGCTGGAGACGGAGACGCTGGACATGAACGAGTACCGGGAGCAGAAGGACAAGCTGGAATATGAGGCGATGAAACGCAACCCGGAGACGGCCTACTTGGTGTCGAACGAGGAGTTCGACAAGCAGCTGGAGGAATTGGGGTGGTCGCCCGATGACCTTGTCACCATGGCGGGGATGTACATCGAGCGGAGCATGTACCAGATGAAGAAGGGCGTGCGCGACTTCTTCCGTGAGTTGCTGGAGCTGCTGTTTCAGGCCGCTGCCCTCGTGATAGACACGCTGAGGACGTTCTTCCTCGTGGTGCTGTCGATACTGGGACCGATAGCCTTCGCCATCTCGGTGTGGGACGGCTTCCAGAGCACGCTGACGCAGTGGATATGCCGCTATGTACAGGTGTATCTGTGGCTGCCCGTGTCGGACATGTTCAGCACGATACTGGCCAAGATACAGGTGCTGATGCTGCAGAGCGACATCGAGCAGATGCAGGCCGACCCGAACTTCTCGCTGGATTCGAGCGACGGGGTGTATATCGTGTTCATGATCATTGGCATCATCGGCTACTTCACCATCCCCACCGTGTCGGGCTGGATTATCCAGGCCGGGGGCATGGGCAACTACGGGCGCAACGTGAACCAGACGGCTGGCAAGGCTGGCGGCTTCGCTGGCAGCGTGGCGGGTGCCACCGCTGGCAATGTGGCCGGACGTGTCGGGAAACTGCTGAGATAAAGAAAAGTATGTGTTACATCAAAACAAGGAGAAAACAAGAAAATGGAATTTAAGTCATTAAAGAACATCGAGACCTCGTTCAGGCAGATTCGCCTGTTCAGCATGGTGTTCCTCGCCTTGTGTGCCGTGGTGACGGTGTGGAGTGTGTGGAGTTCCTACCGCTTTGCGGAGAAGCAGCGGGAGAAGATCTATGTGCTGGACAACGGCAAGTCGCTGATGCTGGCCCTCTCGCAGGACCTGTCGCAGAACCGTCCGGCGGAGGCGAGGGAGCACGTACGCCGCTTCCATGAGCTGTTCTTCACGCTCTCGCCGGAGAAGAGCGCGATTGAGCACAACGTGAAGCGTGCGCTGCTGCTGGCCGACCGCAGCGTGTACAACTACTACTCGGACTTTGCGGAGAAGGGTTATTACAACCGCATCATCGCAGGTAACATCAATCAGGTGCTGAAGGTGGACAGCGTGGTGTGTGACTTCAACGGCTATCCGTACCGTGCCACCACCTACGCACGGCAGCAGATTATCCGGCAGAGCAACATCACGGAGCGCAGCCTCGTGACAACGTGCCGGCTGCTGAACGCCTCACGCTCGGACGACAATCCCAACGGATTCACTATCGAGGGGTTCACCATCATTGAGAACAAGGACTTACAGACAATCAAACGATGACGGGCATGAAGGAAAATAGAATCAGGAAATCGGCATGGAGGCTCTTCTGGAGTCTCCGCGATAAAAGAAAGCAGATGACGGAGCTGGCCAAGGACCGGTTGGAGGGTCTGCCACAGCGGACGAAGAGACGCATCATATTGGGAATGCTCGCCGTCTTTGCGGTGCTTGCCCTCTACACTTTCGGCAAGGCCGTCTATGACATTGGCAGAGACGAAAGCCGAAAGATGGAGATAGACCATGCTGGGCAGGTGGAACTGTCCATCAAGCCCACAGTTAGTAATCACTCAATACCTTATTATTTATATGGAACAGACGAAGATTGAAGTACAAGACAAGGACAAGACTCCCGACAAGGAGAAAAGCAAGGAAAAGCCCAAACATGAGCGTACACCGCTCACGGAGGCGGAACGGCTGAGACGGCAGAAGATGATTGTGCTGCCTGCCATGGTGCTGGTGTTCCTCGGTGCGATGTGGCTGATTTTCTCCCCATCGTCTGACGAAACAAAAGAGCCTGGTATGGATGGCTACAACATGGAGATGCCGGATGCCGACAAGGCGGACAGGCAGATTATCGGCGACAAGGCCAAAGCCTATGAGCAGGGAGCGTTGGAGGAACGCAAGGAAAACCGCAACCGCTCGATGATGGAGCTGGGAGACATGTTCGACCGTGAAGTAACGGGAAACGAATCCGCTGCGGATTTCAGTCTGACAGCCAATGACAGTGCGGAAAAGAGCGAGCCCGCAACGCCTCAAAGCATCCGATCGTCTGCCACCGCCTACCGTGACCTGAATACCACGCTTGGCAGTTTCTATGAACAGCCTAAGGAGGAAAATGCGGATATGGAGGAACTTCTGGAGCGCATCGCCTCGCTGGAATCAGAACTTGAAAGCGAGAAAGGCAGGGCATCTGATATGGACGACCAAGTGGCTCTCATGGAGAAGTCCTACGAACTGGCGGCGAAGTATATGGGCGGTCAGAATGGCGGACAACCCAAACAGGAGGCAATGCCTGCAACAGTGGGCAAAGCCGGGAAGCACACCGTCAGTCCCGTGAAACAGGTGACGAAGCAGGTGGTGTCCGCTCTCGGACAGCCGATGAGCAATGAGGAGTTTATCGCCGCCCACGCACAGGAACGAAACTATGGTTTCAACACCGCTGTGGGAAAGGTCGGGATTTCGGACAAGAACACCATATCGGCGTGCATCTATGGAGCGCAGAGCGTGACGGACGGGCAGGCGGTGAAACTGCGCCTGCTGGAGCCGATGGCCGTGGCGGAACGGATTATCCCCCGTAATGCCGTGGTGGTAGGTGCGGCACATGTGCAGGGCGAACGCCTCGACATTGAAATCACCTCGATTGAGCATGAGGGTACCATCGTACCTGTGGAGCTTTCGGTTTATGACACGGACGGGCAGCAGGGCATCTTCATCCCCGGCTCAATGGAGATGGACGCAGTGCGGGAGATTGCCGCAAATATGGGCGGCTCGCTCGGCAGCAGCATCAACATCTCCACCAATGCGGGGGCACAGTTGGCCTCCGACCTCGGCAAGGGGCTGATACAAGGCACAAGCCAGTATATCGCCAAGAAGATGCGTACCGTGAAGGTGCATCTGAAGGCGGACTACAAGGTGATGCTGTATCAGGACGAAAACTGACAAAAGAAGGAAACAACTATCAAACCAAATTTTTATTCACCACTAAAATCCAAAGTGAAATGAGAAAAGCAATCATGTTTTTTGCCCTTGCTATGGGCATCGTAACTGCCAATGCGCAGGAGAACAAGACCGTGAAGGAAAGTAACGGAAGTGAAGGACAGCCTACCCTGACCAAAGAGGTCTATCCGCAGAAGGAGGCGGAGGGCGACCTGTATCACGGGCTGACGAAGAAGCTGACCTTCGACCGCATGATACCGCCCCACGGGCTGGAGGTAACGTACGACAAGACCGTACACATCATCTTCCCGGCAGAGGTGCGCTATGTGGATTTGGGCTCGCCCAACCTGATAGCGGGCAAGGCGGACGGTGCGGAGAACGTGATCCGCGTGAAGGCGACCGTGAAGAACTTCAAGAACGAGACGAACATGAGCGTCATCACGGAGGACGGCAGCTTTTACACGTTCAACGTGAAGTATGCCAAGGAGCCGCTGCTGCTCAACGTGGAGATGTGCGACTTCATCCACGATGGGGAGGCGGTGAACCGTCCGAACAATGCGCAGGAGATTTACCTGAAGGAACTGGGCAGCGAGAGTCCGATGCTGGTGCGACTTATCATGAAGTCCATCCACAAGCAGAACAAGCGTGAGGTGAAGCACATCGGCTGCAAGCGTTTCGGCATACAGTACCTGCTGAAAGGTATCTACACGCACAACGGACTGCTGTATTTCCACACGGAAATCAAGAACCAGAGCAACGTGCCGTTTGATGTGGACTACGTGACATGGAAGATTGTGGACAAGAAGGTGGCGAAGCGTACCGCCGTGCAGGAGCAGGTTGTCCTGCCACTCCGTGCGCAGAATTATGCTACCTGCGTGCCTGGCAAAAAGAGCGAGCGCACGGTGTTCACGATGGCGAAGTTCACCATCCCTGACGACAAGTGCCTCGTGGTGGAACTGAATGAGAAGAACGGTGGTCGTCACCAATCCTTCGTGATTGAGAACGAGGATTTGGTGCGTGCCAATACCATCAACGAACTTCAAGTGCGCTGACCCTATGAAGAAGTTTCTTTTTATGATTCTCGCGTCGCTTGCCCTGTTTACGGGGCAGGCGCACGCCCAGCGATGTCTCCCGAAGATGCAGGGCATCGAGGTGAGGGCGAACATGGCGGACGGCTTCAATCCCGGCGGCAATGATGGAGGGTACAGTCTTGGCACGGCTCTCTCCACCTATACCAAAGGCGGTAACAAGTGGGTGCTCGGTGGCGAGTACCTGCTGAAGAACAAGCCCTACAAGGAGGAGAAGATACCCGTGGCGCAGTTTACGGCGGAGGGCGGCTACTATCTGAAAGTGCTGTCGGATGCAAGGAAGATGCTCTTTGTCTATGCCGGGGCTTCGGCTCTTGCAGGCTATGAGACGGTGAACTGGGGAGACAAGTTGCTGCATGACGGGGCAATGCTCCACGATAAGGATGCCTTCATCTATGGCGGTGCGCTGACACTCGATGTGGAGTTTTATGTGGCCGACCGTGTAGCCCTGCTCGCCAACCTTCGGGAACGGTGTCTCTGGGGCAACTCCACAGGGCATTTCCATACGCAGTTCGGCGTGGGCGTGAAGTTCATCATTAACTGACGGAGCGCATGGAGATTGACGCATTGAGGCAGATACCACTGGCGGACTTTCTCGCACATTTAGGGCATGAATCTATCCGAAAAAGGGGCAATGAATGGTGGTATGCCGCACCTTACCGCACGGAACGCACTCCCTCGTTTCGTGTGAACGTGGACAAGCAACTCTGGTACGACTTCGGTCTGGGCAAGGGCGGTGACATATTCACGCTGGCAGGCGAGTTTGTGCGTAGCAGTGACTTCATGGAGCAGGCAAAGTTCATCACGGAAGCGGGCATCGCTCCGCTTCCGCCAATAGGACCTCGTCCTCATAAGGCAGTGAAAAAAAAGCCTGCCTTTGAGGAGGTGGAGGTAAGGGCGTTAAGTCATCGGGCATTGCTCTCGTATTTGGAGGAACGTGGCGTTGCTTCGGCAATTGCCGGGAGGCATTGCAAGGAAATCCATTTCCGGCTCAACGGCAAGCGGTACTTTGCCATCGGTTTCGGGAATCGCAGCGGTGGCTTTGAACTGCGCAACCGCTTCTTCAAGGGTTGCATACCGCCGAAGGACATCACGCTGACGAAGTATGGAAGCTCTCGCTGCCACCTCTACGAGGGATTTATGGATTGGCTATCTGCGCTGGCTCTGGGCATCGGACATGCGGAGGACAGCCTTGTGCTGAACTCCGTAGCCAATGCGGACAAGGCAATACCTGCCTTGGAGAACTACCACGAGATAGTCTGCCACCTTGACCATGACGATGCCGGGCGCAGGACGGTGGGAGTCTTGCGGAAACGGTTCGGTGAGCGTGTGGCAGACCATTCCGGACGCTATTCGGGCTACAAGGACTTGAACGAATACCTTGTGGCCAAACAGAAAATCAGTAACCATCAAAACAAAGAATGACAATGAACATCAAGAATATCAAGAACAACAAAATCCTGAGAGTGAAACTTTTGAGTATGGCAACCGTCCTGTTCGTGGGGCTGATGGGGTGTTTCCTTGCCTCTTGCGATGACGAGCTGGACATACAGCAGTCTTATCCGTTCACTGTGGAGACGATGCCCGTGCCGGGCAAGGTGACGAAGGGGCAGACGGTGGAGATACGCTGCGAGATGAAGAAGGAGGGCAACTATGCCAATGCGCTCTACACCATCCGATATTTCCAGTTTGAGGGTGAGGGTACGCTGAAGATGGACAACGGTATTACGTTCCTGCCCAACGACCGCTACCTGCTCGAGAACGAGAAGTTCCGCCTGTACTACACTTCGGGATGCAGCGAGGCGCAGAACTTCATCGTGGTGGTGGAGGACAATTTCGGGAATGCCTACGAGCTGGAGTTAGACTTCAACAACCAGAATGTGAAGGACGAAACGCTGTCCGTAGTTCCCATCGGTAACTTCAAACCCTTGTCGTGATGATGCGGATATTCATGGCTATCTGCTGTGCGCTCCTGACGGTCTGCCCTCTGCTTGCACAGGGCGACCGCATAGAGGCGGCAAGGATATATCGCCTGCCTCGGTTTGAGCGGGCGGTGCGCTGCATCAAGTTCTTTGAGGGGTGGCACACCGAAAAACATCATCCGTACGTTGGATATGGTCATCAGTTGCAACCGGGCGAGAGGTATTCGGCAAGGACAATGACACGCAGGCAGGGCGAGGCGTTGCTGCGGAAGGATTTGAGGAAGTTCTGTGCCATGTTCCGCAAGTTCGGAAAAGATTCTCTCTTGCTTGCCACGCTTGCCTACAATGTCGGTCCGTATAGGCTCTTGGGAAGCGACAAAATACCCAAAAGCAAGTTGATAAGGAAGTTAGAGGCAGGCGACCGCAACATCTATCAGGAGTATATCGCATTCTGCAATTACAAAGGGAAACGGCACAAGATGCTGCTCAAACGCAGGAAAGCGGAGTTTGCGCTGCTGTATGTGCCCTGACGCAACTGACAAATTGACAACAAAATCCGTGTCTTGTTCAAATTGGCACGGATTTTGCATATTTGCTAATAGACAATTTTAGGATTTTCTCGTTATTTGACATCGTTGAACCATTTTTGCCAATCGGTTTCCAAAATGCACTTCAAATAGTAAGTGTAGTGAGAGCATTACATGAAATAGTTATTTACCGTAAAAAGTATAGCGAATATATGAAGAGAATATTTTGGATAATTCAGAAAGGGACAACAAGAATGTTTAGACATATCAAAGCGTTGGGGGTTATGGAAACGAAGCAGAAATGTGTAGTCAACGTTATGAGATAATCATTCCCCTTCCACCAAAAATAACGACTCAATATATTTTCCTCCGCAAGTTTTTACTTGCGGATTTTTTTATTCATCGTAGATTGGCACAAAGGTTTCTTTGCTACTTTCTTTTTCCGCTTGCCCTGCTCATGAAAGAAAGTAGGCGGCTTGCGCCGCCCACCTCTCAAAAGTGTGTATAGAGTCCGGTCACTTGTGTGAAGACCTCCTCCAACATATCAAAGAAGATGCCTTCATGTACTTCTACGTCCTTCGACTTGCTCTCGAAGGTCTTCTTGCTGAACGTCTTGCGGAAGAAACGCATGTTGTAGAGGTCAGTCCCTGCATCGTAGATGATGTCAAGGCGGTTGGCACTGGTCTTGTTCCTCGCAAGGCTCATGCGCAGTCCGTTACCCATATCCACAAAGTCCCTGCTGCCTGTCATGACGGCAAAACGCTTGCCGCCAATCTGCTCCAATATAGTCCGTGCTATCGTATTCATTACCTTTTGGTTTTTAGGTTTAGGCGGTGCGGACACCGCCTAAACGCACTTGATTTTCTCATAATTCTGCTTTCTCGATGATGGGTGTGAACTTCTCCAACCACTCTTTCAGACATTCCATGTTGTACTCGCTCGTGATGACTGCCGTATGGCTGTCAATGGCGGTGAAACGGCTACTCTCGTAGTTGTCTATCCACCCTTTCAAGGTGGAAACTCCCCATGCTTCGGCATTGTCAAACATTCCGTCCAATGTTGTGATTGGCTCATTGAACTTGACAATCAGTGTTTGATAGGTCTCGCTCATAGTCAGTCCTCCTTCTTTTTCAGCCACTCGTCACGTTTCTGTCGGCACTCGTCCAACGTGGGCTTCACGCAGGAGAATAGTTCTCCGTCCGTGTGGCGGTAGTCGTATTGCACAAGGGTACGCTTGCGTCTGCCGATACCCGATTGAAATCTCTCGTACTTCTCAGTACCTGCCGCTGTGCAGGTACTGAGTCCGTTGATGGTCATTTGTGTAGTCATAATCGTTTCTATTACGCTGCCTTCATCCGCTGACGGATAAGGTTGATGTTGCTGTTTACAAGATTGATGATGCGGTCGTGATACTCGGTGTTGGCATTGCACGCTCCTCGGCTCTGAACCACTTGCAGGGTCTTCAGCGACACCTCTATCGTCTCGATGCGCTTGCCGTCAATGGTGGCTGAAAGTATGAGGGAGTCGGCTCGCTTGTAGTAAGTGCCTACGCAGTGGTGCATCGCCTTGCCCTCCAATATCATTTCCTCTACGCTCTCTATCACCTTGACGGAAATGAGTTCATCGGCAAACACAAGTCCGAAGAACATGCCTTTCTCTTTGAGGAACTTCTTCTCATCCTTGATAGCCTGCTCTCGCTCCTCCGCTGTCCGCTCTCGCTGCAACTGCTCCTGCCTCTTTGCTGCCAACTTGTCGTGGAGGGCTTTGAGGTCGGTCGGGCAGACGTATTTTGGCTGACGTATGTCCTTGCCAAAGTGGCGCAGGAGGTCTATCGTGTCGCACCATAGAGAGCCGTCGGGAATGGTGTAGCCGTTGCGGATGCAGATTTTCACGGATGCCCAATAGTTTTCGATGTTGCAGGAGGAGTTGAGGTAGTGGCGCAGCATGGAGTATTGCCCTGCCTTTATCAGCGTTTCCGCACGGCTGTCGGACAAGAGTGCAGGGATGAGTTTCGTGGGTACGATGTCGAGGAAGTCGCCACGGAAGCCGTTCCTGCGCAGTTCGTCTATAGCCTTGTATTCGGGGCAGATGGGCATGTGGGCGATATGCTGGTAGGCAAGGTTGTCGCCACGGATTGCCATGGGGGAGGCAAAGGTGAAGGTGTCTATGTACCTGCCTAACGTGCGCTGTATGGCTACGATGGTGCGCTTGCCCTGCCTGTTCCACCAATAACCGCCTATCTCAAGGGCAGTAGGAGTCGCCTTGCAGCCTTTCTCCATTTCCACGATGAGGAGGTACATGCGCAGCACTTGATACTCTCCGCAGGTGGTGAGTAGGGTGAAATACTGCTTCTGTTGCAACTTGCGCTCCAAGGTGTTCTTCACCTGCAGACGTGCCTTGCAGTGGGGGCAGGTGCAGGTGCGTGCTGTGCCGTCTGTCTGCCATGTGTGTCCGCAGTCCATGCAGGTGGTTCGTCCCTTGGGTAGCCGGTAGGCATAGTGGTTTACACACTCACGGAATGCCCATTTCAGTTGTCGCTTGCTGATGGGGCGCAGGTGCCTGCTCTCGGCAAGCACCGCTTTCTCAAACTTGTTTCTCGGTCTCATACTTCAAAATCGAATAAGGAGGGTTCAACTTGGGGTTTCTGTGGCTTGGCTGCCCTTGCTCTCTGTCGGCTCTGCATCTTGCGCAGTTCCTCGTCTTGGTATTGGCGGATGGCCTTCTGCCGTGCTTCCGCCTTCTCCTCTGCGGTGAGTTCCACCACGTGGTTCACGGCTATCTGACATTGCAGGGGCTTGCCTACCTCTATCTCGTTCTCGTCATAGTAGTGTACGGCTTGTCCGTAAATCTCTCCGTCCGAAAAGCCGTTGCAGCCGCTCTTCTGCACGTAGTTCAGAATGTAGGTGATGCAGTCGTCAATGTTCTTGGCAGGGTTGCGGTAGTTCTTGGCGAAGAGTTCGTCCTCCGCTGCACGCTGCTCCAAGTACATCTGTATCGTTCTCTTGAAATGGTCTGTTCCTTTCATGTCGCTTGCTGTTTTATAGGTTATCGTTCTTGTAAAGTATCTCGCAGTCCTCCACCTCGGTGGGCAGTCCGAAGAGGGGGTAGTGGCTGAAATAGGGGTGTGTGCTGCCGTCCTCGTCCATGAGGGGCGAAACGATTTCCACCTGCCATTTACTGACCCACTCGTCCACCATTCGGATTTCCTCGTCTGCCAGTGCCGTTGCATCGCCATTGATGAGGTAGCACAAACTCCATGTGGGTATCTTCTCTGTTGTTCTGTTCATATCGCTGTCAGCTTATAGGGGGTTATAACATTTGCTTGATAATCTCTCTGTGGTACTGCGGATTGACCTCGTTGAAAAGGAACTCCACGAAGTCCTTCCGTGCCTCCTTGTTCAGTTCGTGGTACAATTCGCTGAACGTGCTGTGGTTGCCGTTGATGTAGGTTTCCACCATGTACTCGAAGATGTTGTCCACCTCGTAATACCTGCATTGCTGCGCTGCCGTCTTGCTTGTTCTCTTTGCCATTGCCGTAGGGTGTTAAAGGGTGAGTAACCAAAGGAGAAGGCCGAAGAAGGTGATGAGGGAGAGCATGAGCACTATCACGCTTATCACCACTCGGAACACTCCGTTCACAATCTCTCTGATGACGCTCCAAAGGATGCCGATGAGCCATAGGAACGCCCGCACGATGAGGGTGCATATCGCCACCGCCATGTAGTGTGCCGTCTGTCTGATGTCCATTGCTGCTGTCATTGTCTGTTGCCGTTTTGAAGTTCCACGATGTTGTCTATCCTGCCGTAAATCACGTTTCTCAGTGCCGTCTTGTCCGCTGCCTGATATTCGCTCCACCTTCCGTATTGGCACACAAGGTAGGGTCGGAGCACATCGGAGAAGTCGAATTTCCACCCCATGAGGGGTACTGCGGTCGTGAAGTAGGTATTGAAGTTCACATGGTGCGTGAGCCAATCCTTCTCCTCTCGGTTCATTTTGCCTCCGTTGTTGAGTTTGTGGCGGAGTCTGTAAACCTTGCTGTCTTGTAGGGTGTCCAGTTCTGGAACTTCCCATTCGACGAATTTTGTTGCCATTGTTGTTGTCATATCCGTTCTGTTTTTAATTTTTATATGCGGATCCAAGAGCTGAGGGAGTTGAGTTTCAAAACTTCTTATCTGCCTCTCGGTTATCCGATATTTTTTTATGCGTCTTCCTGTCGCATCGGTCGTTTTCGTTTCGGTTGCCCCATCAAGGTAGGGATTCGGAAATGCAAGGTTTTTTCGGAAAAAGAATGACTAAAAAAGCAAAAAATAGCAGATTTGGGCTTTTGTTTTGAGTTTCAAGTGGTTGTGGCAGTTGTTGGCTTTAAGTGACGTTCGTGAGGAAATGCGAAAATAGCAGATTTGAGAAGTGGAAACGCTTTCAATTCATTACCTCAGAAAAACGCCCTAATGAGCTTTTTTAACGGTGTCGGTTCTTGTTTCTCCATTCTGCACAGGTTGTGAATTTGCCATGCAGCTCTCATAGTTTAATTTTGCACTGAACAAAAAGCAAACAATTATGAGAAGTACATTCAAGACAGTCTTCTATGTAAATGGAAGCAAGGAGAGAAATGGAGTTGTCCCTATCATGGGACGAGTGACAATCAACGGAACTATCGCACAGTTCAGTTGCAAGCTGAGCGTGACCAAGG
>ERZ772820.917-NODE-917-length-25510-cov-41.653585_pt1 | contig 25510 bp, 24 predicted proteins | sample MGYA00511377_ERZ772820 | MGnify/ENA primary metagenome ERZ772820 (study PRJEB29015, sample SAMEA2737684) | human gut metagenome | biome: human gut; feature: human-associated habitat; material: faeces | place: China | collected 2012 ... | reverse complement strand
CACTTCGGGCATAGACAACGAATATTTTCTTTCCCCTCCGGCTTGTAAACCCAAAGTCCAAAAGTCTTTTTCAAAGTTGCGTTTATCTGCCTGAAAAGTTTATCGTCATCTACCGTACCTATGTATTCACGCAAATCCTCTCTATTGACTGTCCGTATCTGCTCCAGAAGAACCATTGACGGTTTCTTCAGTCCAAACTCCTCGCCAAGAATAATGTGCGATGGCAAATATCTTTTCTTGATTACACTTGTAACCGCTGCAACAATAATCGTCGGAGCATTCTGGTTATAATCGTCTGCCTGAACGACAAGCACCGGACGTTCTCCGCTTTGTACTGAACCACTGTTATCTCCAAAGTCATAGTAGAATAAATCCCCACGACAAATCATTTTTTCTTTCATATACATAACCTCACAAGAATCTAATTTTTAAAGTGTCATTCGTATCCGGAATGAAATAACCCCTTCACTCATTTGGACAAAGGGGTATGAAATGCACACCCAAAATCAGAGATTTTCATAAAATTTGATAAAGTTTTTCTTTGCCGCAGCAATAGACTTATCTACGGAGCTGTAATATACGCCCTCCTGCTTTGCAATCGCTCTGGAACTCAGACCGCAGCACACATTCTTCATAAGGCGTTCCCTTTGAAGTGGCTGCAACATTGAAAGTGCTATCCTTGCTTTCCTGATTTCACACTGACGCAATTCTTCTCTTTCCAGTTCAAGCCTTTCTTCCTCTGCTCTTTCAAACGGGTCGTCAAACATAATGGCAAGTTCTTTATGGAACTGTGAGGACATTTCATCGTCATATCCATAGCAGTCAAGTGTGCGACTGCTTCTCTTTGCATACTTGTCCTCATTTCGGTTTGCATCGTCAATTACCTCTCCCTGTGCAATGGAAAGATGAACAAACGGAGAATATCTTTCTATAACAAGGGGATACTTCTCCCAAAGCTCTTTTACAGATAATTCCGTAATAATCGCCCATCTTTCATCTCCGATATAACCGTTATATTCGTATTTAAGATTTATCAGTTTACAATCCTTTGCAAATAATTCTTCTTGTTCTGTTAATGTAAGTTTGTTTGTCATTTTCGTAATCTCCTTTGAATTTTGAAAAATTGATAAGTTTCAAAATTCGGAGATTACGGGTACTCAGCTATCTGGCACTGCCATGCGTTATAAAACATAAAAGTCCTTTCCCAAGTAAGGGAAAAGACCTAATACTGCACGAAGCATAATCGAATAAAACAGCAACAAAAAAAGCACCGTCGAATCTGGACAGCAAAGAATACTTCTATTCTTCACTTATCCGGCTTCGTACGGTGCTTGGTAGTTTAGCAAATAAATTGCTTATCTCCGCTTACTCGATTAGAAATCGTTTCGATATTTACTTGTAATCTTCATCGCCTGCAATTCCTGCCATATCCGTTCCTACGGATTCTGCGGAAGTAAGCAAGATTTAAAATGTGGACATTCTTGCATTTCTGACACTTCACACTCAAATGTCCGGTTGCGTCTGAAAAAACTCTCTGTATCCTGAACCCGCAAGTCGGGCAGAGAATATCACGCTCTTTCAGGCTTTCTGCTTCTACTCTTGACAGAAGCAATCTCTTTTGTATTTCAGGTGCTACCTGAGTCTGTAACCTCATTGTGAAACACCTCCCAGATTTAACTCATTGGAAATGTACTCAAGGATATTGTGATACTCAAATAGTCCCATATCTCTCAATCTGATAACCAAGGCTGTATAAGATACTCCGATATAAGCTGCCATTCTGCGGATAACTGCTTTATCCTTTGAAGTAATGGTATTATCGCCATAAACTTTTATCGGATTTGACTGATTATATTTCGCCAAGGCATTTTCAATAATTCTTCTCGGCATAAGAAGCGAAGCTCCCATTGTATCTGCCTGCCACTCAACAGACGCAAACATCTGAGCCAGTTCCTCTTTGGAATAACTACGCTCACTGTCATACTCTGCATGAAAGCGTCCTTCACTCGGCATTGCATACATCTTACTCAAGATATGATGTGACGCTTCGTGTGCCATTGTAAACCTGCGACGTCCCTGCTCCTTTTCAGCAAGAAGAAATTTATCAAGTACGATGGTATCTTTCGGGAAAACAAAGGGAATAATTTTTCCGTCCTGATGTACCAGCAGTGGTGTTGCTCCATCTGCCAGAAAGCCAATCCTGCCTGCATCATCTTCTGCGAAAGAAGCGTATTCAATTCGTAACATAAGAAATTCTGTAATGAAATGTTCTATGTCGATGGATTGAATCACTCGATTGCTAAACTTATTAGCATAAGCTGTTATCAAGCCTTCGCTGATTTCTTCCAACTCGGCTCTTGACATATAAATACTCAAGTTGTGTCCACCTCCGACTCCACCTTGTCCGGCGGTGCAACTCCTCCGGCAAAGTTCTGTTGTATTTCCGCACTATCCAAATTGATTAGATAGCGAATTCCTTCAAGTGTTCTCATTCGTCTGTCCTCTGTTATAGTTCTTTGATGATGTGACAAGCCACACCCTGAATGCAGCACTCATCTACAATGATGTCTTTCATCTTCTTATTTTCCGGGTGGAGAATGATTTTCTGATTCTCATCATCTCGGAAGTAACGTTTCAATGTATTCTGATTATCCACAAGGGCAACTACTATATCGCCCTCATTGGCTTCTACCTGCTTTTTGACAACCACAAGGTCGCCGTCATCAATCCCTGCTTCAATCATAGACTGACCGCTTGCTCTTAATATAAAGAAATCTCCTTTGCCGAAAATAGCAGTAGGAAGTGATACATATTCTTCAATATTTTCTTCCTCATACTGAGGACTGCCACAAGGAATAGAACCTACAATCGGTGTCTGTGTCTGTTCGCCACTGTACTTACGGGTCACATTGGTACTAATCTCCTGCCCGTCGTACTCAATCATATTCTTCTCAGCCATCTCTACCAAGTATTTGTATGCTGTACCTCTGGCAATACCAACAGCTTCAGCAATTTTTGTAGTCGATGGGGATTGTCTGTTTTGCAGGTAATAATCCTCGATATACTTTTTTATCTCACTCATAAGTTCAGGACTCTTGCTTCTCATACCTGCACCTCGCTTTCTTTTCTATCGGAAGCAGTTTGCTTTCGATAGTTTTATTATACCTGATACGAAAAATTTTTCAAGTAGGTTTTTCGCAAAAGAAAAGAGGTGTCGCAATTTGCTAACACCTCAGTATCTTTCAATATTTTCATTGAAAAATTCCGCCCATAAAGGCTTTTTTGTTCAATGAACTTAGATTTTGCAATTTGTGCAGACCGTCTGCACAAATTCTATTCTGTTTCCTTTTCTTCGTTATCCTGCTGCTGAAGATAAAACATTGCCTTTTGGGTTTCAATCTCCGCTTTCAGTTCTTCTTTTGTCGGTAAGTATAATTTGTACTTGGAAGCAAATAATTGTTCATTGCCGTGCATAACAGAATAACGGGCAATATCATCATCTGTATCGGAACAAAGAACAATACCGATTGTTGGGTTATCGCCTTCACTGCGTTTCAGTTCGTCATACATACGGATATACATATCCATCTGTCCTACATCTTGATGTGTTATCTTCTCTGTTTTCAAGTCGATGAGGACAAAGCATTTCAGTATGTAATTGTAAAACACAAGGTCGATAAAATAGTCCTGCTTCTCCGTATGAATGTGCTGTTGCCTTGCCACAAAAGCATATCCCTTCCCAAGCTCCATCAAAAATTTCTGCAAATTGGAAAGAATACTTTTCTCAAGGTCACTCTCTGTAAAATCTGTATTCTGCGAAAACCCTAAGAACTCCGCAACTACCGGATTTTTGATGAACTCTAACTTATCATTCTGATACGGTGCAGTCAGTTCCTTCATTTCACTTTCTACAAGCTCTTTTTTCTGTGTCTTGAGCATACGGTAATAATACTGAGAAGAAATGTTCCTCTGCAAAGTACGGACACTCCAAGTTTGTTCTGTGGCTTCTTTCTCATACCAGTCACGAGCTTCCTCATCTTTAACCTGTAATAACGCTGCATAATGTGACCAAGACAGTAGTCCAACAGATTTTCCAGACGGTGTCTGGAAAATCTCAGGGTAAGTCTTATAGAAAGAATAAAAGCTGTACAGATTTGACTTTGTATAACCTTTTCCATATTCAGCCGATAATTCTTTTGCTAACTTTTTTATAATTTCAGCACCATATTTTGCCCTGTCCTCGCCCTGCAATTCTTCACTTGCGATTCTATAACCAAGGAGCCAATTTCTCTGTATCAGCGTTGTATTGACCGCCCGATATGCAGCTTTTTGTGAAGATTCTATAATCCCACACATATCCTTTAAAATGTCATCGGTTTTAACAAAATTATCCATAAAATTATTTTGACCGATTTTTTCTAATTTATTCTCCATAGCCATCGCTCCTTTTGATGTCTGTTACTTGTACTCCTACATATTTTCAGCCAATATATCGTACTTATATCCCATATGAGAAAAATAATCAATAATAGGAACACCCTTACTAATGAGATAATTCCCAACAGCACATTCAAGCTCCTCTGATGAATATTTTCTATAAAAGCTATTCGGCTCTGCTTTTGTTCTAATCATCTGTCTGGTCAATGGAAACACAAAAGCAAACGATGTATCAAAAGATTCCCCAATTTCCTGAACTAAAAGACCACAAGATTGTTCAGAATCCCAATTTATATCACAACTCTTAGCAACAACAGCCAAATGACCCTTATCTGTAAATTTAAGCCACAATACGTCGCTCACTCTTTCTAAATCAAATTTTTCTTTAATAACATCATATTTTTTATCATATCGGTCATAAGTTTTTCCATTCCAATGCGATGAACTCCAATTATTATCTCTAACTAAAATTCCATTATCTATAATAATATGTTCTTTACCATCTAGCTTAATTGTATCTATTTTTATATTCTTCTCAGTAAATCCATTTTCCTCTCTAACAAGTTCCAAAAACTCATTAACATAAGAATAAACTTTAACAAACGAAACAGGCTCTAATTTCGCTTGCTTTAATGCTTTATCCTTTCGTGTTCTATCGAAAGAACAACATACACCCTTCAGCTTATATTCATTATTCCTTTTATCGAAATAATAACCCTCTATATCCTTTTTTAGATAATTCACTACATATTCATTCATTGCTTTCTTTCCAATCTCATTACATCAATATTTTACCTTCTTTTCCCCTCTACACATTTTAATGCCTTCTATTCGTTCTCCTGCATATCCTCATCAGCTTTTGCAATCATCTGTCTGTACTGTTCCTTCACACTTTCCGGTGCAAGTATCTGTACCTTGCCATTAAAGCCAAACACCCAACCGAAAAAGGTTGGACTGGCTGATACTTCGGTCTGTACTCTGAAAGACGTCATATCATACGCAAGGGTTGTCACATCTTCTCCGAAGCGGTCAACCATTGTTTTCATCAGGCTGTTATCACACCGTAAATCCACAAGAACTTTCTCACCTGAGAACATAGAGGACACTTCTTTTGTAAAATTCTCTTCTCAAAGGACAAGTTGGCAAACTGGAAGTTGTATCATCATTTATCTTTATCTTTTTTTGAAAAAATAAGACTGCCAGATATACCAAAAGATATACCCAGACATATTCCGATTCCAATTCCAGCCATGCTATTTAAGACATTTATAAAAACAACGCTCCAAAGTATTGCTGCGATTATTCCAATAGTGACTCCTATAATTATCCTTTTGTTGTTCATCAGCTTTATCCTCCATAAATTCCGATTTATCTAATTTCTATTAACATCTATTTCACTGTTCATGAACCCCTCAAAACGGTCGAATTGCAGGATTGCCTGTCAGCTTTTTGTCCTATAAAATTCTCTCCAAACACACTGACATCTAATCCATTCACTCAATTTGCATTATCTAATCCGAGGTTACAACCTGACCGAAATTTTGCGTTGGATATGTTTCCGTAAGATACAACCGAGCATTTTTGGTAGTCAGGCGTACAGTTTTAATTTCTGAAAAAGTCAGCAAACAAGCCGAATTTTATATTGCTTAATTATTTTCTAGACATCAAGAGTACGGTCTCAATGTGCGCCGTATGTGGGAACATATCTACGGGTTGGATTTTTTGAATTCTGTAGGTGCTGTTTTGAGTTACATATGCCAAATCTCTTGCGAGGGTTTCGGGGTTGCATGAGATATAGACTACTGTTTTTGGCGACATTTTTATTAGGGAGGAGAGGAACTTTTCGTCACTGCCTGCTCTTGGCGGATCCATAAATACAACATCGGGCTTTTCGCTTTCTTCTGCGACAGACTGCATAAATTCGCCTGCATCGCCCTGATAAAATCTTATATTCTTCAAATTGTTCGCTCTTGCGTTCTGCACAGCATCCTTGACTGCGTCTTTGTTAAGTTCAACGCCTATAACCTCGCCTGCGCCGTGCTTTGCCGCTACAATGCCGATTGTGCCGATTCCGCAATAAGTATCAAGCACTGTTTCTTTGCCTTTTAGATTTGCAAATTCGATTGCTTTGTTGTAAAGCACCTCTGTCTGAACGGGGTTTATCTGATAAAAACTCTTCGGTGAAATTCTGAATTTGCATCCGCACAAAATATCCTCAATATATCCCTTGCCGTAAAGAACCTTTTGCACATCGCCGAGCACAAGGTTTGTTCTGTACGGGTTTATATTCTGCACAACTGTTTTGATTTCAGGAAACTGCTTTGTAATTGCTTTTACAAAGTTATTCTTTGACGGAAAAACAGGTGTGCCTGTTACAAGCACAAGCATAACTTCATTTGTGGCAAAGCCTCTTTTTACAAGTATATGTCTTAAAAAACCTCTCTGCTTGTCCTCGTCATAGGTGGTTAGCTTAAATGATTTCAGCATTTTACGTACGGCTACAATGATTTTGTCGGCAGTTACATCTTCGGTCATACACTCGTCAATGCCTACAATATGGTGAGTGCCCGACTGATACACACCCGAAATTATCTTGCCGTTGCGGTCTGTTCTAAAAGCCGCCTGCACCTTGTTGCGGTAGTGGTAGGGAGTATCCATACCGATTATTCTGTCTGCCTTGCCAAATTTTGAAAGCAGCTTTTCAACCTTTTTCTGCTTGAAATTAAGCTGTTCGGAATATGTGAGATTTTGCAGCTGACAGCCACCACACTTTTTATATACAGGGCAGCTGCCTCTTTTTATGTTTTCTTTTGTATTGCTCATAATTATTCTCCGTATCCGAAAAGAGCCAAGACTTTGGGTACTTGGCTCTTTTCTTTTTGTTATTATTCTTCTTTTTGATTTTCGTCTGTTGATTTTTCGTCGCTTGAATCCTCGTCAACAAGTCTTTTTACAACAACACGAATAATTCTTTGATTTGCAACTTCCATAATCGTAAAGCGGAAACCGCCTGCCTCTACGCTTTCCCGCTTGTTCGGAATACTGCCTGCATTTTCAAGAATGTATCCGCCCACGGTTATGCTGTCGCTGTCTATGTAATCATCGTCAAGGTCAAAGAGCGCAAGCATATCGTCAAGCTCAAGGTCGCCGTTTACAAGAAATTCATTCTTGCCGATTTTGTAGTAGTTGTGTTCAATTTCTTCGTCCTCGTCCCATATATCGCCAACGATTTCTTCGAGCAGGTCTTCCATGGTGAGAATACCGAGAGTTCCGCCGTATTCATCTGTAACAACTGCAAGGTGAACCTTTATTCGCTTAAATGTGCTGAGTATCTTTGAAAGCGGCTGAGTTCTGAAAACAAAGTACGGTGACTGCATTATTTCACGCACATCGGGCGCAATGCCATCTGCGAGCTTTTCAAGATAATCTCTTGTGTGGAGCACGCCGACTATGTTGTCAACCGTATCTTTATATACGGGGATTCTTGAATATCTGTTCTCAAGAATTATATCCTTGATTTTTTCCGGAGAATCGTCAACGCTTATAAAGGTAACATCTACTCGAGGAGTGATGACCTCTTCTGCGGTTTTCTCGTCAAAGTCGAGTGCAAGGCGCACCATTTCGCTTTCGCTTTCTTCAAGCACACCCTCTTCTTCGATGCTTTCTACTATATATTTAAGCTCGTTTTCGGTCACACTCGGTGCGTCCTCTGTTCCGCCTGAAATTTTAAGGGCAAGACTTTTGAATTTTACAAGAATAAACACAAGCGGTGTTAAAATAAACATAAGAAATTTTATTATGCCCGCTGTTTTAAGAGAAAAGCTGTCGCAGTTTTCCTTTGCAAGGCATTTTGGCAATACCTCGCCGAATGTAAGTACAAGCAATGTGGTTGCACCTGTCGCAATGGCAGAGCCGTAGTCGCCAAACAGAGCCATACACAATACAGTGGCAAGTGATGAACAACTCAGGTTTACTACATTGTTGCAGATAAGAATGGTGGTAAGCGCTTTGTCAAAGTTTTCGATAACAAAAAGTGCAGTTGTTGCTTTTTTGTCGCCGTCCTCGGATTTCTTTTGAATACGGATTTTGTTTACAAAAGAAAACGCTGTTTCTGTTGCAGAAAAGAACGATGACAGGGCAATAAGCACAAAGATTACTATCGCCATTACTATGTTTGATGCCAATTAAATTCACTCCAAAAAACATTATTACTTTTATACTACTATAATTCTTTTATATAATTATTGTTTTTAAGAAAAAAGAGCAAAAAGATTGAAATATATTGCTATAAATGCTATAATATTTAATTGCTGATACATTATTAATGCACTTTTGGAAAAAATATTTTTTGGAGGTGCATTATTATGGCACAAAAAGCAAAAGAAAAGAATACCACAGCAAAAAAATCGGGCAAGGCAAAATCGGAGAACACTGTTAAAAATCCGAACGAACAGCCCGAAAAAAAGTCGCTTGAAAAAGACAGTCCAATTGACGAACAGCACACCGACCAGGTAGAAGAAACAGGTTCGGTGCTCACTATGCATAAAGACAGCGTAATTCATTGTCTGACAATTATAGGACAGATTGAGGGACATTACATTCTTCCGCAACAGAATAAAACCACCAAGTATGAGCATGTCATTCCGTTGCTTGTATCTATTGAGGAGGACGAGAGAATTGACGGTCTGCTCATTCTGCTTAATACGGTCGGCGGAGATGTAGAGGCAGGTCTTGCCATTGCCGAGGTTATTTCGGGAATGAAAAAGCCTACGGTTTCAATCGTGCTCGGCGGAGGACATTCCATTGGCATACCGCTTGCCGTTGCGGCAGACAAGAGCTTTATTGCGCCGAGTGCGTCAATGACCGTTCACCCTGTACGCACTACGGGACTTACCCTTGGAGTGCCGCAAACCTTTGAGTATTTTCAGCGTATGCAGGACAGGATAACAACCTTTGTTGCCGAAAATTCCGAGATTTCAAAGGAACGCTACAACGAGCTTGTACTCAATACAGGCGAGCTTGTAATGGACATTGGCACAATTCTTGAGGGGGAAGAGGCAGTCAGCGAGGGACTCATTGACGAGGTCGGCACTGTTTCAGACGCTATCGACTGTCTTTATACTATGATAAAGCGCAGCAAAGCCCGTAAAAAACGGGGCAGGTAATTTTATTTTTTACAGTATCCGCATATAAATAATTGCGGTTATATGGGCGGTCAGAATCGCCCTTACATATATTTTATGGATAAAGGAGTACATATTATGTCAATTTTAGATGCAATCATTCAGGGCATCGTGCAGGGCTTAACAGAGTTTTTGCCTGTATCGAGCAGCGGACATCTTTCTATTACACAGCATATTTTGGGCGCAACGGAAAATAACCTTTTCTTTAATGTTATGCTCCATGTTGGTACGCTTGTAGCGGTAGTCGCTTTTTATCACAAGTTAATTTGGAGTCTTATCAAGGAGTTTTTCTCACTTGTTAAAGATGTATTTACAGGTAAATTTAAGTGGAAAGAAATGAATTACGAAAGAAATCTTATTATGATGCTCATTATCGGACTTCTTCCGCTGTTCTTCCTGTTCCTGCCGATTCCGGGCACAGAAATGAAGATAAAAGACCTTGCTGATGTTCTTACCGGCGAAAAATACCTTATTGTTGTGGCAATTTCTTTGATTATCACAAGTATTTTACTTACTGTCGGCATTATCTGCAACAAGAGAACTATAAGCTCGGATACAGGCTTTAAACACCTGAAAAACGCAAAGCACAGCGCAAGCGAGGCAGGCAAAGAGAGCTTTAATGTTCTTGACGCTGTATGCGTAGGTCTTATGCAGTTTATTGCTGCCATTTTCCCCGGTATTTCCCGTTCGGGTTCAACTCTTGCAGTCGGTGAGATGAGAGGTATTAACAAGCAGAAAGCACTTGACTACACATTTGTGCTTGGTGTTCCGTCAATTCTTGCGGCAGCTCTCCTCGAGGGTGTAGACGCTATTAAAAGCCCTGAGGGTATTTCGATTGACCCTGTTGTAATTATAGTCGGTATGGTGGTTTCGGCTGTTGTAGGCTATTTTTCAATTCTTATTTTTAAATGGTTCTTAAAGACAGACAAAATGATAATTTTTGTTGTATATACAGCACTTGTAGGTATAGTATTCCTTGTTATTTCCTGCATTGAAATAAACACAGGAGCAAATGTCTTTACCGGTGCAATGATTCAATAATGCTTTTAGCGGAGGTAGTATAAATTGGCAACCCAGAAAAAGACAACTAAAAAGAAAACCTCAAGTAAATCAACCTCCTCAAAAGCAAAAAGCACTAAAAAAAGTCAACCGATACCTGAATCACAACCTTTACTGACACCAAGGATAAGAGCAATTATCCTTGGTGCTTTATCGCTGTTTTTTGTAATTTTAATATTTGTTCAGAGCGTAAATTTATGGAGTACGGTTCGTTCCGCACTTTTGGGAGTATTTGGCTTTGCAACATTTCTTGTTCCCGTCTTTCTTATGTATATGGCAATTATTACGGACAAGGAAAAGCAAATACAGCATTTTAAAAGTAAGGTAGCACTCTGCATACTTATTGTTTTGCTGATAGGAGCATTGATTTATGTTGCAACAGGCACTCCTCATTCGGAAAAAGGTTATCTTGCCTGTGCAGGCGAACTTTATCTCGATATTTTCAAAAGTGAATCTTACTTTACATTCGGCGCCGGTTTTATCGGAGGATTGCTTGGTTATCCTATGGCATCGTTAATCGGAAATGTTCCGACGGTATTGATTTGTATTCTTGTATTGCTTGCCGTTATTTTTGGCATTACAAATCTTTCAATCAATGATATTGCAGAAGCTGCCGCATCAAAGGTTGAGCAAGGTGTTACATATGTAAAGCACAAGAGCGAAGAAAAGGCAAAGGCAAGACGAGAGTATATTGCCGAGCGCAAGGCAGAGGAGGCTGAGCGTGAGCAGAAACGAGAAATGTTTATTGCAGGCGGCGAGGACGATAAAACCATAGTTTCTACTCAAAAGAAAAAGGGCAGAGGCAAGAGGAGCGGTATTGATATTCCGCTTGACGAAATCACTCACGAGGATAACAAAACAAAGCTCAACCGCAAGCTGGAGGTTGATTGCGACTATACGGCAAATGTAAAAGCCGAAACTAAGGCTGAAAACGAGGTTGAAGAGCCGAAGTTTATTAATAATCCTGAAAATACCGTATATGACGAAGAGCCTGAGCAGACTGAAAACGATAACGCTCCGGACGATTTAATGGATATTATCAACAGGGCAAGCAAGAATTTTGACGAGAAAAATAATAAATCAAACGAAGACATTGCAAAGGCTGATGAAGAAAATATCCATAACGCAGAGAGCAACAATAGCGAAGAAAGCAGCTTTGAAGAAGAACTTGAAAATGCAAGCTATTCTCCTGTTGAAATCAGAGAAAAAGAAGAAAAGCCTGAGTATCATTTTCCACCTGTTCAGCTGCTTAGTCTTTCAAAAAATAATAACGACAGAAACGCATCCGAGGAAATGCACAATAACGCTAAAAAGCTGATTGATACGCTTGACAGCTTTAATGTAAAGGCGTCTATTGTAAATATTTGCCGAGGCCCGTCCGTTACACGATACGAACTTTCGCCTGCACCGGGCGTAAAGATAAGCAAGATTACAAACCTTTCAGATGATATTGCGCTTAATCTTGCCGCAAACGGCGTTAGAATTGAAGCGCCTATTCCGGGCAAGGCGGCAGTTGGCATAGAAGTGCCAAACAAGGTTGTAAGTATGGTTACAATGCGAGAGCTGATTGATTCCGATGAATTTAGGCGAGGAAAGAGCAAGCTCACCTGCGTGCTCGGCAAGGATATTTCGGGCGAGATTGTTGTAACCGATCTGTCAAAACTCACTCACCTGCTTATTGCCGGTACAACAGGTTCAGGTAAGTCAGTGTGTGTAAACTCAATTCTTATGAGTATTCTTTACAAGGCAAAGCCTGACGAAGTAAAGCTGCTGCTTATTGACCCTAAAATGGTAGAATTTACTAAGTACAGAAGTATTCCGCATTTGCTTATTCCTGTAGTAACAGACGCTAAAAAAGCGGCAGGCGCACTTGGTTGGGCAGTGTCTGAAATGGAGCAGAGATATAAGATTTTGTCTGAATACTATTGTAAGAATATTGACGCTTACAATGAGCTTATAGACGAAAACTTAAAATATATGGCAGAAAATCCGCCTGTTGAAAACGAGGACGGCGAGCTTGTTCAGCCTGTTCTTGAGAGAAACGGACTTCCTGTGCCAAAGGAAAAAATGCCGAGAATTGTAATTGCCATTGATGAGCTTGCCGACCTTATGATGGCAGCTCCGAGCGAGGTTGAGGAATACATTGCCCGACTTGCTCAGAAAGCGAGAGCCGCTGGTATGCACCTGCTTGTTGCAACTCAGCGACCGACCGTAAATGTAATTACAGGTCTTATCAAGGCAAACATTCCAAGCCGTATTGCACTCAAGGTAAGCTCCAACATTGATTCAAGAACTATCCTTGATTTCAGCGGTGCAGAAAAGCTCATAGGCAGAGGCGATATGCTGTTTCTGCCTGTTGGTGCACCAAAGCCTATGCGTGTGCAGGGCTGTTATGCCTCTGACGAAGAAATTGAGGGTGTAACAAATTACATTAAAAAATCTTCTTCCGCTCAATATAATGCGGAGATTGAAGAAAAAATCAAGAGAATTGCCGCAGAAGAAATTACACAAGGTAAAAAGGGCGATGACAGAGGCGGCGATGATATTGAGATTGACTCAAAAATGGAAGATGCAATCAAGTGCGTAATCGAGGCAGGACAAGCATCTACTTCGCTCATTCAGCGCAGGCTCAAGGTAGGCTATGCAAGAGCGGGCAGAATGATTGACGATATGGAGCAGATGGGTATTGTAGGGCCGCATCAGGGTTCAAAGCCGAGAGATGTACTTATGACCTATAATGAGTGGCTTGAGCGCCGCAACATTATGGGCAGTGATGATGAATAAATTTAAAAGGTGATATTATGGCATTTTTACCAATGAATATTAAAGAGGTTAAGGCTCGTGGATGGGACGAGGTTGACTTTGTATATGTAATGGGCGACAGCTATGTTGACCATCCGTCCTTTGGTGCTGCCATAATAACAAGAGTGCTTGAGGACTGCGGCTATCGTGTAGCAGTCCTCTCTCAGCCCGATTGGAAAAATGACGCCGACTTTTTACAGTTTGGCAAACCGAGGCTCGGATTTTTTGTTACGGCAGGCAATATAGACAGTATGGTTGCACATTATACCGTTGCAAAGCGTAAGCGAAGTGATGACGCTTATACGGCAGGCGGTAAAAACGGCAAGCGCCCCGACAGAGCGGTTACTGTTTATTCAAATATAATCCGCAGACTTTACCCCGACTCGGTAATTATAATAGGTGGTCTTGAGGCATCACTCAGAAGATTTGCCCACTATGATTATTGGAAAAATACCGTTATGCCGTCTGTACTTTTTGACAGCAAGGCTGACATTATTTCATACGGAATGGGCGAACTGCAAACTATTGAAATGGCAAAGCGCCTTTCCGAGGGTTACCCTGTTGAGGCATTATATGACATTCGTGGCATTTGCTATGCGGTAAAAACAAGCGACTATGTGCCAAAAACGGTTGTTGAACTGCCAAGCTATGAGAGAGTTTGCGAGAGCAAAAGGGATTATGCAATAGCCGCCCGAAAAGAGCTTGAGGAGGCGGACGCTGTACGAGGCAAAACGCTTATTCAACGCCACGGAAATTATATACTTATTCAAAATCCGCCAATGCAGCCGCTAAACACAAAGCAGCTTGATTATGTATATTCATTGCCGTACGAGAGGTGGTATCCGCAGTGCTATGAAAAGCTCGGCGGTGTGCCGGGTATTCAGGAAGTGCTTTTTTCAATCACTCATAATCGTGGCTGTTTTGGTGCTTGCAATTTCTGCTCGCTTGCTTTTCATCAGGGAAGAGCCGTAACGGTTAGAAGTAAGCAGAGTGTAATTGATGAGGCAAAGGCTTTTCTTAATGACAAGAGATTTAAGGGCTATATCAGTGATGTTGGCGGCCCTACGGCTAATTTCAGATTGCCGTCTTGCGAAAAGCAGAAAAAGGCAGGACTTTGCAAAAGCAGAAAGTGTCTTGCGCCCACACCTTGCCCGAATATGCAGGTGTCACACACAGAATACCTTGATATTTTGCGTGAGCTGAGGAAAATTGACGGCATAAAAAAAGTGTTTATACGCAGCGGTATCCGCTTTGATTATCTTATGGAGGATCAGAGTGATGAATTTTTTGAAGAGCTTGTAAAGTATCACATAAGCGGTCAGCTGAGAGTTGCCCCTGAGCATTGCTCGGCGGCGGTACTTGACAGAATGGGTAAACCGCATATTGAAACCTATAAAAAGTTTTGCGATAAGTTTTATAAGCTGACAGGGCAGATGAACAAAGATCAATACATCGTGCCTTATCTTATGAGCTCGCATCCGGGTTCTACTTTGAAAGATGCGGTGGAACTTGCGCTGTTCTGTAAGAGGGAGAATATACATCCAAAGCAGGTGCAGGACTTTTATCCGACTCCGGGCACAATTTCGACCTGTATGTTTTATACAGGAATTGATCCGTATACAATGAAAGAGGTTTATGTACCGAAATCAGAGGAAGAAAAGTCAATGCAAAGAGCGCTTTTGCAGTACTTTATTCCCGAAAACAAGTCAAAGGTTATAAAGGCGCTTATAAAAGCAGGCAGAAAAGATTTAATCGGATATGATTCTAAGTGCCTTGTTCAGCCAATGAGCAATCAGGAAAATAAATTTAACGGCAAAAATAACGGCAAAAAGCAGTCTTACGGCTCGGGCAAAAACAACTCGCACAGCAGAAACGCAAAGCCGAATAAGGACAAGTTTGCCAAGTACAGGCGCAAAAAGAAATAACGGTAATAATCAAGCATTTATTCAAACGGCGTTTAGGTATTGACCTATTTAGATTTTTGCTTTATAATTAAAAAATGAAAACAAAATCAGAAAGGATTTTATAATAAAATGGGAGTTTATGAGGAATTAGTAGCCAGAGGTCTTATTGCTCAGGTTACAGACGAAGAAGAAATTAAGGAGCTTGTCAACAACGGCAAGGCTGTATTTTACATTGGCTTTGACCCAACAGCCGACAGCTTGCATGTTGGTCACTTTATGGCGCTTTGCCTTATGAAACGCTTGCAGATGGCAGGCAACAAGCCGATTGCACTTATCGGCGGCGGTACAGCTATGATCGGTGACCCGTCAGGCAGAACAGATATGCGCCAGATGATGACTACCGAAACTATTCAGCACAATGTTGATTGCTTTAAAAAGCAGATGGAGCGTTTCATTGATTTTTCAGACGGCAAGGCACTTATGGTAAACAATGCCGATTGGCTGCTCGACCTCAACTATGTTGATGTTTTGCGTGAGGTTGGCGCTTGTTTCTCAGTAAATAATATGCTCAGAGCAGAGTGCTACAAGCAGAGAATGGAAAAGGGACTCAGTTTCCTTGAGTTTAACTATATGATTATGCAGAGCTACGACTTCTATGCTCTCTATCAGAAATACGGCTGTAATATGCAGTTTGGCGGAGATGACCAGTGGAGCAATATGCTCGGCGGTACAGAGCTTATCAGAAGAAAGCTCGGCAAGGACGCATATGCCATGACTATTAATCTTCTCCTTAATTCCGAGGGTAAAAAGATGGGCAAAACCCAGTCCGGCGCTGTATGGCTTTCAGCCGAAAAGACAAGTCCTTACGATTTTTACCAGTATTGGAGAAATGTAGCCGACGAAGATGTAATCAAGTGCTTAAAGATGCTTACATTTTTACCGCTTGAGCAGATTGATGAGCTTGCTAAACTTGAGGGCAGTGAGCTTAACAAGGCTAAGGAGATTCTTGCATATGAGGTAACAAATCTTATTCATGGCAAGGAAGAAGCAGACAAGGCACAGGAGGCAGCAAGAGCGTTGTTTGGCAGCGGTGCAAATACAGACAATATGCCGTCAACAGAGCTTACAGACGCTGATTTTACAGATAACGGTATCGCTATTCTTGACCTTCTTACAAAGTGCGCACTCATTCCGTCAAAGGGTGAGGGCAGACGCCTTATTCAGCAGGGCGGCGTTGCTGTTGATGATGAAAAGGTAACAGATGTATATGCAACTGTTCCAAAGTCAGCATTTGAAAAGGGTTATGTTGTAATTAAAAAAGGTAAGAAAAAGTTTCATAAGGCTGTTTTATAATAAACCTGTTTTTTAAAATTTGTAATTAACGGATTGTTCGCCCTCTTAAAATGGTGAACTTGAAATTTTAACCTTAATAAACTAAATCAAAAGCAAAAATCCCCACTCTCAGCAGTGGGGAAGTGTTTATCCTTTAATGTTTATGTAGCTTGGTAGTTTTAGACTACTAAAAAATATTTTCAGCAGAGGAGTTTAGAAAATGAAAAAGTTTTTCAGCGAATTTAAAACCTTTATTATGAGAGGCAATGTGCTTGACCTTGCAGTCGGTGTTATTATCGGTGCGGCTTTTCAGGCTATTGTTACTTCACTTACAACAGACATTATTTCACCGATTCTCGGTTTATTTGGTGGAATGAACTTTGACCAGTATGCCCTGACAATCGGAGATGTATCAATCGGCTACGGCAAGTTTTTGACTGCGGTTATTAACTTTATCATTATGGCATTTGTCATCTTCCTTATTGTTAAATTGGTTAATAAGCTTATGGCAATCGGTAAAAAGCCTGAAGAACCAACAGAGCCTACTACAAAGATTTGCCCATTCTGTCAGAGCGAAATTTCTATTAAGGCTACAAAATGCCCACATTGCACAAGCAATATTCCTGAAGAAACAAAGGAATAAATCGTTAATACATAAGTTAAAGCTCCCGATATTGCTGTCGGGAGCTTTTTTGATAAAAGAATCTATCCTAAATGTTGGGGTAAGATTAATAAATAGTGTTTATGCACAAGGTTTAGTTTAATAAATTTAAAATTTAGGTCAACCCTTTTTAAAGGGTTGCGGGTTTGGGCAATGCCCACAAATGCTTTATATTATCGCAAATTTTGATAGCCAAACGGCAAGCTGTTTGGCTGTTGGAACATAACGGCGAAAGCCTATGCGACAGCAATAAAAGGAAAAACTACGCTACTAAAACTACTAATTTTCATATCTAAATTGCAATATCAAATAGGACAATATCAAACATTTCGGAAGACGAGTGATAACCGAAAATCATTTGGAATGGAGTAATAACAAACCCGTGAGAAAACTCGGACACAAAAGTCCTAAACACTTGTCAGCTTAGAGAATGGTGGCGTAAATTGCCATTTTGGAGCTTCTTTGACTTTATTTTTACCTAAAATGGGTCACATCTATTTACAACGCAACAACGCAGAGAGATGCAAAAATTGAGAAATTCTCTTTGTATCTTGATTTTGGGTGACGGTTATGATACACTTTTGTGTGTAAATTATAGAAAGCAGATATGAACTTTCCTTGCAATGTTACAGTTGTTTAAGAGAAATATAAGAATTATAAACAGACGCTAAAGGTGGAATTAATATGTTAGAAAGAAATGTTGGGGCTGTGAAGTTGACCGTCAATCAAATGATTAAGCAGCTTTCAAATGCATATGTGTCATTAATTAAATCGGAAGTTTCTTTAAAAAGCTTTCCATCGGTTATGGGGGGCCTCCCGGAGTGGGAAAATCACAAGGTGTCAGGCAGAGCGCTTCTGAAATATCTGAGCTAACCCAAAAAAGAGTTGAGGTAACGGATGTTCGCCTCTTGTTGTTTAATCCTGTGGATCTCCAGTATCCGGAACAGTTCATGAGTGATGGATATGCTATGTCAGGTAAGGATATCGACTTGTATCTTACTATCATCAAACTTCATGAACAGCAATAGTATATGTATGATAATAGAGTCCATTCTGTGGAGCATTGCATTGTAAGCATTTCACAGCCGTGGTTTCGACCGACTGTCAGAGGAAAGATCAAAGCGCCCGTTGAATTTGGTGCAAAATTTGACCTCAGCCTTGACAGTGAAGGTTATGGGCGTATCGAAAAAATTTCTTTCGAGGCATACAACGAGAGCACCTGTCTGATGGAAGCAGTAGAACGCTTCAAAGAACGCACCGGATATTACCCGGAATATGATATGTCCTGGCAGATCAGATTTATCGGACCAGAGAAAACAGGAGTTATTGTAAAGAGCATGGGATCCGGTTGTCGGGTCCAAGGCTGAGCAGACCAAGTGTTACGGCAAAAGTTGATAAAAAACAAGAGTATCAGGATAATACCGATAGAATCGAAGTGGAGCGTATCTTCGGTCTGAGCAAACGTTGTTATGGAATGAACTACATTACCACAAAACTGGAAGAAACTCAGTTGTCTTCTATCGCATTATCTGTATTCATGATGAATCTGTTTAAAATTCAGAAACGAATACTTTGCACTCTTTTTTATCTGTTCCTATCTTGGGTTGGATCGGACATAAGTAGGAATGTGGGAGGCTTACCAATAACTGCTGCTTAATCAGCAGACACTAATTATACATCATTTTTCAGAGGGTACTTTACTTTGTGCAATGTTTTGTATTTACTCATTTATAGTTGCGAATAAAAGGAGAGTGCTGTTTTAATGACAATAAAGAAAATATTTATTTTGTGCATGACCTCTGTTATCGGCATAGCGTTGTGTGCGTGTAGCGGAAAGAAATGAAAAAGGTATCCGAACTAGCGTATGACCGTGCTGACTCTACGAATCTAATTTATGTTCTTGAAAATGGAGAATACATCCCGTTTTTAGTTTTGACCGATGATTATGGTGGCAATACGTTGTTGCTCAGAAAAGAAATCACTGGTAATAACAGAAGAATTAGCAACTATAGTGCTTATTATGCTAAAAGCGAAATTGATTTGTATTTGAATGAAGATTATTTAGGATTCTTGACTGAATTATCGCAATACCTGTCTACGACAAGTGTAGAAATTACATGTGATGACGCATTGGGAGTGTCAGGCCTTGAGACGGAAGCCGTTGAAAGAAAGGTTTTCTTGCTGTCATGTAATGAGGTCGGTATAAGCGATTCGGTTAATATAGCTCCCGAATGGGAACTGCTTGAGTATTTCCGAAACGAAGAGAACAGGAAAGCATATGTCGATGGCGAATTATCAAGTTGGTGGCTGCGTATACCCAATACTTATTATCTTTCTTGTTCCTATGTAATTGGTGATAATAATAAAATCGGCTTCACAAATTCATATGATCTAAACGGTATTCGCCCTGCTTTTTGCGTAGATGGTGACATGAAAATTGAATTAAGAAGCGGCATTGTTGCCGATGAAATGGTTTATGTTTTCTCGTTTGAGAACTAATATATGAAACAAAAGGAGTCCTGCAAATAAAAGTCAAGCCCTAAAATGAAAAAATCTGGCTTTGTCAATAAAAGTGTGTAAGTTTTTTAGAAAATAGATAATTGATGTTTTTGTACGCCTTTGGAGTGGAGCGGAGCGCAACGAAAAAGGCGTACAAAACGGCGTCAGATTAAGTGCTCGTATTTTTCAATACGGGCTTTAATTTTGTCGTTTGTCGCAAGCTGATTTCTGACCATTGCCCAGTTTTGTACCTTGCTTCCGTTCCATTTTTTGTAAAGCTCGGTAATTCTGAGATAGAGCAATTTGAGCAATGCATTTTCGTTTGGAAAAGCACCTTTTTTGGTGACCTTGCGAAAGCTCGAATTGATGCTTTCAACCGCATTTGTTGTGTACATAACCTTTCTGACCGCACTTCCGTAATCGAAAAGCTGCTCTATATGGTTGAAATTTCGCTTCCATACATCTACTGCTCCCTGGTATTGCGACCACTCCTGACAAAACTGTTCAAAGGCCTTTCGGGCAGCTGTAAGGCTCGGTGCTCCGTACACTTTCTTTATGCCTTGAGCAAATTTTTTGTAGTCCTTGCTTGGCACATATTTAATTGAATTCCTAATTAAATGCACAATACAACGCCGGACGACAACATCTTTAAATATCGCTTTTGCACCGTCTTCAAGACCGGAAACACCGTCCATACAGATGAACAATACATCCTCCACGCCTCGTGCTTTTAGCTCGTCAAATATCTGCATCCAAGTATGTTTGCTTTCACTTTCATTAAGCCACAAGCCTAAAATGTCCTTTTGTCCGTCAATATCATATCCTAAAATTGTATATACTGCATAATTCTTGCTCTCCTACTCTTTTCTGATTGTAACATACATACAATCAACAAACATAAATGTGTACATCCTTTTGACGCTTCGGTACAAGCTTCGGTTCAAAGCTTGAAGTTCTGTCACGAGGCACTTTGATTTCAACCTCACCGGCGCTCGTTTTGACTTTTTTATTTGTATAACCGTTACGACGGTTATCAGTCGATTTTGCACCATGGTCATTACTTTCGTAACCCAAGTGATCGTTCATTTCGCCATGCAGCATTGCTTCAAACATCGGTCCGAAAATGTCTTTCAAGGCGTCCTGCATATCTGCAACGCTTTTCGGTTTGTACTGTTCGATAATTTGCTTTGCGAGGTTCTTGCCCGGTGTGATTTCCTTTTTCTTTGCCATTTCGTTCATTCCTTTTCTGCCCTTTCTTTCATTGTAGCACACTTTCCCACAAATGCAAAAAGTGTGCAAGCTATTTTTTAACTTACACACTTTATTTTACAAGCTCGGACAAAAGCTCGTCAGAATTGACAGGAGCGGAGATGTCAGAGCAAATGTAATGGTTGAGGAGAGTGCCGAGGGCGTGGTGAACCTTGACGAGGGCACAAGACTTGCACTTGAAAAGCTAAGTGAGATGACGGGTAAGGATATAATACTCACTGCCGATATGGACGAAAACGGCAGAATTGACCGCAGGGACGGAAAAATATATATTCGTGCAACGCTTAACGGAAACTATATTATGCCTGTCGCAATGCACGAGAGTATGCATTCCATACGCAAGGAAAGTCCGAAAGATTATGCGCTAATCAGAAATTTTGTGGTTGATTATCTTTTTGCTAAAGGAAATGATGTAAATAAGATGATTGACAGGGTTGAGTCGCTTTATAAAGACAAGGTGAGTACGAGGGAAGATTGTCTTGAAGAAATAGTATGTAATTCTATTATGGCAATAGCAGGCGATGAAAGCGCAATGAAAAAGGCGCTGCAAGTTGCAAAGGCTGAGGAAAGCATTTTGGACAAGCTCGCAAATGCTATTAAAAACCTTGCCGGCAAGATTAAGAATTTTATACTCACTCATACCACTAACGAAGCGGCCAAAACATTTGTTAAGGATGCTGAGGCACTTGACAAACTTGCGGAGATGTTCAGCAATGCAGCGGATAACATTAAGGCGAAGAGCGAAGAAGTAATTACAAACGAGCAAAAAAATAACACCGACAAGGGTGTTGAGAATGTTAAGTATAGTATTAATAAAGGCTTTGCAAAGGAATACGATAATTGGGATAAGAAATCAACAGGATTTGCTTTTAAAGTAGGAACTACATCAACAGTGCTTCATAAGCTGGGAGTCAATAATAAAACAATTTACTGGGATGCAACAAAAATAAAAAAAATAAAGGAAAAGCATCCGGAAATGACTGACAGTATAATAAAGCAGGTGCCTAATATACTTGAAAATCCGATTATTGTAATGGAATCAAATACTGTTAGCGGCAGACTTGTTCTATTTGGTGATGTATATGACAGCAAAAACAATCCTGTCCTTGTTGCACTCGAGTTAAATCCGACAGAAAAAGGCGGTAAAAGTTTAAATATAATAAAAATAGCGAGTGCTTACGGCAAAGATGTTGATTTGCAAGGCTTTATAAATAAAAGTAAAATTTTGTATGTTGAACCAAATAAAGAAAGAACCCATAATTGGCTGTCGGTTAATAGGCTCAAATTGCCGTTACCCAGTACCAGATTTGGATTCTTTAATAACAGTATATCTCAAAATTCTAAAAATGTCAATACAAAAAATGACGAAAGTGGCAATGATATCAAATACAGCATGGGAGGATTGAAAGCAGAAACTGCGGACAAGAGTGCACTTGAGAAAGCTATGGAGCTTGAAAAGGACGGTACAGATTCCGAGAAAATCCGTAAAGAAACGGGTTGGTTTAAGGGATATGACGGCAAGTGGCGATTTGAGATAGATGACAGCGAATTAGAGTTTAAAACAGATATCGAAAAGAACAGAGCTGCCGCAATTGAACTTGCAAAAATGAAAGCAAAAAGCGCCGAAATTGAATGGAAAATTGTAAATGATACGGCTACGGAAGCAGAGGAAAATGAATATTACAGCCTTGATGAAAAAATGGTTCAACTGAGAAAATGGCAGAAATTGAGTGATGTAATAAATCATCCGAAACTTTTTAAGGCGTATCCGCAATTAAAGGATGTAAATGTTTATTATGAGATTTCTTCACTTAATCGTGGATTATACAGTTCAAAAGGTAATGTGATAAGGTTAAATCCGATGTGCCCGATTGGTGAACAGAAAGAGATAATAATTCATGAAATTCAGCACGCAATACAAAGAATAGAAGATTTTGCAAACGGCAGCAGTTTGGAATATTGGGAAAATCTCGGATACAGTGATGAAGAAGCAATGGCAATGTATTATAACACTGCCGGAGAAAGAGAAGCAAGAGATGTTTCTGCCAGAAGAGATTACAATGCAGAGCAAAGAAAAAACATCCGTCCGGACATTGACAGGAAAGATGTTGTATTTGCTAATAGCGGTGATGCAGGGTATTTGACAGATAAAGATTTTACTAAATATGATAACCTTGAAACTCTTGATGATAAAGAAATCAAGGTGTATAATAAGCGTGGATGGGCATATGGATTGTTTAACAGGGAAGACATGAAGCTTCTCAATGAAAAATTCAGTGAATTAGACAAACGCTTAAACGGTAAGACAGATAATATGCTTGCTGACGGTACAAGAGTTGTTGAAATAAACAACAAAATTGTGTCGATTGGCGGAACATATAATGATCCTGAAATTTACAGTGTATTTGAAATTAATGCTTATCATGAATATGAAGCAGAAAGAATAAAGGATGATATAAAATATGGACAAACAGGAAATGGAAGAAACCGTTATAGTTTTGAAGAACTCGGCAAACTTATCGAAAATTATAAGGGAAAAGAAAATGTCAGATTCTATTCAAGCACAGATTACTCTTATATTAGGGGAAGAACTGAAAAAGGAGCGAGAGCTATATCCACAGGCGATTTTAGCCGTTACGGATATAATAAAGAAAGCAACATCAGAGGAACAAGTGATGCAAATGCTAAAGGAGAAGTATCCGCAGTACAGTTAGATGAAGATACCTCCGACATAAAGTATGCAACAGATGATACGATTCAGAGTGAAAAGTATGATAACCTTGAAACTCTTGATGATAAAGAAATCAAGGTGTATAATAAGCGTGGATGGGCATATGGATTGTTTAACAGGGAAGACATGAAGCTGCTCAACGAAAAATTCAGTGAATTAGACAGACACTTAAACAGCAGGACAGATAATATGCTTGCTGACGGTACAAGAATTGTTGAGGTAAACAACAAAATTGTGTCGATTGGAGGAACATATAATGATCCTGAAATTTACAGTGTGCTTCTTATTAATGCTGAAAATGAAACATATGCAGAATATATAAAAGGAGATGTGTTTGATGAAATCAAATGCAGAAAATGTAACAATGTTGGAATGCTTGAAGAAATCTTCAGAACTGTTGAATTTGTGCAAGGAAAAGAAGATGCCAGATTCTATAATTCGTTTGATTATAGATATAAAAAGGGGCGAAGGGATTCAGGGGAGAGAGCAACGCTACCAGGCGATTTTAGCCGTTACGGATATAATAAAGAAAGCAACATCAGAGGAACAAGTGATGCAAATGCTAAAGGAGAAGTATCCGCAGTACAGTTAGATGAAGATACCTCCGACATAAAGTACGCAACAGACGATACCCTGAATGATTGGCTTGATGATGAAAGCACACCGCAGGGAATTGACTACGAAAAAGTAGTTGAAAAAAATCCTGTAATAGCAGTAGCGAAAATATATAAAAGTGCGGCACAAACTGCTAAGAGCGGACTTGCACAGGGAAAGAATGTAAAACTTGATGAGAAAGAATACCTAAGAATTGCCGGAAGTATAATGCAGACATACGGTATAAAAGGCAAGTATAACCCTAATTACAAGAAAGAGCTTGCAAGTCAACTTAAGAATTTTGTTGACAGCATAGGAAAGAAAGATGCGAATTTTACAGATTTATTTGAAGAACTTGTAAATGACTGCAAAAGGCGGCACCCCATAAAATTCTGTGTAAATAATAATCATTCAAGCAATAACAAAACAGCGGATTGCGGTGTAATCAGGCTTTCTGATTTGCCCCGTGTCAACTTTTCTTTCCTGTCTGCGGAATGTTATGCACGCTCTGCGTGAATAACATTTTGCGGACAGGAAATTCTATTCTCGGGGGCAAATCAAGCCGGTATTCTGTCCTCAAATATTATCGATAACTGGTTCAAAACAATGTCCCAGTTTCGACATCTTTGTGTCCAGCGTTCGACAATTTTTTGCGACACTAAATACAACATTTTGCGCAGGCTGTCATCATTCGTGAATGACGGCTTGTTCTTCGTAATCTGCCTGAACTGACGGTTCAAACCTTCGATAATATTCGTTGTATATATTATCTTCCGAACTTCGGGCGGATATGCGAAGAATGTGGATAGAATATCCCAATTTTCCTCCCAACTTTTTACGCAGAAGGGATAAGTTTTGCCCCACTTTTCCTTGAACAAAATCAGGTTGTTCATAGCCTCTTCCTCGCTGATAGCTTGATATACTTTCTTGAGGTCAGCCATCAGTTCCTGGATGTGTTTGTAGCTGACAAACCTTGTGCTTGAACGTATCTGATGAATGATGCAACGCTGGATTTGTGCGTTCGGAAAAGCCGCTTCAA
>ERZ772820.916-NODE-916-length-25519-cov-11.496858_pt1 | contig 25519 bp, 22 predicted proteins | sample MGYA00511377_ERZ772820 | MGnify/ENA primary metagenome ERZ772820 (study PRJEB29015, sample SAMEA2737684) | human gut metagenome | biome: human gut; feature: human-associated habitat; material: faeces | place: China | collected 2012 ... | reverse complement strand
TACCTTTGCAACCGAAAGAGTTCTTTGGATGGTTATGCAAATCACAGCAGGATGCCACATTCTGTTTATTTCTAATTCGTAACCTCTTCTTTTTACGAGATAAAAACTTATCTCATTCTCAATCACTTATAAAAAATACGTACTTTCGGAGGAGTAAACTGGTATTGTATATTTTCATACTTGCCAGCTGAGAAATCGAAGAGTACCTGACCGCTAGGATTGATTACTGAGATTTTTACCTTATCCTTCTGATCTTTCTTGACTTCCTTCTTATACTTGGCGTTCACTCCAATGAACTTTCCGTCTCCATAGTCGTTGAGAGAATAGTATTCCGGCTTTACTACACAGTCACCATTCTGGTTAATCACTCCCCAAAGAGAATCGGTTGTCATGAATACGGCATAGTCTCCTTCGAAAGCTCTAACACCATCTACCAGTTTTCCGTCAATCTTATCGAGATTCTTGACCACTCTTCCATCTGTGTCGATGATGGACACCGGCTGATTCTTGAGAGCAACGAGAGCTTTGCCATTGCGAAAGCCTGATGTGTGAGCATAGTCACCACCGATTTTCTTAGGCTTCTCAGTTGCATCGTACATTTCCCATACTCCGTCTTTGGTTCTTACGAAGAATCTTCCATCTCTAACAATGGTTGGCTTGTTTTTGAACTCTTCTTTGAAAAGGACTTTACCATCTAGGGAAATCATGCCCCATTGTCCATCGGCGGTTTCTTGGAAAGGGATATACTCTACGTTGCCATTCTCTGTTTTTGAGCAAGAGAAAAACATCATGGTGAGCATTGCCACCACAAGGAACGAAAAATTACGCTTGTTCATATTGGCTTTATTTTGATCTGACAATATTAGTACCATACCTCTGGGGCTGCCCCAGGATCATCTTCATAGTTATCGTTGTCATCCTCCTGGAAGGTATCTTCATCGGGATGGGTGTCAAACGAAGAGTCGCTTGGATCGCAGTCCTGGTTTTTTCAGGTGCATTCCCAATCTTCACACGTGCCTTCTTCATAGGCGTCACGATAGCCGTCATGGTAGCCTTGGTCATAGCGTTGGCTTTGCGCTTTTAAATCGGGAGCTGCATGATGCTTTTGTTTCCCGAACAAGAAATCTAATAGTCCCATAACCTTATAGTTTTTGGTTTCACTGGTGCAAAGGTAGGTTCTTTCTGTGCAGCTTAGCTGCACAGAAAGAAAAAAGTTGTTGAAAATGTTTTGGAGTATTCTTGGGGATGCCTTAAATTTAGTTCGTCACCTTTGATACCACAGCTACAAAATTGTAAGACAGGAATGGTATTGCACACTAATAGGTATCTTTAATCAAGTCAAATTCTGTTTCCGAATAGGTCGGTTTGTCTAGACCTCTTCAATTCTTGACGCTGAGCATTTACCGATGCTTTGAATGCTGAATCCTCCTTATACCACATAGAGTCATTTACACTTACAGCTCCATCCACCATTCTTTCAATTTCTGTTACTGCTCGCATGATTAACTCTGTACTACAAATAGGAATCTCACCTTTTGGGGCATAAGAAGCCAAGTACTCTTCTGAAGGATTGCTTATGCCATGTCTTTTGCACATTAACCAGGCAACGGTTTCTGCCTCAAACTCTTCTTCCTTCAGGGTCAGCTTGCGTTTTTTTCTTTTATCATAGCACTTATGATTACAGAAAAGATGACCCAGCTCATGGCAAAGTGTATGGAATTTAACAGCATTAGATTGCTTTTTATTGACACTTATAACGAAATTGGAAGAAACTTCCATATAATAGTCTTTGTCTATCTTAATCTTTAACTTTTGGTCATGATATGGCATGATATAACCACCATAAGAGTTTGCTGCCAAGAAGTTGTCATCCAGATATATTCCATATACTGATAGGTTTGAAACCAATGTTTCCATTTTCTTCTTATCCAAATCTCCTTGTGCTTGTTGTAAGCTCTCCGTATATTTTTTTATCAAGTCTGCCTCTTTCATTACTTCTGTAGCATTTGGAATAGGTTCTGTATCCTCATAATCAAAGACGCATTGCACTGGGCCAAAAGGTTTCAGAACGATCAGCTTTTGTCCATTCAACTTCGGCAGTCTTCCATATTCTGCCCATTTCTTACCTGTTAGGACGAACGTAGCACCAGGCTTCTGCATCTGAACGAGCATGGCATTATAAGGTGCGAGATAAGGAAAACTACCTATGAAGTCTAACATCTTTTTGAACTCATTGCTATCACGGTAGCTTTTTACCAGGAATTGCAACTCATCTATATTTTCCTTAAATTCTTTTTCTCTTGCTAGCTTCTCTTGCTTCGATAGAAAGTTATGGTATGCGTTACGAATGACATCTGGAGTTATATCTCCTAATTCATCATCCTTTTCAAATGTCACAGTTGGATAGTCCAAACTTCTCAGCATGGCATACACTGATTTACAATATGGAATAAAATCTTCATCCATATAGTCAACCAAGGCTACTGCAAAATCAATGAAGTTGCTTGTTTCCATAATAATATGCGAAGCATACTCTATTGCCTTGGGCATTTTATTTTCAAGAACTTCTCCAATTTCCATATTTTACTTTTCTGTTTTGTTATTGATACATTCTCTTCCTTACAAAGGTGAATTTTCTGATTGCTGCAGGTCTGTGAGAACCTGCCCACATTCTGAAAGCTGGCACTGTAATTCACCTATTGAATAGGTATAGGAGTAAGTCTCTCTGCATGTGTATGCTGAGAGACTACTCGTATGATTACTCCATTCAAAGAGTTATAGAGCTTTATAATTCTTCGTTTTCAATAATGTTTTCTGAAATAGGTACCAGTTCAAACTCCAGTACGGAGGCTGGTATATTACAACCTTTGAAGATGTACGAAAGTATTGAACGTTTGATATTTGTACTGCATGCAGAATAAACATAGCAATTGTCCGCAATCTTTGATCTGCCCTCTGAATCCTTTTCGTATAGATTGTTGTTCTTGGTTGCCAGATACACCATAGAGGACGGATTCTCATTATATATGAGTTTGCCTACTTGAATAAGCATATCTTTCCATGTTGTAATGGCATGTCTCTCGTTTCTATATCTGAATCCAACGATGGTACGTCCTTTCAGTTCGTATTCATCATCTTCAAATGATACCAAATCATACTCTTTCTCCAGGGGCTTATAACTGGTTGTGATCATTGGCCATAGATGCAAGAAATTATCGAGCAGAACCTTTTGGCGCTTCAGAATCTCTTCCAGTGTCCACTTATCACAATGCTTGATATAGTTAGACAGGCGGAAAGCGGAATTATCAAAGCCATCAACTTTATTTCCCTTTTTATCGATATATCCTTCTTTTTTCTCTTGGAAAGAGTGATTGCTATAGGATACGTTAAAGCCAGTGAGAGTGAGGTTTGCGAAAGTATGCAGGTACTTTTCGTATATCTCGTCCCAATTTTCTCCCAGGTCATGCTTCCATTGTGGAGTGAGTGTTTGAGGCATGATATGTTCTATGGTGATTCTGCCTTCCTTCATCTTCTCTACTATCATATCGTCTGCTTCAGGGCTGTTCTCATTTTCCATTCTTTCAAAGAGGAAGTATTTGTAGTTGCTTGGAATGCGATAAATCTGTCTTGTTTCAAACTCTTCGCTTACCTCTCTGTTGCTAGGGAAGGTTGAAGTTCCCTGTTTGTGGAGAAGGATATATGCCATAACCTGAGAATAGGAACAATTGACTGGAATACCCTTTTCTTCATGTCGCTTGTAGATACGCATGATGTCTGTATGAAGCATAGAGAAGAGCTTCTGCATTGCGTTCGCAGGATAGCCGCAAATGATACGTCTGGCCCAATAGTTCTCTACTATATCCAGGACTGTGAAGATTTCTTCCTCATCAAAGTTGTTGTCTTTTGCATAATCAAAGAAAGATAGTAGGAATGGCAGATGGACTGTAGTGCCGATGCTTGCAATCTGCTTCAGTTTTCTATCGAGTTTCTTATTACCCGTTTCGCCCTTGCAAATTTGTCTGTAGTAGTTTGCAAATTTGAGCATATCAGAGAGTAAGGTCTCTCGATTCAAGTGTTCGTTCTCATCGAAAGACTTGAAGTCAAAGTATAGTTCATCTACTTTACTGATAGTACCATTCTTGATAGTGAGGTAGTCACGTATAAACATGGTAGGTTCACCATCAGTAAGTTTCTCGATCTTGCTCCAGTACTGATGGTAATATCTTTCCTGCTCATCCTTTGACAGAGACATGAGTAGGTAGTTTCTAACCTTGTCTGCTTCCTCTAAATCCTTACCACAGGAGTTCAGGGATTCGAAGATTAACTGAGGGTTGTCTCTTGAATCCAGGCAGATGTCTATGATGGTAAGTTTCTCGATAGCTGCAATTAAGTCCTCGAACGTAAGGTCACTAACCTTGATCAAGTTATAGAACAGTTGATAGTTAGAGGTAATTCCACTGTTAATAAATTCATTCTCATTGTTAGTGAATAGGGCATCGTAAGCCTTCTGATCATCTTCAATAGGGCAGAGTTTAATCTTTCTAGGCAATTTTCTTCTGATTGCATAGAGATAGTCTTCCTTTATCTTGTTGATGTCCTCATCTCCTTCTTGCATGTCTCCGTTCTTTACGGCATTGATGCCGGCTAGAATAAGTAAGGAAAGTGTTGTGATTCGTTGCTGTCCATCAATGATAAGAAGGTCGTCTTCGTATTCGTTTGCCCTAGTTGATACTATACTGCCAAAGAAATGGCTATAGATTTTATCTCGATGGATCTTTTTCAAATCCTCGAACAGTCTGGAACAGTGTTTCTGTTGCCAGGCATACTTTCGCTGGTACAAGGGGATGATGAACAATGTCCTTGAACCATTGAAATAATCTGTTATTCTTGTAGCGTCGCGCATAAGCTTATTATTATATTGGTTAAGTGCGGTGAGTTTGTACACCACAATTTACTTTGCAAAAGTAATTAAAAAAATGTAGAAAGATTATATTTCTCGTATAATTATTGTTAAGGTTTTCATTTCTTCCGATAAATGATAATTTAGAGGCGATGGCAATACAACTCTACGACTTTCTCCAGATAATCTTCAAAGTTATTATAGACATCCTCCAGAAAGGCATCCCCCATTGGGATAGCTGTCATTAAATATGGATGAGATAACACTTTGTAAAGGATAAAGGGTGAATATTTATGACTCACCCATTATCTTATTATCCCCTAAATACTTAATGCTGCAAATAGCCACCTTCAGTAGTTTCTACTATATAGAACTTATTTGGGTTGCCAATTTTAAAACGCTTGAATTTGTCAGAGGTTTTCATACCATAACACTCACTCTTTTCCTTCACGTCTTCTGTAGCAGACTTTTCTGAATAGTTGGTGATGGCTTTTACCCAAAACACATTATCTATGTGCTTTTCTGCAATATCATTTTTGGCGAATCCGTAGGCTATACGGTTATTGAAGGTATAAGGAGTATTATCCTTTGAAAATGAACCCAGAAGATATGTTTTAGAAGGGAAGTCCTTTTCTTTATCACAAATACGTTGCCAAGATGGTGATACAGAATATGTTCCAAACACTTTGAAACTCTTGGCAGGAATACACTCGATTTCCTTCTCCTTTACGGTAACACTTTGTGTCGTTGACTTAATGAACTTGGTCAGGCTGGATGTTGATTTAGCGTTACCATTCCAGGAATAGGTGTCTTTTCCCCAAAATCCACTACCTGAAAGATAGGCATTTGCTGAACCATAACCTACACCTTTGGCTATACTGTTTACAGAAGCCGATGTTGTGGTAACCTGGTTGTATGTTGCAGTAGAGTAGGTTCGTCCCTGATAATACTCATTGGCCAGGCCATTCAAGGTGAAGAACGTCTGTGTTAAGTTAACGAAGATGTCCTTGTCAGTCTTGTTTATAATGGCGAATTTCACAAAGCCGCCTTCCGACTATAAGTTATACAACACCTTGCAATCCTCATTCTCATACACTAAAGAGTTGCCTGCATCTTCATGTTGCTATCATAATCAACATCGTAAACCTGATAGAACGTACTCTTGCATGATACCATGCTCAAACCAAGAACAGCAACCAAGGCTGTCTTCATAAAAAACTTTTTCATAAGCGTACACTGCTGTTGAATATCGTTATTACTCATATGATTCTTCTTCTTTTTGTTTATTCTACTGCAAAAGTAACACTTTTTTGTGCATCCTATTTGCACAGATGTTTTTTTTAATGTTTATTATTACTTTGGATGAGGTCAAAGGCTAAATTTCCAGCCAGTTTCTCTATCGTTTGCTTCTCTTCTGTGTCGTTTGGCAGTTGATGGAGCCATGTGAGGACATTGAGAAGTTCGAAAATGGTTGATGCTACCAGGAAAGGAGCCTTGTTTGTTTTTACTTCCTCATCAATATTCTGTCTATGAGAACCTTCATTGGCAATGGTTACCAGTGAATAAAGGTGTCGTTGGATATGCACCGGTACTACATCTTGCAGATTGGAATTTCCAAGGAACTTGCTGCATTCATTGAGATTTGTCCCATTGAACTTGATAGCAAGGAGTCCATAGTCATACAGGTAGCTCATAATCCAGTCAAGGACTTTTCTCACTTTGTTGAAAGTGTCTGCATTTGCAAACTCCCGATTCTCGTATATCTTGATGATGCTTAAAACTTCATCTGCGATAGTCCCTTCCAGCCAGGAGAATATTTCAGGATATTTGTTCTTGATGATTCTGTTGGGCTGCTCGTTGATTGTTTTGATGATGTCATCGCAAAGCTTCTCGTCATCAACTTCTTTTTCATAGAATTCAGGGAAGATGGATTTGAACGTATTATCGCTAAGCAGGTCTGGCTGTCCTGTCGAAATAAAGTAGGGCAGTTCCTTGAATTCTTCTTTGATTCTCAGTACTGCATCCCGAAGACCAGTCACACTTGGCACTTCCTGCTCGCTTTCATTCAATACTTTAGCGTCCAATATGACTGCTTCCCAAAAGGTTGGATTCTTGGCATATGTGTCAAGTCCTTCTTTCTGGGTCTTGAATGGTGTAAGCTCCATGTTGTAATGAAGCTTACAGAACTTTTGGAAAGAGGTCATCTCTTCCCACTCATCGTCTATCCACAATATATGATAACTATTGCTCATTGTCATTTCTGTATATAGGTAAATAAATACGGACGGTTGACCAAATGGAATTCTGGTCTTTCTGTGTGAGGAGGTCGTAGTCTCCACCATAGTGTTCTACGATGCTTCTCACAATATAGCCGCCTTCTCCTGTTCCTGCTGTGATGCCACCTTTTTCGCCTCTAAGTCCATAGCGTATCTTGTCCAGGCCTTTAGGAAAAGGTGTTCCATTGTTGGTGAAGTCGATTTGGAACATGTCTCTTTCCTCATCCACAGTGAGTTTTACCCAGATGGAATAGTCTTTTCTCGTAGGGTCAGTGAATCCGTGTTTGACGGCGTTACCGAATATGTTGTCACAGAGTCTCTGCAGGTCATCTTTTGCCATGAAGACATTGATGTCTTCTGCAAAGTCTGGAATTTCATTGAGACTCTGCTGCCAGCTTTTGTCCCCTGTCATTGTGTTGGTGAGAAGAGTATCTGGGATGGTAAACCCATAATTGGCAAGAGCCTGGAAGTCTGGTTCTATCTCAGAGTGGTAGTTATGGCCATCAGGGTAGTTCTCCACCAGGAACTTATCTATGTTGATGATCTCCGGTGTGCCAAACTGATCTTCTCTTGAAAAGATCTTGAGTATGGTAGTGAGAGAATCGATGGCTGTCTTCTGGTTGGCAATCTCTTCTTTCATTCCCTGCACGAAGTCTTCATCACTCATAGAGTCCTTATGGTTGATGTAATACTCCAGGTTCTTTCTGGCGCTTGACATTTGGCGAAGATGGGCCATCATGTCGTGCTTGCGTGAGCGCACTTCATTGATATAGTCTGTCTTCATCTTGTCAATCACATCTAGAAGACCTGTTTCTTTTGCCTTGGCCATGACTTCCTGTTGGCATGCCTCTTTGTATAGAGTCTTCTGAGTGCTGATGTCTGGCAAAGCCAGTTTATACTTCATGATTGTATTCTTTGAAATATAAGGTATAATACCAGTTCCGCCTATTTTAGCCTTACTCAGTACCATGCAAAGATACTCGATGTCAATATCCATTTCAGGAATAATGGCAAGCGCGTTCTTTGCCAGCCAAACAGGGGCATCCTCGGAAGCCTTGATGATGGATGGCTTGAAATCTCGTACCAAGGACACAACGATTGCAGTTTGCTCTAGTTTGGCACATCCTTTTACGTTGTCACTATCACTGAGAGACTCTGGCAAAATATAAGGCTTTGTCCAATCATTGCTTAAATCTGTCACTCTCAGCAGCTTGCCTTCGTCCGCCTCCGTCCCCTTTGTGCAAGATGGAATCTGCACGATATTCTCCATGACTACAGCCTTGTGTCCTTCAGGAATCTCCAACTCTTCGTGCTGAAGGTATTGGGTTAAGTCCCAGGTGTAGTCATTTTCTATGATGTCATCATAGGATATTGAGGCAGAAACCTTTGGCTGATCGGTATGATATGCAGCCACCACCTTCTCTATGTTGAGAAGAATGTTGCCGACGGTCTTATCATACATATTCGAAGCATCAATGAATCTGATGGCATTTTCCTGCTGAGGGTGCTTTTTCAGAATGACACAGGCAAGTGGTATGCTGGTATATGAGAGCATTCCTTTAGGCAAAAGGATAACCGCATCAATCATGTGCTTTTCCATAGCCCACATTCTGAATTTCTTTTGCTCACCATTTGCCCATTGTATGCTTGGCCCCATGAAACATACGCCTGTACCATCTTCTGTTGTTGTCTCCTGGAAACGGTTTGCTGCAACCAGTTCTGCCAGCTCTCTCTTATTGCCATTTGCTGCTGCATATTTATCCTGCATTTCAATTTTCATGGCAAGAGGAGGGTTGGAGACAATGGCGTCATACTGCTTATTTGTCCATGACGTGTTAGAGTCATTCGTGAATTCGACAGAATCCAGCTTGTTAGCCAGTCCAAGTCTAATTTTGCCCAGAAGCCATGTCTCATGATTGATTTCTACAGCATCAATATGCTCGTAGTTATCCATCTCTGTGCCAAACTCCATCATTCCTCCGTATGGAACAAAAATGGATTTTGTTTTAGAGGAAATGAACGCCTTTGCAAGTGCACAGAAGGAGCTTGGGGTAAAGAATTCCCATGCAAATTTATTTGAGTTGGTCTGTTCGATGCAGAAGTCAAACCAATCCAGATATTCACCTTCTGTGTAGGATGTACTACAGAGCATCTGCATGGCCTGATTGATGAACTTGATGTTTATCTTTGAGATGGCTCTGATGAACACACCCTCTGCTTCTCCATACAAGTCATCATCACTATCCAGCAGTTCAAACAGAGGCTGATTATATTCAAAAGAATCAACCAGCTGGGCTCTTTGCTTTTTGATATATAGCAAAATGCCTACTAAAGTTGATATCTCAACTCCAGACAATCCTGTTGCTCTCAGGGTACCAATTACCTGATTCATTACAGACGCTGTCTCATTGTTCACTACAAGATTCTTTCTCATTTCAATCAAAAATTAAGTTACACATCAATTAACGAGTGCAAAGGTACTAAGGTTCTGTGCGGTCATTCTGCACAGAAATAAACTTTTGCAAAAATACTCTCGTAAAATTGCAGTCAAACAGCTTATGGTTCTATTTTATAATAGGTATTACCATGCTTAATAATCTCCTTTCCTTGGTCAAAACCGTAAAATCCCCAGAAGTTTAAATCTTTAATTTTAACGTATCTTTTCCCCTTCAGATACCCCTCGATATTAAAGTCATCATCTACTTCTTTGATCATGCGAGGATTTATTTCCTGATGGTAGAGTTCTGGTAAGTCTCTATCTGGAGAATACACAAGATTTAATTTTTCATACCCAGGAATAGGTCTGCGCAATTCCGGATCATATTTATCAAAATCTACATAAAGAATTCTAAAATTATAGTCTCTTCCAAATATTGCGGCAGATGCAACCATAGACTTCTTGCCACCTGTTATGTCTAATGCATAAGCCTGTGCTGGATATAGCATCATTTGTTCTTTTAGAGTCTCGTATATGTTATCGAATGTCTCCGATTCAAACTCAACTAAATTATACTCTACTACAGAGAATTTTCTCAAATACTCCTCTATATCATGTCCTGCATTCTCTTCTTTTTGGGTATAAAAGATGATGTGCTTCTTAGGACGAAGAGCTCTTTGAGTAAGCAAAATTGGCTCTGGGGTGAAACCTAAAATAGAGAATAATACGTCAACTCGATCAACTTCTCTTGAGAATTTTGACTCAAAATTGAAAAGTACATTAGGAAAAATTGATTCAAAATAGAGATTCTTGGCTCCATTAAAGTCTCCAGTTTTATTCAATTTCAGCCACAGATTTACTTCTTTGTTATTTATTTCTTCCATATTTAACTTTTTGTTTGTTATTTAATGTTTTGTCTTTTATTAGATGCTTTTACCAATTCTTTAATGTGATGGATAGCAATTGCTCTTTGCTCATTTGTAAGTTTTATACCAACTTCAAAACCATTCAAGAGGCCTTGTTTGCCATCTATGTTTGCAGTAAAGAGTATGCCATCTTTCTCGCTAAGAATGCATTTTGAATGGTTGTTGTCATCTCCATGAGCTAAGCATCCTAAAGATATCAATTTATGAACCTCTTCTCTAGATGCTTTTAATGACGGGCTGTTTCCGTACATGTTTGAATAAAGGACAACCTTCACCCCTCTTTTGATTGCGTTTTCTATCTCATATAAGAATCCTGGTAATTCTTTTAATGCCTTGAAATGCCATGTAACAATATACAGATACATCTTGGAACCCTTTATGATTTCAAGTATAGAATCATATATAGTTTTAACGTTTGAATGGTAGAGGTTATTGTCTGCCTTTGTCGAACGTATTGTAAATTTTGTACCACTTTTAAGATGTTGTGTTACATCTAGTTTCACGTAATTTACGTGTCTTGACAAAATGTTTCTATATTCGTTTCTATCTATGTCAGTGATGTCAGAACTTAAGTAGAGCTTTTCGAAAACATACTCTAAGTCTTCTAACTCTTTCTCATATACAAAAACGCCGGTTTCTGTATTCTTGTTGATGCTATTTGATGCAAAATTAGCACTCATAATGATACCCTGTTCACCATCTGAGATAATGAACTTAGCATGTAGTTCTTTTAGAAGATGGACATGGCATCCAAGCAACTTTAAGTCATTTAAATTAGGAAGGGTTGTATCATTACCGTAATTGTTCCCAGCACTGTCTTCTTGATAGTCTTGAAGACGAATGTTGGAAATAATAAATATGGCAACGCCTCTTTTTGCTGCTTCTTTGAGCAGTTGAATAATATCTTTGTCTTGGAAAAGGAAATTACATGCTTTTATATATGTTTTTGCTTCTCTGATGACTTTTTTTATGCCTTCGGTAAGAAACCCTTTCCCATTCCCATTAATCAAGTATGAGTTCATTGTTCTATATGTTTAAAGTATGAATTTATATCTATAGCTTCTAGGTCATTGTAATGACCTATCAGACAAAATGTTTTTCGCCTGTCAATAGGCGAGTCAATCGATTCGATGAATTCCATATCCAAAGTATCATGTTCTTCCTTCCATATGTTGAGCTTTTCCTCAAATTTGAGAAATCTCTTTATGATGGGTTTAGTTTTTACTGGAATGAACAAATAACCACCTTCTTTTGCTTGTACTTCTAGCATGCCTTTTTTAGCATCCGCCATCACCTTTTCTTTGACAGGCGAATTCATAAGCAGCTCTTTGGTTATGGTGATTGCCAAAGGATATGGTGGCAGGTCTGCATTCAGAATCTTTTCAGTTTCTATACTTTTTACCTTATATCTATTAGCTAAATAAGTAATGACGTATTCTTCTTTTACATAGCAGGCTATGTTTGCTGGACTCTCTAGGGTAGTGACTCCGTAGTTATGATGAAGCACTCCTTTTGCGTCAAATGAGAAAAAATACTTTTTCATTGCTTCTGATAGAGACGGTAGCATTGTGAAGTGGCCATTAAAGTATAGACGCTTAGTTATACTTCTTCCGTTCTCCGCTGCAATGAGGATATAAATGTCTTCTATATATCTCTCATCTACACCAATCAATTTAAAATCATGTGCACTTTCTTCTAATCCATATTTATCTTCATTTTTATAAATTTTTCTTTCTATATATTTTATAGCTTTTGTAACAAACTTGTCTTCTAGTCCAATAATTGGATAGTGTGGAATGTTTATTTTGCCATTTCTAAAGAATCGAATAGAATTATTTGCTTCATAGAATATGGGAGGCAGTAATTCAAGAGTTGTACCGTCAACCATAATGGATCCAGTTACCTCAACATCTGGTCTTTCTCCTGAGTTGTTGAAATATTTCTTAAAACCACTATCAGTTACGAGGTATACTCCATTTATGCGCTTTAGGTATCCATCTTTTATGAGGTGAAAATTTATTCTTGATTCTACAACCTCTTTTTCAAATCCAATGAGCCAAGCAATAAATGATAAGCTCGCATTGGGTGTTTCGTTAATAATGGACAAGATACTTCTGTCTATTGGATAGAAGGGATCTTTGTCTTTGCTTAGATACTTAATGTTTAGAACATAAATCGGGCTTTGAGCGGGCATATACCCGATCAAAGTTAGTCCCAGATTTCCCATGACGTCCAATAGTTCTTTATTGCATATCATATTTTGTAAAATATTTTAAAGTTATTCTTTTCTTCACACTATCAAATTTAGAATAAACGAAAGTGTGTACACTTCCTTCTTCTATATATTCCCAAGAGATGCAACCGCAAGTATATCCATCACAGTTGACAAAATATAAGACAAAATTATCATTTAGTCTTATTTTGCTAATTACTTGCCCTTCAATTTTATCCCCGATGTGATGAGTGTTGACAAAATGTTCATAACATTTGTTCCAATTTATCTCAACCGAATTCTTTTGTTTTTTAACGAAAAAGTATGTTATGTTTGGCTTGATAGGTATGCTTTGTCTATCTTCACTGATTTTTGTGTAAAAGCAATTCTGGCCAATTCTTATAACAATATTATTTCCGTTGCATGAAACAACTTCACCTTCGAACTCAACTTTGTTAGCAGAGTATGCTACTTCTTCGTATATGTCAGAGAATCCAAAGTAGGGTTTGGAATCTTTCCCAAGTCCTAAATATTTTAATGAGATAGTTTCATTTGTTGTTCTTTCTTGCAAGAATCTATCGCTTACTCTCATTCTAAATGTAAAATTCTCATTTGTATATGTAAAGGTAACTGCTATGCAGCCATGCATGCTGTTAACCCATGTACAATTGTCGAAGATTGTTCCTTCTTCAATTTTTAATGAGTTGAACTTGTCTAGTTGCGTCTTTCTTAACGAAATCTTAGTTGGCATATTTGCAAGCTTTTTGAACACATCAAGTGGCTTTACTCCTTCGCCTACTGATTCATAGTGCGCACTATCTCTTGTCAGAGTGTTCATGTTTCCGATGATAATTAATTTCTTTTTTGCTCTACTTAGAGATACATTTAGTCTTTTCATATCATCCACAAAGCCAACTTTTTGGTCAATATTGGGTGAAAATGATCTTACAAAACTAAAGATGACGATATCGAATTCCATTCCTTGAATAGAATCTATCGTATGTACGCTTTCTCGAATTTTTTTATCGCTAATTAAGGACTTTATATATTCGCATTGTGAAGTATAAGGTGAGATTATACCTAAAGTTAGGTCTGGATTGTTTACCAATACCGGTTCTATTTTAGGAAGAATCTCATTCTTTATATAGTTTGCTTCACACTTATTCCTACGGCTACGATTGAATCTTTGCTCGTAGTTGAATTTCATGCTAGAAGTGTCGATAACCGTTACAGGATTTGGATATTCCTGTATGTCAACAACTTGTTTTTCAGTCCCTTTTCCATTCTTGATTTTCCCATCATAGAATAATTCAGAAATGAAATCTCCAATTGCTGGATTCATTCTGTACTGATAGTTTAATGTTACCAGATTCTCTTTTGGAAATAATGGATGTCTATGATAATGTAAATATTCGAACAACGACTTATTTTGTGAAGCGACCATTTCTTCTTTGGTAACTTCTTTCTTCTCTTTGTATTTTGCATCAGCTAGCATCGTTTTTATTTCTTCTTGATCAACATAAGGTGGCAACTGATTGTCATCTCCTACTAAAATGAATCTCTCACCCATTTGCATAGGTACAATTGTTTCTGCCAAGTTGGCTTTAGCAGCTTCATCAACAATTATTGTGTCAAAATGAATCGTCTTATTTTTTAAGACGAAGTTCATGCCTACTCCAATACAGGTACCTAGGATTACACTTTTGCTCTGATATATTTGAGACGCAAGCATAGAACCACTTATACTTTCGGCTTCTTTTTCTAACTCTCTAAGTACTTTGCGTACAATAGGAGTATCTAAGGAGTCATTTTCTCCATAATATTGTATTATCTTCTTGTGGAGATTTATATACTGCTGTGAAATTTTTTCGTTGCTGTAACAGAATCCTTCAAGAAGGTCTGATACTTTTGATTTGCCAGCTTTAAGCCTATCCATGAGAGTTAAGTTGTTCTTAAGGAACATTTCATAGTCATGGTTATTGAAATACTTAGTATCGATTGTTTCATTATCATCGTCAATTCTAAGAATATTATCACATCCGACTTTTTGCAACTTCTCGAATATATTTCCAACAGCTGCATGACTTTGACTACATACCAGGACTTTTTTCTTCTCCTTTGTTAATTGCATGATTATTTCTACAATAGTTGTTGTCTTACCGGTTCCTGGAGGTCCTTGAATCAGAAGAATTCCATTTTTCGGTAAAGAAATTGCTTTTTTAACAGCAATTGGTTGGTTGTTGTTATTTTCTACAGCATTGAAATTGTTATTATAGAAACAGAACTCATTTAAAACTGATGTGTCAGGAATTTCTATATTTTCTCCTATCAAGTCACGAAAAAGAGATTGCTCGTCAAATGTAAATTCTTTGATAGCATCTACTTGAATATTTAGATGTTTTACATTGGCATCACCTTGCAATTTAATGCCGTTTTGTAAATAATCGTCTATATTTTTGTGAGAACCAATGAAATGCAATATATATTCTCCTTCGACATTTATTTTCAAGATACAGTGATCTATAATTTTTCCTGCATTGTCAACCGTATTTACACGTATTTCGTTTAAAGAACTCTCTTTTTCATCAATATCGCCTGATAGATAATTATAGTCGTTCTCTGTCATCTTAATTTTGATGGCAACACTTTCTCCTTGTACTTCACCAGAAATAGGAGTTAAGCAGTTTTCCTTAAATTCTTTTTCGAATTTTCTACGCTGATTTTCTTTGTCAATCTGATATTTAAGGAAATCTGTTTGATTGACAAAATCTTGTGCAGATTGATACAGCACAGAATTGACTTTCTTTTGTAAATCATATTTGATTTTAAAGAAAGTGTTAAGACGGTCAATAAAGAGATATGTGGATTCTGCATCATATTCATTGTCAATATAATCATAAGTGCCATATATCTTGATATTTTTACCTTCGATTTTCATTTTTGTCAATTTGTTTGCCTCTATGGTCTTTTGCGCTTGGTACGTATTATTGGCATTTTCCATTCTTTTCGTTAAGTAGAAAGTATTCTTCTCTCTAACAATATCAATAACCATTTTCTCCTGATTGAAAATTATTAGATGGTCTTCGCCATTGTACGTGCGTGGTGAAATCCAGAAGTTTTGATTATTCAAATATTCCTGAATCTTTACCAAATACTCTTTACTATCTATCATATCTTCTTGAAATCTACATTTGATTTCATTGTTTATGATTTCAATATTACCTTCAGATGCTATTTCTGGATAATCAGTCAGTAAAATCTCAACAACCTTTTTATCTTTGGTATCAAGATTTTGAAGTTCCATACTGCTGAATAGTTTATTCAATCCATTTTCAATATATGATACTTCTTCTATGTCACATTTTAGGGCATGAGGTATTGGGTTCCCAAATATTATGGGAGCCTTCTCATTAGTAGGTTTTGCGGCAATTGTTAACTTGAAAGCATTTCTACTTTCACTACTTTGCTTATTGTAGTCATCAAAGCTGACAAAACCTTCAAGTGACGAATTTGCGATTCTTACTTTATATAAGTGTGGAGTTTTGGTTACTATTTTAAAATCAACCTTGTCTCCTTCTTTTAAAGATTGGAATAGTTCCTTGTCCTCTTGGGTAATGAAGTCTGCGAAATCCTTATATAAGATTGCATATTTCTTTTCATCTACATTTATTGAACGTAGTATGCCAAAACCTGTTTTTACGCCATATCTCTTATAGAGTTTGATAATTCGGCAAGCTTCATTATTGGGTACAGGATGACCATTGTACAATACATTCTGTGGGTATAAAATACCACCATTGTAGTCCATGAAACCTTCTGTCAAGGCAACTATTTCATTTTTGAATGCGAGAATACGGAGAATAGTTCCGCTTTCAATATGTTGTGAAAGATTCTCTATAATGCCTTCTTCTTGCTTTTTAGAAGTCGGTATGTCCCAAATGCTCTTTCCAATCTCATTCTTTTTTGGCTTTATATTTTGATTTGAGCCTTTTTGGAAGTATTCCTTAAACTTTTCAAACTTATCATCGTAAATTGTGTCTGCAAGTGGATCGCTTTCTGCATCCGTATTATATTCGTCAAGAATTATATATGATACTTTTTTCCCAAATTTGCCATGCTGTTGCAATTTTAATGCAATATTAGTTATATCAATATTTGAAACATTCAGCCATTTCATATGTTTCCTATAGTCTTCATTTAGACATATATAGGCTAGTGTAAAGTATGCGCATAAAGTCTCTTCTTTTATCAGAAAGTTCCATGCTTCGATAAAAGATAACTTTGTTAATTCTATTGTCATTTTATATTGAGCAGGTATTGCAAATTCTTTTGATCTTTTAGCGAGTCCGCAAAAGTATGAATGGTCAAAGAAAACAGCAAACTTTTTCATTAAAAAAATGATATCTCCTATATAAGCCTTTTGATTGCAATAGGCATCAAATATTTTTTTGAACTGAAATCCAAATGTTCTCAAAAATAGCCCTCTGTAGTTTTTGTAGTTATTTTTATCCAAACCATAGAGTAAACCATGAGCGTACTTATAATCTAATGTAGCTAGTTTTTCTGCTAAATCCCAACAAGATGTAGGAGAAATAGAATACTTTGCTATTTGGTTGCATAAGAATTTTGGCAATTTTTTGCTATCATTGTAAGGAATACCTTCAATTTCTGAAGGTATTCTATGAATGAGGTTACTTTTTACAAGTAATTCTATGTGAGCTAGTGATTTCCAAGCCATATTTATTTACGCAGACGATGTTTTATGCTAGGAGTTTGTGAATACTGCTGCTTTAATATTTCAAACTTTATTCTTAGCAGTGCAAAGGTATTACTTTTCTGTGCGCTCTATCTGCACAGGAAAATATTTCTCGAAATTTTCTTTAATTATGTTTCCAATATGCTCTCTAAACCATTCTGGTGATACCACTTCCAGGTCTGGACCGAATGATAGAATTTGCTGGTCTAGCTCCTTGTTGGGTATAATATCGAGAGTCAGTTCATATTCTGTCTCATTGGTCACCTTTTGGGAAGGATGTATTGGCTTTGACACGATGTAGGGGAATCTGTTCTTGGTTGCTTTAAGAACGATATGCTCCTTTTCGACGCCATTAGGATGGGTTACTCCCACGATGTCATCGAAATAGTGTTCAAAGTCTATCTCTCTGTTTCTGTGGTATGGTACATCTTCCAGTTTCTCGAAATCAATGATTCTGTCCAGAGCCAGGTTAGATATTCTATTTTTGTCTTCCCTGAGTCCGAATACAAACCATCTGTTATTGTATTGTCTTACATAATAAGGATGGAATATGATATTCTGCTCCTGGCTATGTTCGTTGTATGAGCGGTATTTTACCTTCAGTACGATTCTACTTGAAGTCGCATCCAGAATCTTTGTCAGATTCCAGATACCTTTAAGTCTATCATTTTTCTCGAAGCCTACTACGTTTGTCTTTTTGTCTTTGATATCGAAACGGTTCTCCAGATTGGCAATAATCTCCTCCACCCATCCGTAGCTTGGCAGATCGCGATATCTGCTGATGGCTTGGATGGTTGCATTGAGTTGCTCTGCTTCTCTTTTGGTAAGAGGCTGCATCTTGATACTGAAGTTGGGATCCTTATATCGATAATAGATACGTTTGCCTTCTCTTTTCCTTTCGAGAGGAATTTGCCAGCCGGCTTTGCTCTCCATGTATCTGATATCGTCAAATATCTGCCTTCTCTTTACGGAAGATCTTTCCCCCGTACCTTTTCTTAGGCCATTGAACTCGTAGAGGGCCTCATTACATGCATCTATGAGGTCTTCTATGAAGAATCTTTTGTTCCTGTTCTGAAAGCATCTGTCCAATGCCTGATATCTGATTGAAGCGTTCTTGTTAGTTGGCATACGCTAAACATTTAAATTATTATCACTGGCAAAGATACTAATTCTGTGCGAGATATGTGCACAGAAACAAGTTTTTTTTCTGTTTTGGCTAAAAAAACTTGGATTTTGTGCTTTTTCTTCATAAAATTGTTATTGTGCCAGCTATTTTTTCAGCATGTGTTCACTGCTATTGTATAACGTTGGACAGTCTTCCTACCTTCATTCTTTATTTTTAAGCTCTGCCTTGAAATATTTCTCATGAATCATGTTACCTTTCATTATGAATGGACTCTCTAGGTGCTCTAGTGATACAATTTTATCCAGAGCATAGCAGCCTTGCTTACCATATTGTTCTGTCCAACCCATCATCAGCCACATTTTATTATGCAGTCTGACTTGATTGGGGTGACACGTTATCTCCAACTCATGTCCGTTGAATGTTTGGTAGTGAATCTTGAGAGGTTGAAGGAGGATGATGGCTTTTGCTATGGTTACCAAATGTTCTAATCCTTGAAGATCGAATCTCTGCTCTGATAAAGAGGTATCTTCCTTCTCTGTTCTTGCTCCCTTCTCTGTTCTTACTCCCAGTCTATCTTCCAGGTATGGTATAATCTCTTTGATAAGCTCACAGCCAAAGGTTCTGTTTTCTTTCTGAAACTCCAGCAAGGTTAGGTAGAGTGAATTTAATGTTGAGCTGAGGATATTGATATCTTCAAAAGGAAGAGAGTTATGGTATATACTGTAGTCCTTTTTGTTGTATCTGTGGTACCTTTTACCGTTCTTATCAGTGAATTCCTCTATAGGGGCATGATGGGGTGATTTTTCTTTCATATACTCGATATCTCCCAAGACCAAGCGAGGGTTAACCTGGGCTCCGGAACATCCAAAAAGGGCTTCGCCTACTTTCTTGGAAAGATCCTTGGTGGTGTATTTATGTCTTTGGTCTGCTAAACATCTGTCTAGGACCAGCCATCTCAATTGTTTCTGTTTTTCTCTGATTTGCATGATAATTGAATTACGTTATATTTATTGAATGGAAGGTGACTACTTGAATAGAAGTTGACTTCGTGTTATTCCTCTTTTTGTTCTATTGTAATGTTGCAAAGTCTGGTTCCTATTTCATGGAGCTTTTGAACGATGTTCTCATTCTGCTTGTCACGTGGCTGTTTCATCCGGTTGGCATAGTGGGAGAGTTGTCCTTTATTAATATGTGTAGCCTTGCTGAGTGTTGCTAGGGGTACATACAGGCTATACGCTTTTAAGAGGGTAGCGATATCCTGGAAGTTGTAGCTAAAGTCATATTCTTTGTCTTTATACCATTTTGGATAGTCACCATTAGCGTCTAGGAAGCATGGTTCTACGATTTCAATGCTTCCTTCTGCCAATTCTATGAACTCATGGAAATCTGGAGAGCTCAAATTCTCCACCACAGCTACTCCGTAATCATGGTAAACGGAGCCTGTAAATTCTGAATTTTTCCAATTGATGTTTATTATGAAATGCTTCATTTCTTCTCTTTTTACGTGCAAAGGTACGTAAATGAATATCAATATGCAAGAAAATAAGGTTAAAGGTATCTAAATGGCTACTAAATGCGTGTAAATATGGCTATTTCTTGCTTTAAACGTTAAGGGATATTAAAGTTTCGGATGTTTTGTCAAGGAATATCCTCGCGCGCGCGAAATATATGTAATCATTTGAAAATATAGATTTTCCGTTTTTGCTGATTTGTAAAGAAAATAAGTTTGTCCTAAAGTTTTGTGCCTGAAAAAAGTGTGATTTTTGTTTGGAACTTATTGGGAAATTTCATACCTTTGCCGCCGAGATGCAGAACAGCTCTCGACAATCATGGCTCTTTGGGATAACTGTGTTTTGGCCTTTATGTATACAAGCAGTTGGAGCTCCTACCCATTGGCTATGTGCGTCTGAATGATAATAATAACGATTTAAATTTAAAAAACAATGAAGAAGATTTTGTTTTTGATGGCTGCGTGTGCTTTACTTAGCAATGCGCATGCACAGAGGGTAGTAGCTCCAGAACCAGAGTTTATCAACAGCTATTGTGTGCTTACGAGTGATTCAACCTATGATGTCCTGCCTAAGGAGAGTGGCAAGGTGGAGAAGCATCAGAGCAAGTTCTCGAAGTTCTCCAAGATTGCAGGTGCAGTGAGTGATTTGGGTTTTGCTGGTGGCCTCGTAGGTGCCAGTACCGGTAGCTTGTCTGGTTTGGAGACAGGTGTGAGAGTGATGGGTACGGCTGCTGGTGTGGGTATGGCAGCTGATGCAGTGAACACCTTGGCTGGAGTTGAGGGCATGGATATTGCCTTTGCTGGTGGACGTTCTTCCTATGCCGTGAAGGATGTCAGCAAGGGTCTTCGTCTGCTCATCAAGGCTGAAAAGAACGAGGTGGATCCGATGGGCATTTACCGCATCGTTCGTTTTAAGGCCTCTAAGAAGGACAGAAGAATCCAGTGGATGACTTTCAAGCCTTCGTTGCTTGGTGGCTCTGATGCGAAGAAAAAGGGCTTTCTGGCCTTTTCTGGACACAAGTATGGCAACCAGAGTTATCTGCTTGACATTCCTGCGTCAGAATTGGAGCCTGGTGAGTATGGTATCGTCTATATGTCTGTGGCTTCTGCCCAGGAGATTCCTGTGGGGACTTTTAGTGTAATCAAGTAAAACGTTGGATTATGGAGATTTTGTTTATGTTACTGTTGTTTGGTTTGCTAGGCAAGGGAACAACGAATTCTATGAAGGGTGGTAAGAGAAGAAAGGCTAAGACCAACTGGGAGCATCTGAGTTACGGGCAGAAAGCTTGGTTGCATGATCATTCTTGATATTGTAATCCGCATCACAGACAAGGGAATGGATGCTGCAACGGACTACTTAACGTTTTTCTTCTCCCTCTGTCTTGCGATTGCTGTGGGATTGCTCATCTGGATCAATACTCCTCGTGGTAAGAGGTGGCTTGATGAACTTTAAGAATTGGGATATGGTTAGAGAACGCAAGATAGCATTGTTGATAGATGCTGAGAACATTTCGCATCAGTTTATCTGGCAGGTGATGGCGAGTGTTAGGGAAACCATGGATGGTCTGATTACTGTCAAGCGTATCTACGCAGACTGGACCAAACCTAATCTTTCTGCATGGAAGGCTGTGCTTCGGAAGTATGCCTTGTTGCCTATTCAGCAATATTCGTTTTCTTCCGGCAAGAACTCATCTGACTTTGCCCTGGTCATTGATGCGATGGATTTGCTGTATCAGAGCGATATTGATGTGTTTTACATTGTATCAAGTGACAGTGATTTCACAAGGCTCGTCATGCGCATCAGGGAATCCGGAAAGATCGTGATTGGCATGGGAGAGAAGAAGGCCCTTGAGAGTTTTGTCTTGGCCTGTAATGATTATATTTTTTTTGAGGAGAGTGAGGATCCTTCTTCTACAGTTTCTGAAAGTTCCGATTTTTTGGAGAAGGCATCTTCTCAGGCTTCTTTTGTTCCATCGTTTTCCGATACCTTGTATAGCGTGAGTTCTGTGGCTGCCAGTTTTGTGGTTTCTTCCACGGCTTCCTCTGATTCTTTCTCTTTCTTGGGCGGTGAGGGTAAGATTGTTGAGGAAGGTATGGAGGATAGTAAGGAAGACTGCATGAAAGTATCGGAGCCTTCTGGTAGTTCCCTGAAGTCTGAGCCTTTGAGTAGCGATACTGGGCTATATCCTGCTGGTATCAGCAAGAAGCTGCTCGCTTTGTTAAGGCAGGGGTGAAGGAGGTTGCTGAGAATGATGGTTGGGCAGAGCTTGGGTGTGTAGCTAGCAGGCTTCATGAAAGAAGACCTGACTTCAAGGCTAAATCCTATGGCTACAGCAGGTTTTTGAAGCTCATTGAGGCTTGCGAGAGTTCTTTTCTCATTGACAGGAATCATCAGATCAAGAGGAAAACGAAGACTCTCCGGAAAGTTTGTTTGAAGAACAGATAGCTCCCTGCCTGTCTGTAGCTGCTGGGTGCTGCTTTTGGGGTGGCATCTAACTGGAAAGAAATGGCTTGTTTGATACGGGTCATTTCTTTTTTTTTTTGCGATTTTAAATACAACGATTGTGATCTATAGGTTTCAAGGTTTCGGTTGCGGTTTCTTGAAAGATTCTGAAAATGAAAGGGTTAAAGCGTAACCCTAACGCAACCAATTCTTATAGAATGGCAAAAATCCTTTTGAAGCTTGGTTGCGTCAGAAACTTCATCTATCTTCCTGATAATAAGAAAGATAATACCTACCGCAACTGCAACCATGAAACTGAACTTTTCTTATGGCTTTTAGGGATAAGGCTACTTGATCATGTATTTCCCGGTGCTAGGGAAATGGGCTTTCCTGTTATATCTGAGATGTTACTTATATCTATCATTTCATTTCAGTTCCCTGCTTCGACCTCTATTTTTATGAATGCGGTTGTCGTCTCTCTATCACCTGGCTTTTTACTTTGCAAAGGTATGGCGGTTCTGTCAGATACCAAACACCAGGCCATGCCTTATTCGGCTAAAACTTTTTTGGAAAGCCTTCCGCAAATGTTGTACATTTGGGTATTCCAAAAAACTTTCTACCGAATTGTTTGGTGTTCTGACTCTTGGGAACCGCCATTTCTTTATGCACGTAAAAAGGCTATATGATGACGAGATGACGGAATGATAAAAAAAATATCGGATCGAAAGGAACTTCAAAACCTTAAAAAGGCAATGATTCCTCGAATCCAGAATAATTTTCAAGTTGAACCCTTTAAATGTTATTGGAGTATGAATGCAAATCTTTATTATGACTGCAATGGTGAATCATGGACTATCCTTGACTTTCACAGCAGTATTACTTTCTCTTCTGAGAGAGGTTTGAAGCAGGCGATTAACCGAAAGATTAATCGTGATTTGGAGAGCGGGAATCTGAGACGTCACTTCGGAACCGGCTCTAGAGTGAATGTGAACGTGTATTGCAAGGAGCTTGGTTTTACAGACAAGCCACTTGCAACTACCCAGGTGAACGTATATTGATTGGAAATTCTTGTTTATGGATTTAATTTTGTATTCTAAGTTTCCGCACGAAAGCAATTTTGGTGCAACGGACTTGTCGAGAGGTGGAGTGAGAGTTGGGAACATCATTCATGCTACATGTTTTTATCTTTCAGAACAAAAGAAAACGGAAATCATACTGCAGGAAATAGCAGATGATAATCAAGGTTTAATGTTCCAATTGCGTACACCGAAAGGTAAGGTCGTTTGGGCGAGTAAGTAATTAATTAAGAAAGAAAGGATTAAAAATGAGCAAATTCATTGAAGTGACCGCAGGAACGAAGGTGTTGATTAATACTGAGGAAATAGCTTGCGTAGAGCCATCCAAAGATTATCTGGACGGCAGTGAGGTTTGTGTGATTACCCTTATACACACAACAAAGCATAGCGTTGAGGGGCGCAAATTCATAACGAAGGAAAGTTATGAGGAGGTCAAGCAAATGATTGTCGGGACCAAGTAGTATTATGTTTAATGTTCTTATCCGGTAGTTGAAAGGCTACCGGATAAGATTAACTAAAGGAGAAGAATATGAAAACATATCAAGTTGAAATCGTTGAAAAAATAGTTTTTCAAGTAAGCGTAGAAGCCGCTAATGAGACAGAGGCTGAGAAAATGGCAAGAGACCAATACGACAAGGGTATCTTGGAAGGTAATGGTGAAAAGGAAAGTGTATCGTTTGATGTTGGCGGTGATTAAGTTGATTATCAGGTGTTGGGCGTGGCAGGTTTCATGCATCGTATGTCCGTTGTTGCAAGATAAGAGCATTGTTTATGCCTTATTCTAAAAAAAAAGTCATCCATCTGCAGAGTGGATGACTTTTTTAGTTTTTTCTGGCTGCTCCCTCATCGGTCGCAGCCATCCGGTCAATGTATTTTTCTTTGAACTGCCCACAAGCTAGTGGCTTGTGGGTGTTTTATATGTGTTTTTTCTTTTTTTGTGCCTTTTTTGTTTCTGTGCAGATACACTGCACATAAAGCTCGTAATTTTGCAAGAAATTTTTAATATGTATGAATAAGATAGATTCAAAAACCGAATTAAGTGCCCATGTGGAGGAGATATTCAAGCAGTATGTTCATCCTGGGCTTTACATCTGTGACTTGGCTACTGGTGGTGGCAAGTCATATACCATAGGCAAGCTCACTTGTGAGTATTATCCCAAGCATTTTGAACGCATCATCATTCTGTGTGCTCAGAACAAGCTGATTGAGGGTATGAATCGCGAGATTGAGAAGTTTGTCAATCAGCCTGGCGGTCTTAAGCTGGGTGAGAAACTTGTGATAGAGAACAATACAGAGGTTATTCTGAAGGCTGTGAGGTCAGGAAGTCTTCAGGAATTGCTCGATGAAATGGGGTTTCAGATTGAGCAGCAGCGCAAGAAGAAGGTTTCTGTTGCCGTGTTGGAAAACAGATGGTCTCGGATAGAAAAGTTGGTTCGGTCCATGGAGGCTTTGGTGGGCATACTGAAAGATGATTCTGAGAATACTTCTCTATTGGAACAGATACAGGCAGAGGAGAGCAGGTTGAGATATGCCGTCAGGGATTTCTTTGCCAACTACAAGAAGCATTTGCTTTTTACCAGGCAGCTGAAGAAGGTGGGCGTGAGGACCATATTGAGCCGTTTCCCTGCCTTGGTGAAAGTTTATCCGCAGGTGAGTTATGGCAGCAGGAAGGTATTATTGATGACCGTACATAAGGCGATGCTTGGTATTGATCCGATTTTGTCTGAAAGTGTCAGTATCAAGGATTTCTGTGACAAGAAGACTTTGATTCTGTTTGATGAGTCAGACCAGGCTGCAGTAGCCATGCGTGATGTCATCATTACCCAGGCCTGCCGGAAGTCAGCCGGCTTCAACAAG
>ERZ772820.905-NODE-905-length-25651-cov-21.730739_pt1 | contig 25651 bp, 14 predicted proteins | sample MGYA00511377_ERZ772820 | MGnify/ENA primary metagenome ERZ772820 (study PRJEB29015, sample SAMEA2737684) | human gut metagenome | biome: human gut; feature: human-associated habitat; material: faeces | place: China | collected 2012 ... | reverse complement strand
TAACCAGTAAACTTTCCTCATTCTTCTCTCAAACACTTTTTATATGTACTTTCCAATATAGAAAAAGGCTAAAATTCAGTACTTTTACATGCGAGTTCTGTCGCTAAGGCGACTACTTCTTCTTAGGACGGCGGCGTGCCCAGCCTTCTTCCTCGAAGTTGGGTTCCTCGCCCTTGAACTTAACGTTGTCATTGTGCTGGAAGAACTGACGCCAGTCGCCTGTCTCCTCTTCTCTGCGAGGCTTGCGGCTACGACTCTCTGCACGACTGCCTTTCCCCTTGCCTCTACTCTCGCTGCCCTTGCCGCCCTTGCGGCTCTCACGGCTCTCGCTACGACTGCCACGGGCACTACGTCCATGACCCTCTTCGTCGGCATCGTTGCAACGAACGGTGCGGCCCTTGTACTCTGTACCGTTGAGAGCTTTCATCACACGCTTAGCATCCTCCTCGGGAACCTCGATGTAGGCAAACTTAGAGAGCAAATCAATGTGTCCCACCTCCTGGCGACCCTTCACATGCTTGTTCAGATACTGCATGATCTCGCCAGGATAGAAGCCGTCCGCCTTGCCTAAGTTGATGAAGAGACGCTTGTATCCAGCCTCTGCCTCGTGCTTGCGGCGACCGTTAGACACCTTTCCACGACCCTCTGAGCCTCTACCCTCACCACGAGAGCCACGAGAGCCCTTGCCGGTTTCGGGCTTGACTATCTCAGGAGCGTTCTTATAATAGTCGAGGAACTTGCCAAAGGTGATGGTAACCATCTTCTTGATGATGTCTTCCTTGTCGATGTAGTCGAACTGGCGGTTGATCTCTGCCATATAAGGCTCTATCTGATCCTCGTCAACATCGGTCTTCATGATGTCGTCCATAGTCTTGAAGAGCTGTTTCTTACAAATCTCCTCGGGAGTAGGAAGGGTGCCGTCAATAAAATCTTTGCCTATCTGTTTCTCAATCTGTCGCACCTTAAACTTCTCGCGGGTGTGGATGATAGAGATCGAGGTACCCTTCTTTCCGGCACGACCTGTTCGTCCACTACGATGGGTGTAGCTGGCAATATCGTCGGGGAGTCCATAGTTGATGACGTGAGTAAGGTCGTCGACATCAAGTCCTCGGGCAGCAACATCGGTGGCCACAAGGAACTGCACATTGTGATTACGGAACTTCTGCATGGTGAGGTCGCGCTGCTGCTGACTCAAGTCACCATGAAGAGCCTCTGCATTATAACCATCGCGGATGAGTTTGTCGGCAATATCCTGTGTCTCCAACTTGGTGCGACAGAAGATAATGGCGAAGATGCGGGGATAAAAGTCTACGACACGCTTCAGGGCAAGATACTTGTCCTTGGCGTTCACCAGATAGTAGATGTGATTGACGTGCTCGGCACCCTCGTTGCGTGAGCCTACAACTATCTCCTTATGGTCGTGGAGATAGTGGAGCGCTATCTTCTCTATCTCCTTGCTCATAGTAGCAGAGAAGAGAAGTGTATTTCTATCCGCTGGTACATTCTCGAAGATGGCATTGATGCTCTCGGAGAAACCCATATTGAGCATCTCGTCAGCCTCATCCAATACAACATTGTTCACATGCTCCAACTGAGCCACGCCACGATTGATGAGGTCGAGAAGACGACCAGGTGTGGCTACGATGATCTGTACACCATGCTTGAGGGTGCGTATCTGACTGCCTATATCGGTTCCGCCATAGACTGCAGCAATGTGGAGTCCGTCGATGTACTTGGCGAAACTGTTGAGGTCATCGGCTATCTGGAGACAAAGCTCACGGGTAGGACTCAGGATAATGGCCTGTGTCTGCTTGTTCTGAGCATCGGTCTTCTGAATGACAGGAATGCCATAGGATGCAGTCTTACCAGTTCCTGTCTGCGCCAACGCGATGACATCGTTTTTGTTGCCTAAGAGATAGGGGATTACTTCTTCTTGTACGGGCATTGGATTCTCGAATCCAAGCTCCTCAATAGCGCGGCGAATGTCCTCGCTGACGCCTAATTCTAAAAATGTTTTCAAATCTTTTTTACCTTATTAATGTATTCAATGCAGAAGGCAGAATTCACCCTCCCAGCCATTAATAGGGTGCAATATCCTTCCGAAAACGCTTGCGACAAGGCTGTCCTGTCCTACGCTAAAAGGCGACAGGCTGCCTGATACTTGTCTAAATTCGGGTGCAAAGTTAGTAAAAAGTTCTTGATAATCAAAAAGTTTTCGTACTTTTGCAGTCAAAAAAAGCTTTTACACATTCTGAATCATGCTTTACTCTCATCTATTCATACGCTGCGAGGGGTTCCTCCTACGCACACTTCTTCTTTGTATTTGCATAACTTGCTGTAAAGTAAGTCTCCTGGCTCAAGACTCTATAAACGTGGTATCAGCTGATAGTATGCCCGCATGTGGAACTCACAAACTAAAGGTCAAAACAGTAGTGATTCCTGTAGTTCTGACAGGCGCAGCAGCTCTATATATACAAGATCATGGTTGGTTTGCCCATCAGAAGAAAGAAGTACAGGAAGTACTTTCGGCAGAGGGAAGGCATCGCACACATGTGGACGAATTTCTGCAGTTTGCCCCCATAGCTACAGTATGGGGACTCCGCTTTGCAGGTGTCAAGAGCCAACACACCCCCAAAGAGCGTTTAGGCATCATGGCACTATCATTTGCCACAATGTCGGCTCTTACCTATGGCACAAAGTTAGTCGTTCACGAAACACGTCCCGACGGCAGCGACCGACGTTCGTTCCCTTCGGGACATACGGCGAGAGCATTTATGGGTGCCGAGATATTGTACCAGGAATACAAGGAAGTATCGCCCTGGATAGGTTATGCAGGCTATGCGATGGCTGCAGCCACGGGCTATCTGCGCATCTACAATGATAAACATTATATCAACGATGTGTTGGCAGGTGCCTGCATCGGAGTACTGAGTGCCAAAGTGGGATACTGGCTGTATCCCAAGGTGTTCAGTAAGTCGAGGTGTGCCAAGCAGACCGCTATCGTTCCCGTTCCTTTTATAGCTGAAGGCGGTGGTGGCATCAGTATGAGTTTAGAACTCTAAGAGATTTTCAAAGGTTTTTATTCATAAAGTCAAGAATTTTACGCTGTATCTCGAGACCGCAAGAGTGAGGAACATCCCATAGTTCGGTGTCGAGATAGTTATCTGCGTTCTGACTTTTCCACACCTTGTGCATCTCGTCAAAAGCCTGCTGAACACCCGGTACAGGAAAGAGATGATCCTTGGTGCCACTAATAAAGAGAGAAGGATGAGGACAAGCCAAGGAGGCGATGTGAGGATAGTCGAGGTACTGACGGAGTGCAGGAATGCAGTTGGCAAACCCTCCGTTCTCCTTTCGTCCATAACGCAGGGTAAGCTGATCGTCGGTAGTGATCATCCAGCAGATATTGGCACTCGCCTTGATCTTGTCGGAGAGGGCAGCAAGCATCCAGGAACGGTATGCGCCCATAGAACATCCCACACATCCTATCCTGTCCTTATCGACCATAGGGAGAGTAGACAGGAAATCGGTTCCAGCCATATCGTCGTAGGTCATAAAGGCAGAAAGGTCGCGTCCAAGCATCATCATGTTGCCGGCGATAATATCATACTTGTTGCGGTCGATACCTTCCTTACGGCTACGCTCGCCCCAAAGAGGTGCGTCGGCAGAGAAGACTACATAGCCGTGACGGGCAAGATAGTCGCCAAGATACTGACCTTCGTACAACTTCTTTGCCCATGCATCAGCGTCGGCGACAACGGCGGTGTCGACATCAAAGGGACGTATCATCTTCTCCTTGCCGATGTAGAGGTGGGCTCCATGGTCATGGAGGGCATTGATGGCAGGGAAAGGTCCCTTGCCGTCGGGTATAAGAAGATAGGCTGTGATGCGGGCATAGGCGTTGACACAGAAGCTGATTTTCTGTGCACGATAACCATCTCGTTGTTCTTCGGCTATCACCTTCATGTCCCACGACTTGGCTCGGCGAGGAGGAGTCATCATACATTCAAATATCTTCTGACGGGCAGCCTTCTTCCATTTTGCAAAGTTTTTGATAGGACTGTTACCCCATGCCATAGGGTATGTGAGTTCCTGTTTGAGTTGTTCGACGTAAACGGGCAACTCACCTTGCCACTCGTAATTCTCTCGCACTGGCAGTTGTTTCGCATTCGGTTTCTGGGCGAAAGATGGCTGAGAGAATATCAGCAAGGCAAAAAATGTGAAGAGTGAAAAATCCAAATGTTTCATTGTTATTGAGTTTTTAAGTGTTAAATCTTATGCAAAGATGCTGCTTATCTTTTGCAAAGATAAAAAAATAATTTGGAAAACAAATGAAATGCGTACTAAAATATCCGAAAAAAGAAAACACAAAACGCCCTGAACCAACAAACAACTTTGATTCAGGGCGCATTCTATCAATAGTATTTTACTTTTTCATTGCACGATCTGCGGTAAGGATAGCAAACTGCACCTTGTTTTTGTCGGCAAGTGTGCCTGCCAACGATTTAGTCCTGGATAACGACCCTTCCCTTTGCCAACGAAAGAAGATCGGGAATGTCGTAACAGCGCAAGACACCAGGAATGACGTTCGACATCATGTCGTGCTGCACGGGGTGCTGAATGTAATTGCGCCAGGTCTTCAATGTGCGGGTGAGTGTGGCACCAGCCAATCGCTCGTCGAGCACAGCAGCGTGCATCACTACGACTGCGTTCATTCCGTCAGCCTTGACTGTAATCTGGCGGCCCTTCAACTTTTCGTCAGCAGAACAGAAGTTGAGAATGGTGCGCAAATCCTGCACACGCTGACCTATGAGCGGTTTGCCTGCATGAAGGGCAGTTACAGCAGAACGATACTGAGTATTCCAATACTTGGAAAGGTTGTACTCGAAAATGTCGCTCGTCTCACCAAAACCTCGCAGATCGGCGTAAACATGAATCGTGCCGTCGGAGAATACATCACGACGATCGGTCTCTATCAGCAGACTTGCCTTTCCTGCATCAGCAAGATGGATGCAAACCTTCGACTGCTGATTGACAACCGACGGAATCCTGACGATGACAGGAACAGGATACTGACCTTCGCAATCGAGCTGATAACGATATTCCTCCACGTCGCGCTGCGATTCGTGGCGAGTCTCAATAGCATTCCAGTGGTCGTTCAATTTAGGAAGTCCCAACAGCTTTAGAATGCCATCCTTCACCTTGTCGGCCGACTGCGAACAGAAAGCCTGGCGCTGGGCTGACAGCCTGTCCATCTGTGCCTCACACTCCTGCATGGAGCTGAGCGCATCCTTGTATTCCAAGTTTACCTGTCCTGTCTTGGTGCAACTCATGTCGTCACTACGCCAGTAAGTATAAGGCTTCACCTCGCCCTGTGCGTCGCCCAAGAGAGCCTTGCGGAAGAAGCTTACCATCTTGTCCTGGCTGGGCTTGGGAATGGCGTGTCCGTCGTCGTAATAAAACTGTTCGGCAGCGTCGGGCGCTCCCAGCAGACTGTAGCAACGATTCACCTCTTCATAGCCACGCAAGGCTCCCCAATGGTCAACGAAGTCGAAACGACCATCGAGAATCAGGAAAGGCTTTGGCGCATTCATCATCGCCATGTCGGCTATCTCGATGTGCTCGCGTCCTTCGCCTGGAATCCACTGACATCCATCGCTTGGGCCTTGAGTCTCCAGGGTTCTTTCACGCGACGAGAAGAACAATCCCACACAACTTGCCTTCACCCTGTCGTCGAGAGCAGCCAGATAAGACGACTGCGTGCCGCCTCCCGAGAAGCCATAACAACCAATCTTGTCGCCATCAATGTCCTTACGACTGAGCAGATAGTCGATGGCGCGGCTGTTGTCGAAAAACTCCTGTGCGGCAAGGCTGCTGCCAAGGAGGATGAAGCCCGGAGCAATGAGTGTATGCTCGGTAGTTACGCCACGGGTAAGATTCTTGCCCTGTGCATCGATGGTTTGCTGGCGCTCACCCTGTGAGAAGGGGTCGACCACCATGGAAGCAATGCCGTTGACAGCCAACTGCTCAGCACTTCCCGAACCCGTGCCCTTTCCGTCGAGTCCATGTCCGCACATCTCGATACAGGCAGGAATCTTGCCCTGCACCTTCTCGGGCAGATAAAGATGGGCTGTGACGTAACGGCCTGGCGTACTCTGAAAGACAATCTTCTCGACTATAAAGCCGTTGCCCTTCAACGAGCCCACTACCTTGGCATTGAGTTTGCCACGCTGTGGCATTTCGCCAGCCAACTGACTAAAACGACTGCGCAACTGGCTCACGTATTGCTGCATGGCTTCCTTCGACTGGCAAGCCTTTTCGAAAGCCTGCTGGCGCTCATAGTTCTGAGCGTGTACTGGCAGCATCTCGTAGTTGTAGAGCGAGGTGGCTGTCTTGAACTTCAGAGCCTTGTAAGAGCCCTGAGCCATTGCCACCGTACCTGCAAGCACGGCGGCAACCGATAAGAAGAATCTGTTTCTATACATAGTAATATCTTTATAAATGCAAATGAAGAAGTTAGAGTAGTTGGAGAAGTTAAAGCCATATGCTTTATGGCAAAGTATTCAACCCCAAAAGTCTTGATTTTACATCTTGACAACCACTTCCATATCGCCCTCGCCTGCATCGAAGGTAAGTAAGCGCAACTTCTCGTCGTACTTCCATCCATCGACAAACTTGCCGGCTACAGTAACGAGTTTAGGCTTCTTGTCAAGGTAAACACTTACGCTGTAGTAGTGCGAAACAGGCTTGTAGTCGCCCTTAGGAGTCGTGATATTGAGTATCCACTCGTTCTGTGCCAGTCGGCTCTCCATCTTGGTGACGGCATAAACTCCTTTCTGATAATCGAGCGATTTGCCGTCGTCCTCGTACATTTCATACACCGAATGCTCGGAAGGATAGATGAGCAGCGAGATGTTGGTGTTGGGGCACTCGTCCACGTACTGCATGGCTTCCTGACGGGGAATGATGGCTCCACGGCGCAGGAAGATAGGCATGATCTCGATAGGTGTGAGGAACGACTTGTACTGGCGTCCGCTGATGCGCTCACCAGTCCAGAAGTCGAGCCAGTCGCCACCGGGGAAGTAAACAGGACGCGAGAGTGCATTCTTCACCGTTACAGGACACACCATCATGTCGCGGCCAAACATATACTGGTCTGAAATCTGATAGGTATTGACATCCTGCAGATGATCGTAGAACAAAGGTGTCATCAGCGGACGGCTGGTCTTGTACATATCCCAGGCACAGGTGTAGATGTAAGGCAGGAGCGCATAACGCAGCGAGTCGTACTGGATGAATATTTTCTGTGCTTCCTCGCCATAAGTCCATGGCGCATGATAACGAGGATGATCCATACCGAAGAGGATGGACACAGGCGAGAACATTCCCATCTGCACCCAGCGCAGATAGAGGTCGGTGTCGTAGGCAGAATACTGCTCGAATCCACCCATACAGTGGCTCCAATAGCCGACACCAGAGAGTCCTATATTAATACCGCCGCGGATGATAGGTTCAAACCACTGCCACTCCGAGCCCCAGTCGCCAGCCCAGATGAAAGGATAGCGCTGAATACCTGCATAGCCCTCGCGTGTGTGGTCGAAGCCACGCTGTCCGTTGAGCTTGGCAAAGTTCTCAAAAGGTGCCTTGGCATAGGCTATAGGGAAGAGGTTGTGGGCAGCCTTCTGCTCGATGTTTGGATTGTTGTAGTTCAGAGCGCTTCCCACATCAGTCTTGAAGAACTTGGCTCCCAGGTCGGTCACTTTCTTGGCTGCATTCTTCCACCACCAGTCCACAGCCTTGTCGTCGAAGAAGTTGATGATGGCGTTGGTTCCACCGTCCTGAATAGTGAGTCCCTTCTTCTGTGCTGTGGTGAGCAGATTGTTGCGCTTGCCGTTGTCTACCAGCGAACGAATGTGCAGACCAAACATTGCCACATGATTCTTATAGGCATGGTCGACCATGCCCTTTGGGTCTTTAAACTGATCCTGGAACTCGAAGGTACAGCCTCCGTTGCCCAACTTGGCAAAGAGGCGCCAGGTAGAGTCGAGCCACATCATGTCGAACGGAATCTTTTCCTGACGCAGGCGGTCGATGAGATTGACCACATACGTATCGTTGGCCTTGCTCTCATGATGCCATGTTCCACCGCTGTACGAGCCGATGTGCAGACCATAGGCAGCACGTGGCATAAGAGGCGCCACGCCCGTGAGCTGCTGATAGCTGTGAATCAAAGTTTCCAACTGTTCGCCATAGATGAAATAATAGTCGTTGTCGCCACCAGGTGCCGAGAAACTGTACTTGTCGTTGTTGGTCCATCCCATGTCCCAGTCATTGGGCACAGCAGTATGGAAGAACACGGCGTAGCCCTTGTTGCTGAGCATCAAAGGCACAGGACAGTAGTTGGCTCTCAGAATGTCCTTGCCGCCTACCGCAGGCTTTGAGCCCCGTCCCAGTTCCACATTGAGGTGAACACGCTGTCCACGCTGGTCGATGCGGTCCATGCGCTCACCGAAGCCGAAGAAGTGCTCGTCGGGATTCATCTTCACCTCATTATATATGCTGTCCTTGCAGCCCGATGTCAACTCCTCGTAGAGCACCTTACCCGAAGCATCAGCCACCTGTATGCGCCAGGGAGCTTCCTGAATGCTTACCTGCAGCTTACTGGTCTTTATCTGTTTGCCGTCCACGCTGAAATCCACCTGTGGGAAGTTGTAGTTGACCACCATCCACTTCTCATTATCAGGCATCTGCTGTGCAGGCACCTTGGTTACACGAAACATGCTTTCCGAACACATCTCGATGCGCATATTGCCTTGTGACGATGTGTAGAGCACGCTGTTTCCTTTCACTTGCTGTGCATGAGCCGCTGTAGCAAAGGCGCACAGCGACAGGAATGTGAGTTTTAGCTTTAAGTTTTTCATATCTATTCTGTTGTTTTTGTTGTTACGTTATTGATTTCTATTCCTGCCTGCACCACGGCTCCCAGTCCGTGGGCATCGTTGAGCGGAGCCGGTCGGTTGTAATAGAAAGGCAAGTCGCGGCTGATGCCTGTTCCCATGCACACATTCTTCACCTGTCCTTCAGGGGTTATCTGACTGCAGACAGCTTTCCATCCCTGCAGCGCCACAGAGGTGAACGAGCTGTCGAGCCAGCCCTTGTTCACACCATGCGCAATGGCTGCGACAAACATGGCTGTGCAGGAAGTTTCGGGATAAGAGACAGGCTTGTCGAGCAACTGGTGCCACATGCCCTGTGCGTCCTGATAGGCGATGATGTTTTCCACTCTTTTTCGGAACAGCTGCAGCAATCTGTCTCGCAGAGGATGCTCTTCGGGCAATCTGTCGAGCACGAGAGCCTGTGCCAGAAACGCCCATCCGTTGGCTCTTCCCCAGTGGGCGGTGCCGTGGGCATGGGTCGTGTCATAATAGAAACAATGCCAATAGAGGTGCTTGTCGTTGTCGAAGAGCAGACTGTCGAAGAGCAATACCTGCTCAGCCGCTCTCTGCAACAAGTCGGACGATGCACCCTTGCGACTTCCCTGATGAGCCAGGAAAGAAGTACACATATACAGGTCGTCGAGCCAGAGAGTTCGCTCTCCCACCCTTCCCCGGCAGTAAATGCCTGTTTCGGGAATACGCTCCTGCTGAGTAAGAATGTAATGGCTTATCTTGTCGAGATAATTCTCGTAACGTTGGTCTTTGTATCGTCGTGCCAGTTCGGAGAGGGCAGCGCCCATAGCTCCGCAGTCGTCAAGGCTCGACATGGAGAAGAATCTGCGCCACGCATTGTCGCGCACGCCCGATTCGTATTCTTTCTTGAGTTGTCGCTGTATTTTTGGTTCGAAATAAAAGTCAAAGTTCTCTTTGACAAACTGCTCATACTTCTTTTCACCTGTCGCATCGGCAAGATTGAGCATTGCCACTCCGAGCACACCATTCACGTATCTCCATTCCTGATAATAGCTGTCGATGTGAGTGTGTCCGTCCTGTGCCTTTGACAAATGATGGTTATGATGTGACAGCAGATAATCTGCTACTCTCCTCGAAAAGTCGAGAGGAGCGTCTTGTGCCATAAGGGCTGTAGAAAAGGTAAACCAGCACAAAAGGGTACATATAGCTGTCTTCATGAGGCTTCGTAGGTTTAAGAGGATGTTGTTGAATTTATTATTAAAGAATCGGCCTCTCTGCTTCTCCCGAGGCTAAGAGGCCTTTGTGTTGATTTAATATATAACTAAAAATCTACCGTTCATTCAGGTATGTAAGTTGGGGGGAAGTTCTTGGAAAGAAAACTCCCCCAACTCCTTCTTACTTAATAACCATAGTTATTGATCAATGCATTGTTCGACGCGTTGATGTCTGAGTCGAATATAGGCCAGTACTGACGGGAGTCTGGATCGTTGGCAAAATAGTTGGCCAGCATGTTGTCCTTCACTGTGGCAGACACGAAGTCGTAGTCGAGTTGTGTCCAGCCTTCGCCAGCAGGAGCTGCTGTCTCACCCTTAGCCAAGCCATAGTACTCCAACTTGCCAGCAGCATTGGTGCGTGTGTAAACCACTGTAGGCACGTCAGCATACTTGCCTGTGCGGTCGCGCAGCGCTCTCATGTCGGTCACGGTCTGTCTTACGGCTGTTCCGAGCAAGTTCCAGCGAATGAGGTCCTGCTTGCGCAGCATCTCGCCAGGGAATTCGAGAAGGCGCTCCTTCTGGATGGCCTTCAGCATGTCGGCCTTCGAGCTGATGGCGTTGACATAAGCCTCTACGTTTGCAGGGCGGTCGGCTACGGCAAAGGCGCGGTTGCGAACCTCCTTGAGGTAAGGCTTGGCAGCATCAGGACCTTCCAACTCGTTGGCAATCTCAGCTGCCATCAACAGGATGTCGGCGTAGCGGAGCACGGGCAGGTTCACACCGTCGTCGTTGGAAGTCACCTGGCGTGTCATGCGCTCATAGTCGTACTTGCCGAAGTTGAAACTTGGAGCAGAGGCATCGTTGTCGCCCAACTTGGCCATTGTGTAGCCGTTGTCGTACTTGTAAGGCACGCAGTTCACGTCGCGGCGCTGGTCAGCATTGTCGTACTCATAGTAGAGTGTAGGAGCAGGAATGTTCTGTCCGCCATAGTTGGTCTTGGTCAAGTGTGGGCTCTTCGACTTGTGGTAAACACCAAAGTGATAGAAGAATCGTCCACGTCCGTCGTTGAATGGAATCTCGAAGATAGACTCTTTGTGTGAGCCTTCGATGGTGATGACGTCAGTAGCGAGGTCGTTCCAGAACTGCTCGTAAGTGGCGTCGAGTGCGAGTCCACTCTCTCTGATGACGAGTTTCAGGTCGTCGTAAGCCTCCTGCAGCAGGGCTGTGCTGGTAAGCTCAGGATCGTTGCTGCGGCGCACCTCATAAGTAGTAGGATTGTCGAGCGATGTAGGACGCTGGCTGTAACCCTCGGCCATGAGGATGAGGCGTGCACGCAGACCCAAGGCAAAAGCCTTGTTCACTCGTTCTGTCGTCTTGGTGCGCTCAGCCTTTCCTGGCCATGGCAAATAGCCTGCAGCCTCTTTCAGGTCGGCAATAATCTGCTTGTAGATGACGTCGCGGTCTGACTTGGGTAGGTAGATGGTACTCTGCTTCACCGATGTGAATCGGGCAGGCACGTCGCCCCAGGCACGAATGAGGTCATAGTAGTACTGCGCACGCAGGGTGAGCGACTCGCCTAAGAGATAAGCCATGTCGGCATTGCTCTCAGGATTGCCATAGGCACGTATTCCCTCGATGCAGCAGTTGGCAGCCTCAATGCCGTTGAAGAAGCCTGTGAAGGCGTTAGGGTCTTTTCCAGAAGCCATCCAGTTGTTGGCAGAGAAGGCGCTGTAAGTGCAGAGCGAGGTCTTGTTGTCCGACGAAGGCTGCGCCATGTCGAAGTAGCACTCGGCATCGGTATTCATACCATAGTAAGGCATGTAGCGCGCACGGTGAGAATTGGTGGCGGCAAACCAGCTGTAGATGCTGATGACCGTATTCTCGGCAAGCGGGGTGTTAGAGAACACCACCTTGTCGTTGTATTGTGACTCGCTTTCTACGTCCAAATAGTCGTTGCACGACATGAGTGTAGCGCCAGCCAACAGGGCTGTAAATACATATTTTATTTTCATAACGATGTTTCCTTTAAGTGTTTTTTTTAGAATGTAAGATTAAGACCGAAGATGAACTGGCGGCTTCTTGGATAAGCCGAGTAGTCTACGCCTGGACAAACCAGCACGTTGCGGCAGCAGTCCACCTCTGGATCCATACCACTGTAACCGGTGATACAGAAAAGATTTGAAGCGGTAAAGTATAGACGCAGGTTCTGAACATAGATTTTCTGCATCCATGTCTTTGGCAGTGTGTAGCCCAAGGTAAGTGTAGAGAGGCGGAGGAATGATCCGTCCTCGATAGCCCAGTCGGTGAGCACAGCCTTTGTTGTATAAGGCGACCACATAGTGGTGTTCTTGTTCATCTCGGCGAGCTTGACTGCATCGTTGATGAAGTTGCCGTTCTCGTCTACGTTGGTCCAGCGCTTGCCACTTGCCATCGTGGTGTTGAGGTTGCGCCAGATACCGCCACGTGTAGAGGTCTGGTCTATCTTGTCAGCATTGTAAACATCGTTGCCGATGCTGTAAGAGAAGTCGGCGTTGAAGTCGAATCCGTAGGCACGTGCACCGATAGAGAATCCACCTATAGCCCATGCGTTGGCGTCGCCAATCTCGAACTTGTCGTCATCGTTGATGGTTCCTGAACCGTCCTTGTCGAGGAGTTTCATGGTACCAGGACGTACTGTGCCCACAATACCGCTGGCATCAGCCACACCTTCCTTCAACTTCCACTTTCCTGCGGCAGCATCGTAGCCCTCGAAGTCGTCCACCTCGTAGCGTCCTGTTCCTGCCAGTTTGTAGCCAACGATGGTTCCTACAGGCTTTCCTGGCTTCACTAAGTAGTCGGAGCCAATTTCTGTACTTGCCCAGTAAGAAGGCTTACTGTATGAGTCCATGCTTCCGAGGCTCACTACCTCATTGGTGTTATGACCGAGTGTGAACGAGAAGTTCAGACCGTAGTTCTTGGTGTTGATGGCATCGTAGTTCAATGTCAACTCGAAACCAGAGTTCTTGGTCTCACCCACGTTCTGGTACTGTGTGTTGTAGCCGCTACCTGTGATCTGCATCTCCATGAGCAGGTCTTTCACGTTGTTCTTGTACACCTCGAACGAACCGTTGAGCTTGTTGTTGAAGAAACCGAAGTCAATACCCAAGTTGAGCGAGTGTGTGGTTTCCCACTTCAGGTCGGGGTTGCTCATTGCGTTACCCGTGGTGAGCCATGAGTTCTGCAGGTGCAGCCAAGAGCTCTCCTTGATAGAATAGGTGCGGCTGGTCTGTCCAGAAGGAATGTTGTTGTTACCCGACACACCGTAGCTCAAGCGCAACTTCAGGTTGCTCAGCCAGTCTTGTGTCGACTTCATCCAAGGCTCCTCGATAATGCGCCATCCGGCTGCCACTGATGGGAAGTAGCCCCAGCGGTTGTCCTTAGAGAACTTGCTTGAACCATCGGCACGCAGAGTGGCGGTAAGCAGATAGCGGTCCAAGAAACTGTAGTTGGCACGTCCGAAGAACGACACCATCTTGTCGTCGGGATAGTAGAACTCGTTGGCACGTGTAGGAGTGCCCTGTGCAGAGAGGTGGAAAGCCATGTCGGCATCGTAGAATGAAGGGAATCCCTCTATGCGTGTCGTTGCCAGTGTCTCGCGGCTTACGATGCTCTCCTGTCCCACCATGAGGTTCAGGCTGTGAGCCTTGGGCAGAATCTTAGAGAAGTCGTACTGCAGAGTGTTGGAGTTGCGCACGGTGCGGCGGTTCACCTGGGTACGTGTAGTAAGCGGCATGTTCTTGTATTCTGCCAGGGTGTTGTTCTGCGACTCATAGGTAGTAGAGCCGGAGAAGTAACGGAAGTCGTTGTTGTAGATGTCGAGACCTACGTCTGTGCGGAAAGTAAGCTCGGGCAATATCTTCCATGTGAAAGCTCCGTTCATGTTGAAGTTTTCACGAACACGTTTCTTGTAGTTGTCGTTGAGGGCTGTGATTGGGTCTTCCAGTCCGTCATCGATGTTGCTCTCATCGAAGAGAAGGCTTCCTGAGCCTGTCAAAGGCGACTGTACCACAGCATGGCGGATACGGCCGAAAGAGCCTGAAGGCACAGAGTTCTGGTCGCCGGTAGCGTCGCTCTGTCCGTCGCCGTTCACCTTGGTGCGTGAGTAACGAGTAGAGAACTCGAGCTTGGTCTTCTTGTTGGGCTCATAGTTGAGTTTGAAGTTCAGGTTGCTGCGATAGAAGTCAGAGGTGAGCAGGATGGCTTTCTCCTTCATGTAGTTGTATCCTGCTGTGAAGCGCAACTTCTCCGAACCTCCCGAGATGTTGACATTATGGCTGAACACGTTGCCGGTGCGTCCGTACACCTCGTCCTGCCAGTCGGTAGTCTTCATCGAGTTCATAATGTTGGGTATGTTGTCCCATCCGCCGAGTACCTGCTGGTACTTGCCGGCATTGGCACCAGTAGAGAGGCTCGACAATTCGTACTGCCACTTCAGATAGTCTTCCACTCCCAGCACGTCTACCTTGTCCTCAGCCTTCTTGAAGCCCACATAGGCATTGTAGTTCACAGTCACCTTGCCAGCCTTACCACTCTTGGTGGTTACAAGCACGATACCATTGGAACCACGGCTACCATAGATGGCGGTAGAGGAAGCGTCCTTCAGCACGTCGATGCTCTCGATGTCGCTGGTAGGAATGTCGGAGATGCTGCTGACGGGGAAACCGTCTACTATATAAAGAGGTGTGTTGTCGCGTGTGATAGAACCACCACCACGCACGCGGATGATGACCTCGGCGTCGGGGTTGCCCTCAGGCATGGTGACGCGCACACCAGCCAGCTTACCCTGCATGGCCTCAACAGGCGAAGCCACAGGCACCGACACGAGTTCTGTGTTGCCTACCGAAGAAACCGAACCCGTCACGTCCTTGCGCTTTACGGTTCCGTATCCGATAGCCACCACTTCGTTAAGCATGTTGGAATCTTCCTTCAACTGGACAGTCATCTTGCCTTCCTTGGCAATGATCACTTCCTTCTTATAACCCACATAAGTGATTTCGAGTTGTTTTCCTTTCGGAACAGAGATAGAGTAATTGCCGTCCATATCGGTCACCACTCCCACCGATGTGCCAGGAATCCTCACGCTTGCGCCAATGATAGGTTCACCAGCCTCGTCTGTTACTTGTCCGCTAACGGTGACGCTTTGCGCCAACACTCCTAACGGGAAAAGAAGCATCAGCAATAGTACTGAACACTTCTTCATAAAAATAATCGCTACTTTTCTCATAGGTTTTTGCTATTAGTTTTTAAATATTTGAAGTAGAATGTCGAGGGCAAAAGTAGCCAAAAAACCCCGACATGAGTGGTAAAAACGTTCCAAATGTTCGGTAAAAACGTTTCAAAGCCCGTTTTTCTGCCTATATTCAGACGGACTGACGCCCATTGCCGCCCTGAAACACTTACCGAAGTAGTTCTGATCGCTGAAACCGCAACGATAGGCGATTTCCTTCACAGGAAGGTCGCTGTGATGCAACAGCGCCACGGCACGGTTCATGCGTGCCTTGTTGATAAACTCCTTGGGCGCCACACCCAACAGGCTCTTCAGTTTGCGGTTCAGTCCCGACTTGCTGACGTTCAGCTTGGCTGCCAGCTCGGTCACACTGAGGTCGGAATTGTCGATGTGCTGTTCCACAAACTCCACCACGCATTGCATGAAGCGCTGGTCTTCCTCGTTCAGGCTCTCCTCGCCTACGCTGCGGCTGTCGGCTTGCAAGGGCTGTTGGCCGTCGGCAACAACTGTTTCCTCAGCAGCCTTTTCTGCCACCTCAACAGCAGTTTTGTCTGCCCCAGCAGCCTTGACAGCCACGACGAGGTGTTTCTCCTTGTCGTATTTCTCCATCAGGTCGAGATACTGCCCCAAGAGTTCCCTCTGCTTTCGGTGGGAGGAGCGAATTGTCCTCGTCACGTACACCACGGTATAAATAAACAACAGCGCCAGCAGCACATACAGCACCTTGGCGGTAGTAGTCTGCCAGATGGTTGGTTTCACGAAGATTGTCACCACTTTCACGTTGCCCGCCCATTGTCCTGTGGGCAGTTTCGACTCCACCCGCAACGTGTGCGTACCGGGCGAAAGGTTGAGCAGCGTCACCGTGTGGCTGTTCTCTAAGGTATTCCATACGCCGCCGTCTAACTGGAATCTATAGCTTATCGACTGGGTGTTGGCATAGTCGATGGCAGCAAACTCAATCTTCACATTGCGCTCTGTCTCATCGAGGCAGATCGTGTCGTGGGCGCTCACCGCCTCCATCATCTCGCCTTCTTCCACCGACACCCTTGTCAGTACGATGCGTGGTGCCTTGGTGCGCTTCGTCAGCCGGTCCATATCCATCAGCACCAGACCGTCCGTCAGACCCATGAGCCATTTGCCGCCTTTCCATCTCAGGGGCTGCGCATCCGAGAAAATCAGCTCATCGGTCCATGTGCGGTGGTTGAAATAGAGCGATAGTCCATGTTCCACGTCCACGCCCGTCAAATCGTTGGTGCCCACAAACCACATATATTGTCCATACGCGAAAGCCGACAAGAGGAAGTCCTCCGGCAAATCACGCCTGTCGAAGTGTCTGAAGTCCACATCTTTGCTGAGCAGCGAAATGCCGGGCTCCACCATGTTCAGTCCGCTGCCCTCGGTGCAAATATAGAGTCTGTTGGCCCTGTCCTCCGCCATAAACATGACGGCAGAGCAACTCAGGCTGCCGTCTCTTCCGCCCTCACGCTCATGCCGGATAAAGCGCAGCGAGGCTGGATTGGCGGCAGTAAGCTTCGTGGCGAAAAGTCCAAGCGTTGTGCCCGCCAGCAGCTCGTCACGATGGCTGATATATATCATTCGCACCCCCAAGTACTTGCCTGTCTTGTCGTCATGAGAGAGGACGATGGGCTGACACCTCCAACTCTTTCCCGTACGGGTAAGACAGAACAGTCCATGGTTCAGCGTTGACACCCACAGTCTGCCCCATCGGTCTTTCTGCATTGAGTAAACATGATGTTCTTTCTCCCTACCACGGATTACAAGCGCTATTCGGCTGATGTCGTAGCTGCCGTCGGCACGGGGCGACAGATGCAACAGTCCACCAGGTTTGCATCCCAACCATAGGCTGCCGTCCTCGTCTTGCAACATCGTGTACACAGCCGACCGGAAAGGAGTCTTCTCGCCATGCAGTTGGCCGTCGGCTCCAAGAAATCCCAAAAGATTCAGATTGGCGTTGTAGATTCTCACAGAGGCATCGTCGCGCGAGCACACCCATATTCGTCCCTCGCGGTCGCGGAAGAGTGCCCTCACCTGACATCCTGGTTGCCTCAACAGCCACGTAGCATAACACGGCTTGCGGTAGCTCATCCTTACGCCCAGAGAGTCCACTGCCCACTCCACTCCGTCGGCTGTCTTCAGCCGTTTCGTTCCCTGACCGGAGAAGCCCCATTTGCGCAGCGCCTTGTTCCAGGAGAGATGGCTGTCATCAAACCGCCCCGTGCGGATATCGAAGACAAAACAGCATCCCTCTACATTACAATATATATAAGGATCGCGAATACGAATATCCTTGATGCGGTTCACGCCCATCGAGCATCCATCGCCCGCCTTCGGCTTGAACGACACGAAGCGATAGCCGTCGTATCGGCTCAGTCCGTTCCATGTTGCCACCCAGATCATTCCCTGTCTATCCTGCACGAGACCCGTTGCGTGATGGTGCGCCAGTCCGTCGAGCTCGTTGAGCCTTCTTTCTGTAACGCCCTGCTTCGCCCAAGCCCCGCCGTCCTGAAGGGTCGGCACAGCCTCAGCGACGTGGCTCGACAAACAACAAATCCACATCAAAAAATATCTTATTATTCTGTTTTTAGTCATCTGTGCAATGGTAGATTAGTTATATTGTTTGCAAAAGTAAGAAATAATAGTCAGAAAAAGAAATCAAATCCAAAGTTTTTATTTAACTTTGCATAAGATATCCTGCACTCGGCAATCTGAAAGCAAGCTTTCATTGCGCTCGTTGGTGCAATCTTTGCATAAGATTAGCTGCACTCGGCAAAACATAAAAAACATAATAACAATGAAAATAGCAGTATTCTGTTCAGCAAACGCCCATATTGACAGCGACTACTTCCGTCTCACAGAGGAGATGGGCAAGTGGATGGCAGAGCAAGGGCACGACTTAGTTTTCGGCGGCTGCAACATCGGCCTGATGAACACCATCGGCAAGGCAGTCAAGGCGCATGGCGGCAGAGCCATAGGCGTAGTTCCCACCATTGTAGAGCGAGGCGGCAAGACTTTTCCCGACCTCGACGTAGAGATTCCTTGCGACAATCTCAGCGACCGCAAAGACCTGCTGCTCTCTCAGAGCGACATCGTCGTGGCGCTCCCTGGCGGCATCGGCACCCTCGACGAAATCTTCACTGTGGCAGCCTCCCACACCATTGGCTATCACAGCAAAAAGGTGATTCTCTACAACATGAAGGGCTTCTGGAACTCCACCATTGCCCTCCTCGACGACATGGCTTCGCAGGGCATGATTCGTGGCAACTGGCACGACTACATCGAAGTGGCAACCTCCCTCAGTGAGTTGCAGCAGATGGTGGAGCGCTGACTAAAATCGTTAAACCACAAATGCAATAGGCTTCAACTGCTTACGAAGCCGCTTTCATTGCTCTACGAAATAGGCTTCATTGACTATCGAAGCCGTTTTCATTTTTTCGAGGCTTTTCTATTCAAAGTTTTCAATAGAGGTACTGAGTAGTTAGCGATTTAAATTCAACAGCAAAAAAAATAAAATGCGGGATTGAGTGAATTCTTCAATCCCGCATTTTGCTTACAATAAACCTTAATCCCAAGATGTCCAGGGGTTATGAGGCTTAGCATCGCCCCACACAGTGTTGTTTTCACCTTCCGTACCGCCAGTAGTGGTGTCGGAACCAAACGTGTCCACCGTTTCGCCACCGTAGGTGACTACGGAGGCATTCAACAGAGGTTCATTTTCTACACTTAGAAATTTTACGAGAGGTTGTTGATATTTTTTCTTCATGATTGCAATGATTTACTTTTTAACGAATTTCTTGCCCTTAACGATATAAACGCCCTTGGCAAGAGTGGAAAGAGAATTACCAACCTGCTGGCCACTGAGGTTGTAGACTGCGGCAGGAGCAACGGATGCTGACGTAAGCGATGCTCCGTCCACCTGATGAATGGAAGAAACTACGCCATTGCGGTCGACAAGACAGATGCCGATATTGCCCTTGGCAGGTGATGTACTTGATGGCAACTGCTTGAAATAACCACGGAATCCCTTGAGTCCGTACTTCGTGCCTTCATGACACTTTACGAAGGTATTGTTCTGAATGATGTAGTCGCCGGGAGCGATGAAAGCTGAGTTTTCAGCCGTGCACTGTTGCTGATACAGTGTTCCTGTGAAATAGAAATCATTGTAGCTGCACTTCTTGAACTTGTCGTTGGCGTCATGATTATAGTTGCCGTCGAAATATTTGCCATCCTCCTTCTTTCCCATACGAGCTATCACTTCATCTGCTGTATATGTTGTGTTGTTGTCGCCATCGTAATTGAGTTCGACATCCTTGAAAGTATAGGCTCCTCCTTTTCCTTTGGCGTCGTCGATGTCTTTCTGCGTCATTCTGATGAGGAGAGGCTCAAACTCATCGAGCGGGTCAGTGTGCATGTTGGCATACTGCAGGAAATAGAAGGTACTGTTGTCGGACTGTGCATCATTCTTTGCCAAACCACGATAGGCAGCAATCATAAAACCCGCGGTACCAGTTGCATTGAGGGCTTTCTGGAAAATCTCCGCAGCGTCAACTTCCCTATTTTCTATAACGCGAGCACCAAAAGGCAGCACGAGCGTATTCCAACCTGCCTTAAATGTGCGTTTGAGGCGGACGTCGGCATGGCGCTGGGCTACGACCGTATAGTCGGTAGAATTCTCGTCGAGAGTCTTGGTGAGAAGATACATAAATGCGTTCTTATAATGTTTATCATCCACGACGATATCGTCGCGATAGACCCTGTAATTAGCCTCAGCTTCGCCCACAAATTCAACCTGCACATTGTTGGGATCCATTCCAGAGAAGACGCCATTATCATAACGCGCATCGATCTGTGTACCACTGTTCACGATAACCTTTTTCAACGCAGAATTGTTGGCAAAGGCGCCTTCGTAGATTTTGGTGACAGAGGCAGGGATAGAAATTTCGGTAAGAGCGGTGCAGTTTGCGAACGCCTGTATTCCTATCGCGGTCATGGTGCTGAGGTCTACTTTCTGCAGATTCTTACAGTTCTCGAAGGCTTGGGTGGGCACTAAATTGTTTGTCACCCCGAGAAAAGTAGCTCCAGAAAGATTGAGCGAATTCAGACTGCCTTTACCTCCTTTTCCTGCCATCTTCTGCAGCAGAAGGTAGTCTGTAACACCAAGATTGCCGTTCACGCTAAGTTGCGTAACTTTCATGGCGTTTTCTTCGCCTCCAAGAAGTTTGGAAAGTTCGCCTTCATTACCAGAGGAAGTGACTTCTGGGCCGTCACCAATTTGATAGGTTACTTGTAACACGTTGCCAGCATGCACAAAAACAGAAAGCATGCTAACCATACAGAAAAATAACAATTTGTAAATTCTCCTATTCATAAGCATAGTTTTTTTAATTACACAATTAAGTTATTAAGTTTTCGCTTGCAAATTTACTCTTTTTATCGTTACGTTTTTCGGCTGTGAGAAAAAAAGTGGATTCATGAAGCAACAGAAAGAGCACAAGTAACTGATTATCTATTGTTTACCGATTTTCTTCGTTTTGAAAAATATAAAGACAACAGGGGCATTTCATCTTGATGAAACGCCCCCTTGTACCTGATTTATTGAACTTTCTCATGTGCAGAAGTTAGAGAAGTTATCTTAACTTCCCCATTTGAGAAAGTTGTTTTTACTTTTTTACCCTTTTACTTTTTTACCTTTAAATATTACTTTTTTACCTTAAAGTTTCCCTTGTTGGTTCGTACGATGTAAATGCCACCAGCATTCATATCACTGTGTGCAGGATTTTTGAGAAATTATCATTTCTGAAAAATCAGTTACCATAAACATTAAATGAACTATTCAGTTCTCAGATATTTATAAGATCCTGATTTTTTTCCCATTACATAAATAAACACCAGCTTTATGTGGCCGTTCGATCTTTATACCTGAAAGTGTGAACCACTCGTGGGAAAGACCATCAGCATATACTTCAGGATGTTTTATGCCCGTAGATATATCATCAACAGACATTACTGGCTGCGAGGGAACCGACATGTCAACGATAAAACGAAAGGTTCTTCCTTCTTGTAGCGTCACACCGTCAGCCACATACACATTGCCATCACTATGCCCATTCACTGCCTTATGCCCTATGAGAAACACATCACTCCTGGAAGAGATGCGGTATTCACCTGTAGGATTCAATTCAACACCCCATCCTGCCTGTCCGAAAAATTTAAAGTCAACATGATTTACATTCAGTTGACGACCTGCAGTAAGTGTCAGTTGGTATCTCTTGTTGCCCACAGGTGCCATACATGTAGCATGGTCGGTATCAGTCCACCAGCTCTGATTGCTTATGATACTATAATACGGTTTATGCAATCCATCACTGCCAATAGCCCATAAGGCACCGGTGCCATCTGCATTAAGACTCAATGGATTCCCATTCTCATGAGAGGCGTATATACGAAAACTCTTCGTTGCGGGGACAAACTTGATGTTATAATAACCACTGAGAGCCGTAAACGTGAAACGACCATTTCCTAACTTGATGAAGAAATCAGGATCTTCATAGAAGTCAGGTGAACTGAAGGCATCATCGCCTACAGCAGTGTATGTTTTGCCCTTTTCAAGATAGGTATTGATAGAAAAACTATTTCGGTTATCTGACGGAATCATCTCCATACCACCAAAGGTCACGGCATTTTGTTCTGTATCTCCCAAAAGGACAGAAACAACACTTTTAGCAGGTATATCTACGTTCACATATTCGCTATTCGAAGCAAGGTTGATATGCTTTTCGACCGATGTCTTATTACTAATGACAAAAGCTGTGGTGCCATCCGAGTTTCTTAGTGCGACATAATTGAAGTTCCAGTCATCTCTTGGTACACCATTCTCTATATAGTCACATCTTACCGCACCAGGTCGGATGACAGAAGAAAGATGGCAAATGATATAATAATCGCGATTGTAGCGTACCGTAGAGAGCGCATAACTACTTGCATCTATTTCCATATTGCCATACACAGTACTATTAGGTAAGGTGGTAGGATGACCATCATAGTCGAGAAGCAGGTTCCATGCTATAAATGCACTACTCTGGTTTTGCAACGCACGCAAACCCGACCAGTTGAATTCTCCGCATAGCTTGTCTTTTAGATTACGTCCATCGTTCCACGAGCCTATACTTGTCTCAGTATAGATTGACTTCAGACCCGTGTTATTATAAAACGTAGCCATGGCTGTAGGGTCACCCCCATAGTTATGAAAAGCGGCACCTTCCACAAGATCGTCACCAAGAAACGATGATGACCGCAAGGACTTTGCTACCCGTTCGGCATATTGTTCGTTATCAAAATTGTGGTCAAAAAGATATATCTTGGTACTCAGTCCTGCATTGTGAAAGGTTGTGGCAAGAACCTTAACAAAAGCTATTTCCTCTTCAACATCCATGAGCATAGCTCCTCCTTCGTTGTTTCCGTTTCCAGGTTCATTTTGCGGAGTCACCGCATGGATTGTTATTCCGTTGTCTTTCATCGCTTTCAGAAACCTTACGAAATAGTCCGCATAGTCCGAATAACAAGTTTTATTCAGATGTCCGCCTACATAGTTATCATACGGAACATCCCCATTTTTCTGACTCACCTTCATCCATTTAGGAGCAGTCCATGGTGCGGCAATGATTTTCAGCTTGGGGTTGATGGCTTGCACTTCTTTTAGAATGGGAATCACATACGCAATTTCTTCACTTTGAAGGGCAAAATTTTCTATGCCTTTTACATCGCAAAGAGTATAGCGTGAAAGAGAAAAGTCACTACATCCTATGCTTATGCGCACATAACTCGCACCATAACCCTGGCGCTCTGAAAATATTTTCTTAAGAAGTGCAACACGTTCTCCTACACTCATTCGCATAAGATTGTAACACGTCCCTCCGGTAAGAGCGAAGCCAAAACCATCTACCGTCTGATATTGACGGTCTGTATTGATACGCACATAGTTGGATGCAGGACTACCTTTTGTGGTTTTCAGTATTGTCTCTGACAAGAGTTTACTGTTGTTTTCCGTAGTGATCATCACACGGGCTTTTTGCGCTATGACTTGTAAAGAAGTTAATAGCAATAAACCTACAAGGAAAAAGTTTTTTGCAAAAAGAATTCGTCTCTTCATATTTTTAATTATTTGACCACATACTGGACTCATGTCACTGATCTGGTTATCACTCATGCGGAAGAATCTTCCGCATGAGTTTTTATTATTTTATGTTATTTCACTAAAATCTTCTTTCCGTTATGTATGTACACTCCCTTTGGCAATGAGCCTGCACCATCGTTCATACGCTGACCTTGCAAGTTGTACCACGCATGATTATCCTGTTTGTGGGTCTCTATGCTATTTATTCCGCTAGAAGAACCATTCTTGTAGAAATACAGATTGTCGAGATAGAAGGTCTCTCCTTTACCGTTATCAAACTTGAACTGGAAGATCCTGGAAGCGTTGAGTCCAACAAAATCACTCATAGGGATATCTATGCTATTCCATTGATTAGCTATGAGATTAATAGGTCTTTTCAATTGGTCGTTGACACTCCCATCGTTGTTACGACATATTGGGTATACATTGATCGTAAAAGAAGATAGAGGATAGATATCCAAATGGAGATATTCCATATCTGTTGCGTCTATCTCAGGACCACCAAACTCAATTCCGACATAATTAAAGTTGGAACACTTGAGTGTATTGTTGCCGTCAAGGCTGACACTCTGTGTAGCTGTCTGTTGATGCCAAGAGCCAATAAACATATGCGGAACAAGCGAAGTGTAAGTATCACTATAAACCGATTTCACATTGTCAGTTGTGTGATGAGGGATAGGAGCAGCAGTAACTTCTGGTATAGGATGATCTGTCCCAGACTGTCCTTTAAATCCACCAATAGTTACCACGGCACGTTCTGGATGACTGGTGACACATGTTGCACTTTGGTCAAATGTGTCATCGTATGCGAAGGCATAGGTATAACCGTCGTAACTGATGTCTTTCTGATGGAAGAATTTCACATAAGGGTTACATACATCGGTGTTGAAGAAGCTTCCTGTATCTCCCCAATCCTGCAGTTCGCCATCTGCAAGATTTGTTCTTATCACTCCACGATTCATCGCTCCACAGAACATGGCTTGTACTGGAAGATCTGCATCGTTGCCATGGATTTTTGCAAACTCTCCTGCACCTTCTATCACATCAATGGAGGTAGGCTTGCCTACAATGGCCGTCTGCCCTTGACGAGGTCCTGACTCACTTCTTAAGACGAAGTTGTTGCCATTCACACGTCCACGCCAAACACCTAATTGGTTGCCCATGTTTACGTGTATGTCTTTAGTGCGAAACTCGCTCCAGATACGGTTGATGTAGCCATCGAAATATCCAGTATTCTTCACCTCTGCCACTTTAGATGGTTGCATAATAATACCTCCCAATTGATCATGAGTTATATTGTTCTTCAGACAGTTAGAGAAGATATTACCTCCGTTTTGTGTCTTCCAGCGATTGATAATCTCCTCATAGGTATTCACCTCTCCACGCTTGGTGTATGGATTATTGGCACCTGCCGAAGCATTTCCATATAGTTCCAATCCCATGGGATATTGGAATGCATCAACACGTGTGGTATTGATAAACATCACACCATACCTATCATAAGTAAATTCAATAAGTTCCCATCGCAGATCGATATTCGGGTCGGAAGGGTTTTGCATGTCAGCTCCTGCATACCCACCATTATTATCGTTTACGTGTAGGTAAAGCGGTGAATTGAAACCAAAAAACATACGGCAAGCATGGGTTTTATCTACGTAAATGGTTTTGTTTTTTATCTGATTCAGCGGCGTAAACACATTGGCATAACCTCTATCTCCGTTGAACTTATGCAGAGTGTTTGTATTGACAGTAAGGGTCCTGAGTGCAGCATCACTTGCATTGTTGGCTATGAGGTCATAATAAATAGGAGCATTATCACTCACTTTCTTACCAATGATAGCCACATATACCTTGTCGTCAGGAAAAACAGAATTGTTCACTATCTCAATAGGAATTTTTTGTGCATGGACTTTCAGAATTGCCACACAGAATAACGTTAAAAACAATAAAACACGATTTTTTTTCATAATAGTTAATTTTGAATTATTATTAGATTATAGAATTCAAGTTTCGCAAGTAAGCCCCACACGCCCTGAAAGGGCAGAAGCTCCTAGCCCAGGGCATCGCCCTG
>ERZ772820.902-NODE-902-length-25710-cov-23.182265_pt1 | contig 25710 bp, 18 predicted proteins | sample MGYA00511377_ERZ772820 | MGnify/ENA primary metagenome ERZ772820 (study PRJEB29015, sample SAMEA2737684) | human gut metagenome | biome: human gut; feature: human-associated habitat; material: faeces | place: China | collected 2012 ... | reverse complement strand
GGCAAACGCCCAACTTCTTGATTTTCAATCAAAGTCCAATTTAGAGCGAGTTAGATTTATTGGCTCTTTCGATAACAAAGAAGAAGCACAAGCTACTTTAAAATATGTAAAGAGTAAGTTTATGAGAACAATGCTTGGTATTCTAAAAGTGACCCAAGATAACAATACTGATGTATGGGAGTACGTTCCACTCCAAGACTTCACGCCACAAAGCGATATCGACTGGAGTCAAAGTATTGCTAACATAGATAAACAACTCTATCGTAAGTATAAACTTGATGAAGATGAGATTGAATTTATCGAGAAGATGATTAAGCCAATGGACTAAGTTCCAGTCGAACACATCATAATAGTTAATGGTATCATAACAATGTAGATTATGCCAAGAAAAGAATATACGTCTTTACCGACAAACTATCCTGTATGTGAGCATAGTAGCTGCCCTATGGCAGCTACTAGTTTGCACAAGACAGCCTACTCCACTCTGATGGAGCATGCAGAATATCTGCGTCTGATCAATCCCACACGAGTACTACAGTAATCTCACATAAGTACTACAGTAATCTCATGCAAGTACTATAGTAATCTCGCACAAGTACTGAGACAATACCATCATATAAAAATTAAGAACGTAAAGATACAAGAGATAAAAGCAGAAATGTATATACAGCAGGAAATGGTCGATAAAACCTACTATGGCTGACAAACTGGTCGATAACATTAATTTTATGGCCGATAAAGAAGAAATTCCAAAAAGAATACAATGAGCGACGACAAAATACAGAAGGTATCTATCCGTTTCTTCAACGACCGCGAAGTGCGTGCCGTTTGGGACGAGACACTATCCAAATGGTGGTTTTCCGTTTTGGATATCGTTGGCGTTCTCAACGACCAAGACGACTATACCAAGAACCGCAACTATTGGAAGTATCTGAAGACAAAGTTGAAGAAGGAAGGAAACGAAGTGGTTAGTGCCACTAACCAGTTGAAGTTGCTTGCCCCTGACGGCAAGAGACGTTTGACCGATGTTCTCGACACAGAAGGCATCCTACAACTGGCAGCCTGCTTTCCCAACACCAAGGCTTCGCGCTTTGTGGCATGGCTTACGAATAGTGAAGAGAGCATCGACGGCAAAAGCAAATCGAAGGCTTACGCCCTGTTTGAAAGCAGCATGATAGAAAGCATAGAGGTGGGAACAGTTAAGGGACTGCAACAGATTCACGCTTACCTATTTGGCGGTTTGTACGACTTCGCTGGACATATCCGAACGGTGAATATAGCCAAGGGAGGCTTTCAGTTTGCTATGGCTGCCTATTTGCCATCTACGCTCCGACAGATAGAACTGATGCCCGAAGAAACGTTTGAGCAGATAGCCGACAAATATGTAGAAATGAATGTGGCACATCCTTTCCGTGAGGGCAACGGCAGAAGCACACGTATATGGCTCGACCTCATGCTGAAGAAACATCTCAAGAAATGTATCGACTGGAGCATGGTGAACAAAAAAGACTACTTGGCGGCAATGACCGCCAGCGTAGCTGACAGCACTCCTATAAAACAGTTGCTGAAAGCAGCATTGACCGACAAGATAAACGATAGAGAAACCTTTATGAAAGGTATCGACTACTCGTATTATTACGAACAGGAAGATTAGCGTATGCATAAAAATGATTTCACATACGAGCAACTTGACAGAGCATTCCGAAGTTATCTATCGGAACGCTTTGACGGTGATGCCAAAGAAGTAAGTCTGACCGTTGAAACGGCAGAGCGTATTATTCCCAATACGCTCAATGACTACTTTGGCACCAAATACGAGTCTATCTATGATATTACAGAAATAGATGACGTAGAAGAATTTCGCAGAAAGATCAAGACGCACCCTATCTTGAAGAATCTCGACATGAGTGTGGAACCACGATACACAGAGGTTCTGAAATGGTACCGGCTATTCTTGAAAGCCCTGAATACCAATGCTGTGCCGATGTCGGTATATGGTGAATATGATGATACCAATCATTCTTCCAGTACGATGGTGACAGATAAGCCTATTACACCCCAACCAACGGTGGAAAACACCATATACTTAGAAGGTGAAGCCGGCGAAGCACAACCTGCAGAACTCAGAAAGAGAAACAAGATTCTCCGACAAGCCTGCATCAACTATTACAAGGCTTTGCATGGTGGTCACATCTTCTGCGAGTGTTGCGGTTTTGATTTCCAAAAGGCATACGACATTGATGACGAATATATTGAGATTCACCATCTCAAACCATTCTCACAAACAGAAGGAGAACATCCAGTGAACTCTCAAACCGACCTTGTACCACTTTGTGCCAACTGCCATAGGATGATTCATCATGGACAGGGAGGCAAAGGTAACTGCATGAGTTTGGAAGAGTTAAAAAGAAAATATAAAGGAATACGTTATAAAAACGAATAAGGATTATGGCAACAACTCCATATACAGAAGAGGATAAAAAACTGCTGGCATGCCTACCTAAGTGTCAAGAGCAACTTAGGAAGCAAATAGACGTAGGCCGCCCCTACGTCTGGGAGCTCAGACTCTCTTTAGAGCAGTTCTATATCCTTGAAACGGCTATAGCAAACAGCATCTCCTCACATAGTAATGATTATCATCATCTGCTAAGTGAGGATTTCGCCGTTATATTGGTGATGTATCTGGCAGAGTGGTACAAACGCTTTTATAAGGGTGCTGGCACCATGGACGACAACAAGGTGATAGCCCTTACCACCGATGAATTGAAGAAGTTGTACCAATTGGCAAAAATTGATGTCAAAACCTTTGTTTATAATGCATCTACTAATCCGGAAAGGCCTTCACTTCGATGGCTGGAATCGTTGCAGGTGTTGGGTGGACTGGCCGTACAAGCAGAGCTGAAACAGGATAAGAATGATGCGCTCCTACCCCAGCTTTGCAAGATATTCCATGGTGAAGAAATAGAGCTGGATGATTTGATAGACCGTAACCGTGCTGTTGCCTTCCAAGAGTCTATAGCACGCAAACATAGTCTATACGAATATCTGGACTGTATTCTCAGCAAGGAAAAAGAGGCTCCTTTTGCCAAGGAAGACATGAATCGTAAAGAAACCTGCATACCGCAGCTGCTCCACAAGATTCTTGAAGCTGACGAGGCGGCTAAGAAAAATAAATTTGACTTTGAATGGGTGATTGCCTATACTGCAAGCAGAAACCAGATGGTTCGCCACCTGAGAGTGAAACTGAAGCCGGAAGAGATTGGTGGAGGTAAAAAACAATATATAGGCTACGACAGACTGCAGAAACCGGAATGGAGAATTGAACATCCTGAGGAAGTGGGCAGAATACGCTTTTATCTGCGATTCAAGGATAATGGTCGCTATGTACAGAAATTAGATAAAGCAGAGGAGCCACTGTTTAAATATGACAATACGGGAAGTGAAAAGACGGGGTTCTTGTCGGTAAACAAAATCGACGAGAACACCTATACCAACATTCCTGTATGCCATTTCGACAAAGTTGAGATGGTGATGAAGTACGACGAGAATCAGGCAGACGGCACAAGCAATGCCGTAACAAGAGTTGTGCAGGAACTTCATGTGGCAGACTATATGCAGGTTTATGCCTTGCCTAAGACAAGTAACAAGTTCAGCACGAGAAAGAATGCACAGGCTGCAACTGCCGTGATATTCTCTTCGGACTATCATCTGGCAGAACCTTACAGAGAGTTGCCAGTGGTGTATGCGCATTATAGAAATGGTGATGAATGCGGCGAGGACTATTGCTGGTGCCCTATCAATGATAAGGTGATACTGGTTGGTCCGGATGGCAAGGAGATATCGCCACCCTTCTTCAACCGCAATGGACTATACCAAGTCATCATCAAAAAATACCTAAATACCATTAAGTACAAAGAAAATCTTTTTGTACGCTATAGATATTTGGATGAAGACTACGATGAAGCAGAAATGCAAGAAGACGATTTGCCGGTACTCTTTGGACGTAGCGGATTAAAGGTATGGCACTATAAATCAGACCATGACATGGAAGGTACACCTATAACGGACTATAAGATAGAGTGGACAAAAAGGGGATATTATGCAGAATGGAAAGAAGAGACAGAACCCAAACAAGGTGCTATAAGGATAAGAATAACCATAAATAGTATCATCATCAAGTTGAAGGTGTACTATATGCCATTCGTACCTACAGATAATTGTCAGCTGCCTATCTGGCGTGATTTCGAGCACATGCGTATCTGCACTTCTTTAGAAGGTATAGAGGACATACAGGATAATTTTAAAAAGTGTCCGAATCTATATGAGCCTGTCACCAAACAACTATTGATTGGCAACTGTCAAGAGCAAATATTGGTGGACGTATATCGACCTATTCTTCTGCGAGAACTTTCACAAAAGGACGAAAAAGAACAAAACCATATTGTAGAATATGCGGACAAAGAAGAGGATATACATATTCCTCTCATCAACTGTAACCAGTTCTCGATAAGAGATTTCTCAGAAAATGGCGTGAAGGAATATCAAATCAAAAAGAGCAGTAGATTGTTCTATGGTTTCCCTACCTTCAATGACCCTAACCTTTCTGTAGATAACTACAAACTAGAAATGCCGGCAGATGAACTTACAGAAGAATTTCCTCTGAATTATCTGAAAGTATATATATATCAAAGGCTTTGGATGCACCGAAAGATTTATATGCATGGAACTACAAGACGGATCCTGTGGCTGTAGCTAACAGCAACGAACTATCAGGTGACGGCATCGTATTCCAAAGCATGAAATCCAATTCGTTTCCACGGCATTATGCCTTGCCTTATATAAAGAAGGTAAAGTCTGGTTGGGGTGGTAAGAAATCGCAGATAGTGGTTGATGCGTTATATTGCTTTGAAATCGTGGCTGAGCATAAGACGTACTTCTTCCTCTTTAATCCACTCATAAAAGTGGTGAAAGCAGGCAGACAAATTGGAGATATTTTTCTCCCTCTTGTCAAGAAGCGTGATTATCAGCTAACCGATACCGACATTGAAAATCTATATCAGTTTGCCGTAGAGTTCCACTTCGACTGGATGCTTTTACCAAGAGAAGCGTGGATCAGCCAGATTGAAGATTTGGCTGAAGACGCGGAAGAGGTAAACAAGATGAAGGAAGCAGTAACAGCCTTCTTCCTAAAGACACCAAAATGTTCGGATGAACGAGAGAAGAGTTGTCTGAAAGAGTTTCTAAAAATATACTGGACTTTTGATGTCTGGCCAAAGATAGAGGAAGTTGCAGATAAGGCTCTCAAACTCATACAAGATAACCCAGATGCTTTGGGAAGATATGAAAACTTGAAAGAGTTTCTGAAAGACTTTGATGAGTGCAGATATAAATTCAGCGAGATGAGTCACGCTATAGTTAAAAATGAAAATTAAAATATCGAGATATGAAGCAAAAATTCAGATTTGCAGAACTATATAAAAACAACCGCAAAGCAGTAGAGAAAACTCTTGCTGCCATGTGGTGCGGTGAAGCAAGGAACGAAAGCCAAAAGGGATATATCAATCAGTTGAAGATGATAATCCCTGAGGTATTCGCTCCTAAGGATGCTATGCCATTGGTACAATGCATGAACAGCTACGAGACTGTCTATCCAGAACACGAAGCCGAGGCTAAAGAAATGGTGGGTACACTCTGGCAGAAATGTATGCCTAATGCAGATACTTACTATCCACCTTATGAGCACCAGTATCAGTGCTGGAAAACATTGTTGAAGGAGAAGACTCCTGACGGCAAGAATATGAGTATCGTTGTGACAACAGGAACAGGTTCGGGTAAGACGGAGTGTTTCATGCTCCCTCTTGTGCAGGATCTGATAGAACATCATATACCTGAACAGGTGCAGGCCATCTTCCTCTACCCTCTCAATGCATTGATGGAGGATCAGAAGGCACGTATGGAAAAACTGTTGGCAGGAACAAATCTCACTTTTGCTGTTTACAATGGCGATATGCCGGAGTTTCTGCCTAACGAAGACGATAAGAACTACAAAAAAGTTCTCCGTAAGATTGATGCCATCCGTGGAATCACCAGGGATGAAGATGGAAATGTCATAGAAGAAAAATACCCTCATGTCATAGCCACTCGTGCCGAATTGCGTCAACATCCTGCCAACATACTGTTGACAAACCCAACGATGCTGGAATATATCTTGCTGCGTGATAAGGATAGCAAATTGATTCATGAAAAGCAGGAAGAGGAAGGCGAAGGCACACTGAGATGGATTGCTCTGGATGAGACTCACACCTATACTGGTGCAGGAGCCACAGAGATTGCCATGCTAATCAGACGTATACTTATGGCCTATGGTGTGACTACTGACGAGGTACGATTTGCTACGTCATCCGCTACCATCGGAAATGGTAGCGAGAATGCCAAGGAAGAACTGAAGAATTTCATTGCCAGGATCACCGGATTACAAACTAACCAGGTGAAATATGTGGATGGCAAGCGTAAAGGCATCGATGTCATTCCTGAGGAGGACAAGGAGTATTGGCTTAAACTTATCAACGATAATCATGATGGATATATCAAACTCGATGACTTGATAAAAGAAGGTGATACTATCGAGGAGAAGCTGGTGCGACTGGACGAGATGTGCCAAAAAGCAGAAGATATGGGCTTGGAAGACTTGCGTGTGAAAGTTCATTACTTCTACCGTGTACCAAACCATGGTCTGTATGTTGACCTTGCAGACTTACACTATACCGAGGATGGTAGTTTCCGTGTCTATTTGGAAAACAAATCGGGACAGAGAAGCAAAGACGATGCACCCTTATTGGAAATGAGCCGTTGTAAGCATTGCGGTGAGTATGTTGCCATTGCTGAAGAAGTGAAGTATGATGACGGCATTGGTTATCAGCCTATTACTATGGATGATAGCGATATGTTCGATCTTGACAATACAGAAGATACAGGCAAAACTCTCTATGTATTTGGTACTACAAAAAGTGAGAATGCTGAATATGACAACAATATACCATATATTATCAAGGGCAACAGACTGCTGAATGTAACCGCAAGCAATCCGGCACCAAAAGGTTGGAGAATCATTGCCAATGCTCATTGCCAATGCCCTTATTGTGGTACAAAACTGACAAAACAGGCTAAGCAGGATGAAGACAATGCCGATGTGATACAAACTGACGAAGAAGATGCTAAGAAACTTCAGAAGTTCCGTGTTGCTCCAGATTTTATCTCCAGACTGATAGCTCCTTCTACTCTCGACTTGATGACAGAAGGAAAGCCAAAAGATGAATCTAAGATATACCTGCATAAGGGGCAGCAATATATCAGTTTTGTAGATAGTCGCCAGATGGCTGCTCGCAGTACAATCAAGCAGAACCTGGAAGAAGAACGTCTGTGGGTTTATGGCACTTTGTACCATGAGTTATGCAGAATGGCTACAGCAGGCAGTATGACCAAAGAAGAGGCTATTAGGCACTTCGATAACATTTACAATACTACAGATAGAAAAGACCCTCAGCACAGGAAGGCAGAAGAAAAACTGGACATTCTTGAAGGTAGCGATGAAGAAGCTATTCAGGTGCTTCTCAGAGAAGAGAAGCCTAAGCTGTTTTTGTCATGGCAGGACATTTTAGATGTACTTATCACTGATAAGCTGGCAGATGTTTTCTGTCAGCAATTTGCCGAACGCTCTGAACTGAGTCCAGAACTTGATGAAGACGGCAATATAAAGCCAGAGACGAAACGTAAATATATTCTATCCCTCATGGTGGAATACCTGGCGAAACGACCTTTGGCTGCCGCTGCTCCAGAAACAATGGGACTTTTCACATCGTCCTATGAAGACTTAAAATCGGTATTGGAAGACAACCTTCCTGATGAGATAGAAAGATTCAACGGACTCTTATCTGATCAAAATAAAATTACCAAGAAGGATTGGTATGCCCTTATGAAAATATTCCTTGATCTGACGGTACGTTCAAATGAATCTGTTTTTCTTAAGATGAAAGACGATGATCCTATTGACATCTTCAAGTGTGTACGTATCGCAACTCAAAAGGCAAAACGTCGTCCTGTTCACAAGCCAGAAATCAAAGATAAAGGAAGCAACAAGTCACGTATTATACGCCTGCTTGCTAAACTTATAGCGGAGGAAAAGCATATATCTATAACAAATGCTATCGTCAGTTATAAACTTGACATTCAGAGCGTTATTGATTGCATGTGGAAAGAACTCACTGAGAAAAATCGTTTATTGGAACATAGTACACACTATGATGAAGAAATACATCATCAAGTAAAGGATAAAGACGAGGTTATAGATGATATACATTTAACACCATACCGTTTGAATCTTGCCAAACTTGGTTTCAAACTCTATGAGGATGTATATTTGTGTGACACAAATCAGTCTGCTAGCAGACATCACGTAGAATGTCTGCGCCCTGTAGAGATTACCTTCCATGGTTATTCGCCATACGTCATTGGCGGCGAACCAGTAGCTTTGAAAGAAGAGTTTCATGAAAAATGGGCTCCCTACCCTTATCATAATCATAGCATGAATCCTAATCCTGCTGATAAGGTGATAGAAAAATGGGCAAAAGATAATCGTAAGATACTCTGGAATCATGATTTATGGGGAGAAAACGGTTCTTTCTCTGATCGTCTTCTTCAAATTCATCAATTCCCTCAACTCTTCATTCAGGCTGAGCATACAGCACAGGTGGATAAGATGATTAGTCGCCAGGTACAGGAAGATTACAAGGATCATAGACTCAACATCCTTGCTTGTTCTACAACAATGGAGATGGGTGTTGACCTCGGTGACTTGGAATTAGTGATGATGACTTCTGTTCCACCAATGCCATCAAACTATAAACAGAGGGCCGGTCGTAGTGGACGACGCGGCCAGGTTCGTAGTGCCTGTGTCACACTGTGTGGATCTGATGCTGTAGGTATAAGGACATTGCTGAATCCGATGGAGAATGTCATCATGCGCAACGTCAACTCGCCTACTGTTGATTTGAATAGTACCCAGGTGATTCAACGTCATATTAACTCTTTCCTCATTAGAGAGTTTGGTGTTTTTGGAATGGCTGGTGGCAGCATCACTGAGCAAGTAATCAGTTACTATACTAATTATAAAATTGTTCCTGATGGTGAGAGCAACCACTTCAAGGTGGAGAAAAAGGCTGATAATGCTCCTATTAGCCCATTGGATGGATTGGGTGACGAGACTGGTACACCTTATGAAGCATTCAACAATAAATGCAGCGAGTCGCTGAGTGATGATTTGAGAAGAAAGATTCGAATTCTGTTAGACGGCACTATCTTAAGTAGCCGTCCGCCTCAGTATGTCGTTTCCAAAGCTCGTGAAATGAACGAGAAATGCTATTCTGAACTGGAGTTGCGCATTCAGGATTATGCAGAACCATACAAGAAGGCAAAGAGTGCAAGACAGCAGGCATTCTTTGAAATGAAGTTCATTGAACCGTTAGCTTCCCGTTTGCTTTCATATTGGGCAACTCATCGCTTTACGCCAAATGCCAATATGCCAGTGAACGTGGTAGAGTTTGATATAAATGCTTCATCACAGACATCATATACACTGGTTACACCATCGAACCCATCATACCCTCTTCGTACTGCATTGTCTCAATATGCACCGGGCAATCCTATTGCAAGAGATGGTATGGTAAGAATCGTGCGTGGAATCAGATACACCAACTTCTTCAAACCAGAAGTAACATTCAAAAAGCTGTACTTCAACCGTGAGCAAGTGGTGATTGATACAAAAGAGGAATTGGACTCTTTAGAGAAATGGCGAGTTAGTGCAAGTACTGAACTCGACCTGTTGCAACCAGCAGAATTTATCCCAGACATGAATGAATCGGCAAGTCGAATTCTTGACCAGAATGTATATACTCGTGTAAGTGCTCAGTTGATTGGAGCTGATGAATGGAAGCAGGATCGTATTGAGCCACACCTTTTTGATACCCGTAGCAGTAGAGAAAGCGGCAATGGGCAGATACTGTATTATAATGAAGGTACAGGTTTTGGCTATTGTCATTGTACCAAATGCGGAAAGACTGTGCTTGAAAGCTGGCCTGCAGCTTCATCAAGTGACCCAGACAAGCTGCCAAACGAAATGAATCCTATCGCATCAAAAGACACGGATAAGCCAGATTATCACTTTGCACTCGTGAAAAAAGGTCCGAAACCGAATAAGTGCATGGGATGTGGCAGTACTGATTACATCAAGCGAAACGTAGTTTTGGGTGATACCATACAAACTGATTATACAGAGATTAGAATACGCCATTTCCAGAAAGACTGGATTAATAGCCGTAATGAAGAAGAAAATCTGCTCATCACTCTCGGATTGCTCTTTGCAAGAGCCTTGTCTGAGGAATTGAATGTTGAGCGTACAGACCTCGATTTTACCATTACGCCTAATGGACATATTTGTATTTTTGATGCTAATCCTGGTGGTTCCGGCTATTCTAACCAGCTGGCTGCTATGGACTTGATGAAGTCGGCTATAGAACGTGCCTATACCATCATAGAGGCTGCAATACGTTCAGGCAACAAGGAGGCATTGATAGACAAGTTCACACTACACTATATCAACCATATCGATATAGATGCAGCAAAGGCATGGATAGAAGAGGAACGCTCTGCAAGAAAAGTTCTGCCAAATGCTGTATCGAGTGTATTCGGAGAAAGTGCTACAGAAACATCTCTTGCCAAGATGGAACGTACATTTGCATTGTCACAGAACGAGAAGTTCATTTTCGTTGATGATGACTATGCAAGCTGGGAATATGAAGGCACAGACCATTGTTGGAAAGGTCAGTTCTTCAACTATTTTGCTCCTCATGGTCAGCAGACTTCTTTCTGTGTAGTTAAGAATACGGATATAGCTATACCTACACCGGCGATGAGCATGATCCGCTCTGTTAAGGGCTGGGCAAACGAAGTGATGGAAATAAAGAATCCATTTGCAGGGAATGGGCTTTACCCGTTGGCATACATTGATGGCAGATTGTATTTTACAAACAACCCTAACCATATCACAATGAATGACAAGTGGGGAAATGGTACCATATACTATATCCGTACCAATAACTTCGCAAGCAACGCAAAGTTTATCAAAACTGATATTGTGGATGCTACAACGAAGATATTCAAACTCGTGGATGGTGACCCAACAATCATCAAGACATCTGGTCTTGCTGGTATCATCTACGATAGAGCTGCACAGATTGTTCAGGCATTTGTAGCTCATTGTCAGGCTAACAGAGAATCTATAGTAAATGTGTCATATCAAGATGAGCACATGAAGAGCATCCTCTCCATCATCTTGTGTACACAAACTATCAAGTACTTCATTAAGAAGATTGGTTCTCCTTATAGTTTAAAGTTCTTGGTTGAGCGATACTATAGTGACGGAAGACAGAATAGTCTTACAGCCAACCAGCCTACGTCAGAAGACCGTGACTCATGGCTTGGAAACCTGGCAAACGAATTGGTTGAGGGATTGGAATACGAGGATGGAATAGAAGGTACTCTCTCCCCTGTCGTTTCAGCACCAAGACGTAGTCTAACGCATTGGCGTGTCCTCACATTTGAATGTGCTGGAAAGAAACTATGTATCTATCCTGACGGTGGTTTTATGAACGGATGGTTTATCTACAACGCTCCAGGTGAGCGAAAGATGTACAATCTATCCACTATCACCTACGATACAGAAATAGACATCTGCAGGAACCAGGATATAAAATTTGACGTAACAATAGAAGATATATAAAAGGCTTCTGTGTAATTGGGAACATAACAATAAAAATCTCGGCAATTAATTTTAATTGTCGAGATTTTTATTCTGTCTGCGGTCATTTCGGGCATGGTAATTCCGGTCAAAATCATTGAAGGTATTACGAAGCTATGGCTATAACAACTCCTCATATAATAACCTTCTACGAAGTATGGACTACGAACAATTCCATTTCTCATTTGCGAGTTCATTGAGGATATCAAGTTGAAATTGTATAAACTTCATATTCTTGCTCTTCATAAACACCTACATTTTATTAATTTATTCTTTTAATCCATCTATAATCAGGACCTTGAGTAGTCCACTGGAATTGCCACATAGCTCCAGACTCGTTATTAATCAAATAATATTGATACATACTGGTCATCGGCTGTATACTAAAAATGCTTCTATCTCCTGTTTCTAGAACTTCCTCATTTATAGAAACACAAAGGAGATTGTCTAGAGATCTTGTGTCATATTGTACTTGCCAAAGTCTTTCTGTAAAACTATCCAACATGATAAATGTCCACATGTTTTGGGTGGCAAACATCTTAAATCTACCTTCCCACCTATCTGAAGAAGATGGATATGCTTTGCACAAATAATTAATTGGTACAGCAAACATATAGTCAGTTCCTTTTGTACTAAATTGAACCTGCCAATTCTTTCCTGTGTAACTATCAAGCATTATGAAAGTCCACATATTCTGTGTTTCATAAAGACAGAAGCGGTTATCTGCCTTACCATCAACTTCCATAGCTCCACAAATCTTCCATGATTGGCCATCATCTTGCACCTGTAACACCTCTCCTGTAGCTGTATTTAATCGCAACTGATTATGGAGGTTACGTGTTTGATACATTTTATATGTTTGTGCATATAACAATAAAGGTATTAAACCCAATATCAATAATAATATTTTTTTCATATCGTTTCTGTTTAATGCTACTAATAAAAATGAAAATAGAACTAAGCAATAGCAAATGGTGTGAAAATCTTTAATCACCTATTATAGTTCCTAACTTTTCCCGACTTCATTTTCCTTCCTCCTCCTTCAGGAAAATCGTATATTCCACATCATATTCATCTCTGATATCTGAAATATCACAGCCTATTCTCTCGGCTACAAAGTCATTGTCATGCGTACCATCCAATACCCATTCCCCGTATTTGTGTAATCTGCTAGAATCTATATTGTCATCATCTTTGGTCTCATCCTCATCTGCCCAATAATCATAAACATCATCATCATCTTCTTCCACATAAAGACCGTTCTTGATATCGTCGAGAATGTAACATTCCAAAGACTCATCTATATAGCTGTGATCTGACTCATAGAGCCAGTAATGCGCCACCATCTCATAAAAGAGATCTCCCAGATGTTTATGAAGTTTCTTCAGGTTGCGCTTGCCACTCTCTATCGCCTCCTCTACATCCTCACTGGTAACTTCGTCTTCTCCGATTTCCTTCAGGGCATTGTAAACTCGCTGGGATACCATCACTTCATGCTCCTTTTCACTACCCTCACTGCCACAGCCATGACAGCAGACTCCGTAAAAGGCTTCTGTTACAACCTTAATCTTTACCTGGTTTTCTTTTCTTTTTCCCTTGTTCATAATCACGTCAGTTTTAAGTTGTGTTATAAAGTTAGTTCAGAGGCTAAACCCCTTGATAACATTCTTTGATAATACCTCCTGTCTACAGAACGTTGAAATCCGCTCTTTATTACTTATATCGGAAGAATAAAACAGCAGATCATCTACCAGTGCCTTGCGGGCGATGTTCTCTATCTGACCGCCAGAGAAATCATACTGCTAGGCGATGGAGGAAAGGGTGGCTTCATCTACATCCGGCAGCATGCTCTGCCAGATCTTGGTACGAACCTGCAGGGAAGGCTTTTCAAACTTTATCTTATAGAGAAACCTTCGCTCAAAGGCTGCATCCAAAGAACGCTCCAGGTTGGTGGTGGCTATCATGATGCCTTCCAGATTCTCCATTTCCTGCAAGATCACGTTCTGAATGCTGTTTTCCATCTTGTCAACGGAGGAGGTAGTGACTTCCATCCGATTGCCGATGATGGCATCTGCCTCGTTGAACAACAGGATGGGACAGAGTTTGCTTGCTCTGACTCGCTCCTTGTAACTGGCAAAGACTTCCTGGATGTTCTTCTGGCTCTCTCCCACCCACTTGCTCCTGATCTGTGACATGCTTACCTGCATCACATCCCTGCCGGAGGACTTGGCAAGCTGAAGCGCGGTTTCGGTTTTTCCGGTGCCTGGTGAGCCATAAAAGAGACAGGCGATGCCCTTGTGAAAGCTCCGTTCCTGCAATCGCTTCTGAACCATCCTGAAATTCTTCTCCTCCAGCAGTGAATGCAATCTCTGTATCTGCTGCTCCACGGATGGATTGTAATAGAGATTCTTGAAGACGATATCCTTGTGACTGGTAATCTCTGCCGACTGGGTAGTCATCCCCCTGAGCTTATACTCTGGTATGAGCAGGCGACGGGCTTTGACGGTAAGGCATAAGACTTCCTTGTCCTTGATGCCATCGGCACACCCAAAAGTGATGAGCTTTCGCTGAAACAGCTCTTGATTGCCCTGCAGTAATCCATATACTATCATATTGCGGTCCTTGCCCTCTTCAAACAGATCGACTATCTGTCCCAAAGGGACGTTGGTCATGGAATTCATGACATGAAAACGGCAGAGCTGCAGCAAGATGACTTCTGACTTGATGGAGTGAAGCTCCAGCTTGTTCAGATTGGACACAATGGGGAGATGCATATTGTCGTCAAGAAGGCGGGTAAACTTCTTGACGAAGACTTCGGTATCTATATACGACCTGCTCTTCAGTTTGAACAAATGGTAAAGGGTAGAAATCAGTTCCAGCGAATTTTCCACCTTAGAGGTCTTTTTCACGAATACTTCATTGTTGCTGAAAGCCTCCAGGACATCTGCCGGAATCACATATTCATCCATCCTTCCCATCCTTCTCTCCATCTTTTCCAGCAGTTCTTTCTCACAAAGCGCATGGAAGTCCGGCATCCAGTGCATGAGCATCATATTGGTGGTATCGAGCATATTGGCTACTGCTCTGAGGGTAATGCTCATGTTCAAACTGAAATTCATGCATACTGCCATAATGAATGCCTGCCGGTTGGTGATTGCCTGAAGCTGGGCCAACCTGCAGATATATGGCATGCAAAGATCGAGTGTGGACTGGCTGAAGCCCTTGCTCGTAACTTCACGCAAAACCCTGTCGAAGAGCTGGAGTATCGTGAGATCGGATTCTTCTAAAGGGAGCGGAACCTGCTGATCGAAATCTATTTCATCGAAAAACAGTTCCTTTTTCTGGCGAACGATTGCTGGATTTCTTGATATTTCCATATATATAATAAGGTCTTCTTTTTGTATGATTAGGAGATTAAATTAATCAATGTCGTTGGCGAAGATGAAACCGATATCTTCCCATTCATCCTTCTTGTCCTGAGGCAGCTGCTCAAATTCATCATCAGAGATGAACTGTCCCTGGAGTGTGACCCTACCCTTCTTTCCGTCTTTCTCGAAGACGAAATCATCACCTACTGCAGCTTCATTGATGTAGTCGTACTCGGGAGCGATGTAGATATTGCCCAAATCAAAGGCCAGCATGCCCATTTTGTCTCCTGCCTTCAGCAAGACTACTCCATTGAAGGCGATGCCATGACTCTCAAGCTCAAATGGTGTCAGAATCTCATTGCCTTCCATAATGGCGAAATGCTTCTTGTCTTCTGCCTTGGCTACTGCCTTGAGATGTGAACCGAAGATGTTTTCTACGATTGCAAACTCATTTACCTGTGCTGATGTCTTTTTTGTTTCTGTCATATTAATAAAATAAAATTGGTTAATACAGTCATACAGAGAGTTGTTCTCTGATTTCTGGTGCAAAGGTATTAAGAAATCGACATACAGCAAAGTGCATTATACGTATAACGGAAAACTTTTTTTAGGGGAAAAAGCGTACCTTTGCACCAGAATTCGAAAGTGAAACTAAAAAAGGGTTATGACCATGCTGATGGCTGGTTCATCTACACCTTATATATATATAAAGATTCATCGCTTATGATAATTGATTCATTGACCAAAGACATCTCCCTCGTATCTGCTGAGGACTGTCTCATCATTCCTGATGTACACGGAAGAGACTTCTGGAAGGATGCTGCAAACCGCTTCCCGGGAAACATCGTCTTTTTGGGAGACTACCTGGACCCATATCCACTTGAAGGCATCAGCCCGGACGAAGCCTTCACCAATTTTCAGGAAATCCTTTCTTTCAAGAAAGCAAACCCTGATAGAGTGACGCTGCTCTTGGGAAACCATGATCTGCAATATTTCAGCAAGGCGTATAGTCTGTACAGTAAATCCGATAGATATTCTTGGAAATATGCTCAGCTGTATGAGGATACTTTCCATGAAAACAGTCAGCTGTTCCAGCTTGCCCATACTTTGTCATTCCCTGAGAGCAAAGTCCTCTTTACGCACGCTGGTGTGCATTCATGCTGGCTTAACCAGCATTCGTACCTCCTGCCAGAGGTTTCAGCAGAAGCCATCAACCGCCTGCTGGACACAGAGGAAGGTATTGTTGCCTTGACTGAATGCAGCAAAATAAGGGGTGGTGACTATCCTGCTGGCAGTCCGGTATGGGCAGACCAGAGGGAGATGGTTCACTCTGAACCCATCGAAGGAACTTACCAGATATTCGGACACACCATGCTGGAGGTGCCGGTCATCACCTGTACCTTTGCCTGCCTGGATACGCAAAACGTTTATGCTATAAACCCACATTTAAAAATAAACATCATCAAATAAGAATATGAGCATTTTTCACTTTGACATCGACATCAATCCTGTGATTGACTATCAAGAGTGCCACATCACAGGTTACTTTGAACTCATAGAGCCAAGCAAGGCCGTAGTTTGCATGACATCTCCCTACCCTGGGCTGAAGCAAGAAATTACCGATTCCGATAACGAGCCATTGGACATAGACTCTTCCCTGTCAAAGGTGGAGAGCATCCTCACCCATCTCTATATCAACCACCAGGGGAAAATAGAATAAATCACATAGGGACATTTTAAAAAGAAGTACATTAATATGTTGGGAATTATATCTTATAAGGATCTTCGTAGCTGGGACAATTGGTGGCCTGGCACAAGCACATCTGAACACAACTGGTACATCATTCTTTTCGGAAACATGTACACTATCATCCAGCAAAGAATTTTAGTGAATGGATGGAAAAAGTGGATGACACTGCAAACAGAGGCCACAGCATCAACCAGGGAAAATCCCAGATTAATGCTTCTCTGAAAAAACTGCTGAAAGGCTTCAACATGAATGCTTCTAAATTACCAGTCATCGAAACAATGAAAGATGAAAACAAGGATTCCTATTACACCACCATCCTCAAGCCCGAGAACATAGACATTCCGGAAGAGTTAAATGATACATCACTATGTCAGAATGATTGAAGGACATGAAGGTGGATTGTTCGGACATAACTGGAGATTCAAAAGACAATGTAAAAGGTTAAAAAGAGATTATGGCTTGAATATTCATATTTTCTCATATAACATATGTAGAATAGGGCAAAAAAGACCTACGAATATCTTTCAAAAGCTTCGTAGGATAATATATGGGTAGACTTATACCGCCTTGCCGAAATAAAAAAGTTACTATTATGAATGATAAACTTCAAAAAAATCTGAAAGGTACATACATCAGAGAAACCAGAGAGATGGCAGAAAATGCCGCAAAGAAGAATCCGGAATGCAATTTCATTGGACTGGATGAATATTTACCTACCCTGTATCCCGGTAAAACCTGGATCCACGATAAACCATTCGGAAAACGTAGCGGAAAGAGCTACCGAATCCGTCCGGACTACCTATGTGAAGAAGAAAAGATCATCATAGAGTTTGACGGACTCCAGCACTATACAAATCCTGAGAACATCAGAAAAGACCGTAAGAACCAGGCCATCTATGAAGGCGAAGGGTTCAAGGTGATACGTATCCCCTACTTTATCAATCTCACTAAAGAGGTCATTCAAGAGATGTTCGACATTACAGTAATAGATGAAAAGTTTGATCCTGCAGTACCATCCATGTCTGCAAAATGGTCCAATACACCTGCTTACTGCTGCTATCAGGGAATCATGCGTATGGCCGAGGAATTCAAACGCTATCCTCAGCAATATAAAGTGAACATTGACCAACTGGAAGCTGACCATGATGAAGAGCTATCAGGGGCAGAGCTTTTAAAAGCTGCTATGAACGGAAAACTGTTTTAGAAACCAAAAAATAGAAGAACAGATGAGAACATTTTTTCCAATGTCAGACGGTTCATACGGAGAATGGGAGATGACACCGTTGAATATACTTGCAATGATAATTGTAACTCCAATCAGCATGTTTATTGGTGCGTATATATTCTTCGTACCTATTTTAGGAGTAAGTAATGAAGACTTTTTCGAACTGTGCAGCATACTTTGGAAGCTGCTGGTTGACTTTATTGCAATTTTCTAAAAAATATGGAAGAAAAAATAACGCCTAATGCAAATATATTGGAGAATCTCTTCAATCTATACAATATGCAATTGTTTGATTTCTCACTTGAGACTCCAACATTCATAATCAACAACTCCAAGACAATAATTGGTAACTTCAGATATGAGTATATAGGGCAGAATGACAATTCCATTGTCATAGAAATCAGCGGGAGATACAGATACACCATGTATCAGTTGCTCAGTATCTTGATACATGAAATGCTTCATAACTACTTGTCAGCAGTCTATCATTTAAATACAGCCAACCATGATAAGATTTTCATGGATATGGCTGACAAACTTAATGAGAGCAATGATTTCCATATTACGCCTACTATAGATCTGACTGACTACGAAAGAATAAAAACTAAATCTTCAATGAATAAACTGTGCGATTGGTTGTTTGGTTAAAGTAAGAAAACACTTCCTACAATACAAAAACTTTTAGTAACTTTGCACTTGCTTATTAAAATGAGTAAATAAAAAAACGAAGTAATTATGACAGATAATAGACAAAGAAATAATGGAAAAAGGGAAGAAGAAAAATGATTTTTTCGCTCATTTTTAATACATATCAGATTTTTTTTAGTAATTTAGCGCAGTAATTGAAAACGAATTAAAATTATTATATAAAATGGATAATTATAAATACATCAAAGCAAAAGTCTTGCGCTCTGATGAAGAGGAGCACAAGTTTATCATCGAATGGGAAGGTAAAATTTATAAGATAGCCCAACTTGCATTTCAAAGGAGGCTACCCCTACCCGATTTTCTTGACTGCAAGCTGCTAACAACGTCAAATGGAAAAATCTTTATCTCGCAAAATATCGACCTCCTCATGAGAAGCTATTATCATGAAAATGAGGAAGTGGATTTTAAAATCAAACTGGCTCTTACCGACAAATACCAGTTGGAAGATCAATACGGTTTAACGGCAATGATGGACCGTGAAACTAATATCAATGCCGCTCTTACACCAAGAGTAAGATGCAGGATCGCGAAGTTCAGACAAAACTATATGGAGGTAAAACTCGTTGAAGTGCTGGGAGCTGAGAAATCAGAATTCTCGCTCTCAGAAAAGGATCTGCAGGAAATATTTGAAGTCATCCACCAGAAAATTCTGCAAGAAGATACGCAGAAAAAGGAACAAACTGATGAATCAGACACAAATTCGGAAAACGATAAAAAACAAGACGGAACAGATATTGCCAGCTGGAATACAGAGAATTTCAGAAAACTAATGTTGGGTGATACTCCATCTGATATGTTCGATGTGGAATGTCATCGCTGGATTTCAAATATCTCCCAAAATATTTCCCAGAACCAACTTCAAGCTTTACTCCAAAACATACGCTATCATTGTCTCTGTACCCTGCAGAGTAACTTATTACTGCCCCGGTGTAAAGAAGCAGAACGTATATTATTAGAGCAAAGATTTACAGATGTTATCGAGTTGCTGTCTTATTATATCCAGGCCATCCAAATTCTTAAGGAAGGAAAAGCAGAAGATACCATCGAACATATCCTCTCTACACTCGCTGACTGTGCCTACATCTACCAACCAAGAAAGCAATTCTGCATCATGCAGTGTATTTTCATGCTTGATGTCTCTATCATGGAAAAACAGATAGGCAAAATCCTTTCCACACTCCGTAAGCAGGAAGTATATCTCTGGACACGTACACCATTCCAAATGCAATGGCTTAAACTGCTACAAAGTTACGTGGATTTTACTTATGCGCAGACCGACAAACTTACCAGCGATCCTGCCACAAAGGAGACAATGATTCAGGTATTGGTGACAGAACTGATGCTCAGTAACCATTCTACTCATAAGATATATGATTCTCAACTCATCCAGGCACTACTCTACCGACTGGTATCTCTGATGAACGTGAGCGATCCTAACAAAACACTGCAAAAAGCATTCCGATCACTTTTCACGGCAACAGAATTTGATGCTACCCTACCCTTCAATTGTGATGATGCATTCATCATCGCCAATATGCTCTGCTCGCAGGAAAACAATGAACCGGTAGAAAATTTCGAATCCGCTAAGTTCGAAGGGGAACAGACCATTCTCACTGTCAATGAACAAACCATTGCCATACAACCGAAGAATCTCAACAAAGAGAATCTCTATCTGCCTTTCCCTTCAAGAATGGGATTGTGGCACGGACTCAGCATTCATCTGGACGAGAAACCGCCAGTAAACCTAAGAGGAAAAGTGGGTACTACCATCGAGCACTACAAGCAACTATGGATGTATATCAACCATTCACTCTTTTCCAATAAGCGAAAATCCGGCAGTAATAAGAGAAGAAAACTCGATATAGACGACGAAACAAGCATCATTATAACTAAGCAATTAGCCGGACAGCTCATGTTCGAATGCCAAGTTATTGAGGAGGGATATGAATGTACAGGTACCCTGAATGTACTGGAAGATGTGGTACCATACTATCCCGGCGAAGTAAGCATTAAATCCTTCCAATATCTCGACAAGCCACTCGTGCTCAGAGCCTATGTAAAAGACATAAATCCAGATGGAACATACGTGTTTGCCTTGAGCGAAATGATTGAAGATTATGAAGAAGAGGTGCGCGTGAATGATATTTTCTATAACTCCAGACTTACCTGCCTGCTCAATAATCGTGGAGCCGATATCGGGCGAGTACCAGCCATCAGCAGTGAAGGTCTGTCCGTTTCTGTCGCTCCTGCACAGGACATGACTGTAGAGGAATTGAGAAAGGGAATGATTGTAGAAGTGGAAAATATCTCGAAAGGTACAAATGGCTATTTGAACGCCACCTATGTGCGTGAGGCTCCTGAAAGCCGATTTAATGCAGCAGAAGCCTTTCACCAGCTGATGCTGGGGTATAGCAAGAAAGAAGTATACAACCCGCTGGCTGAAAAAGATGAATGGGCAGCATCCCACCCGCTTGAGCCTGTCTATGTGAGTGAATTAATGTGCATCATTGAAGCCAAAGCTACCCTGGAAGAAGACAATCTCAAGGCATACAATTATCTGAATTTCTGCCGGCTGATGGCCATTATCCTGGAAAACAAAGAGCGGATCAGCTACTATGACAGCCGATTGGCCCTCTTGGAGATTCTCAACGATTTTGCCGTATTAGACAAAGTGGATACAAGCAAAATACAGCATATCGCTGATACAGACCCAGAACTCTTCGATAGAAATGCCATCCTGCGACACGATTTCATGCAACTGCGCATCATCGGCTGTCTCGACTGTGAAGACCATTATGAAGAACTTTACCGGTGGAGCTGTTGCAATGAAGATCCGCAACTGCAGCAACTCGCCTCGCTCGTTCTCTCTCATAATTTCGTCAAAAAATCGGGACTTTTGTCACAAGCTGTTGATATCTTGGATAAGATCAGAGCACTTCTCAAACTCCAGAAATCGTCCTCCAACAAGAAAAACTATGGAAAGGAAGATTTCCATACCGAGTTTAAAACCTCTATCATCTATCCAGAGAATTCCATGCGGGTAGATGTTCAGGCTCAGACTAAAAAGATCATGCAGGAATTGTGTGCTTTCCTCAATGCCGATGGTGGACACCTGTATTTGGGAGTATCAGACATTGGGTATGAGATGGGATTGGAGGAGGATCTGAAGAATCAACTCTTTAAAGGATCTCGCGATAAGTATGAGGTATATGTAAATAATCAGATTGTCTATTATCTGGGACAAACGGGTGCCCACTACATCCATACTCATTTCGATGAAGACGTGAAGAATGCAGTGCTCATCATCGATGTCGCCCCATGCCCTACCCCAATAGCAGTAGGCAACGAGTATTTTGAGCGCATGGGAACATCGGCTCGAAAGGTAAACGACAACTATCGTGACAAGTTCCTTGCTATCCGCCAGCAAAGAGCCCAAGAGCTTGCGCCTCATATAGAGGATACGAAAACCGATTCCGTCATGCCAGAAACTGTATCGGAAAAAGAAATCGTAAAACCTGTGGAATCAGCACCTGTAACTGATTTCATCCAGACTTCACGCATACGCAACAATGCCCTCCACGAATACGAGGAAGGTTGGAGACCATCAACGGCCGTAATCTGCCTAATGGGAACCGACGAATACAAGGTACTCGATGAAGATGACTGGCAAGATTACCGCCTGAAATTAGCTGTACATGAAGATGAAGAAGAAGGATGGCTGATTCTTGTTTACGAAAGCGGAAAGGTGTGCAAGGTATCGGTAGAAGAACTCTTGCAGCGAGAAAGAGGCAGAGTGTTTAAGCGCAATGCCGACGAAAAACTGATCTTCGCATCCATCGCCTCAAATGCCGACTCTGTCTGTGTAGGTTTCATAGATGGCAAGAACAATCGTTATGTACGTTTCGATGACGTAGAAAGATTCGGTCAATCCGGAATGCAGGGCGATGGCACCTTGCCAATGGACGTACCTAATTCGGGAGTACACTATGTGGAAGTGATAGCAATCAATAAAGTTCCTATATTACGCAACATAGGAAGAAAAACAATAGGATGCATCCTCAAAACAGTAGAAGGAAAACGCTGCTTAGCAGTTTTACCGGACTGCAAAATGAAATGATATACCGTCATCCTGCTACTCAGGTCATTTTTTAAAAGAATAATCAAGAACTGAGCCCACTTTAAAAAGTCATTTTTGATAATTTCTTCAAATACCAGGTGCTATTTATCCTTTCTTTTTATACACAAAAGTGTAATTCTCAAGCCGCACTCTTGAGAAATACACTTTTGTGTCAAAGGCTTTTTCCTTTAAAGCTATACTTTTGCAGCAGAAAAATAAAAAAAATCAAGCAAAACTGTAGCAATATGAAGGAAAAAGTAATTTTTACCACAGCGTTGTGCCTCTCGGCTATGACGCAGATGATGGCGCAGAATATCACCGGCAAGGTGATGGATACGAAGGGAGAGCCTTTGGCGTTTGCCAATGTAGTATTATTGAATAGAACAGACTCGGCTTTCGTCAAGGGCGCAGTGAGTGGAGAGGATGGCAGCTTTGTCATCGACTCTTCCTGCAACGGCGGAATCATCAAGGTGACCTCCGTAGGCTATAAGACTATCTGCAAGGATTGCACAGGTGAGAATGTGTGCATTATCAAGATGGAAGAAGACAGTAAGATGCTCGGCGAAGTAGTCGTGAAGTCATCCCTGCCTAAGACAATCCTGAAGAATGGCGGAATGACGACAACCGTTGTCGGCTCCGTACTTGAGAAGGCAGGAACAATGGAGCACCTGCTCGACCGCATCCCTAACGTATCTGCCCAGAATGGCAGCATCAAGGTATTCGGTCGCGGCGAGCCTGTTATCTATATCAATGGACGACAGATGAGAGACAAGAGCGAGCTGGACCGTTTGCATTCCGATAACATCAAGTCGGTGGAAGTCATCACTAACCCTGGTGCTCGTTATGCAGCCAGCACCAGGGCGGTCATCCGTATTACAACGAAGAAGATACAAGGCGAGGGATTCGGATTTGACGCTACAACAGAAGGATCGTACGACGAGAAAAAGAACATTGGAGGATATGGCAGGCTGAATATGAACTATCGCAAGAATGGCTTGGATTTGGGTGCATACGCCTTTGGAGCAAAGCAGTACCAGCCAAACAATCAAGACTTACAGCAGAAGACTTATCTTGACAAGACCTGGAACCAGAAGAGTGAAATCAGACAAGTAAGTATAGTAGAAGCCATGAACTTTCGCCTGGATGCCAGCTACCAGTTGGATGCCAACAACTCTATAGGTGCCAACTTTGGCTTTTTGAGAAATCCGAAACAGACCTGCGATGCCAATATGACTACAGAAATATGGCAAGATGATGAGCGGACAGAGAACTCTGACAGCCACGGTAGTTTCTTCGAGCAGAAGAGTACTCTTTCAAGCAACATTTACTATGTAGGAAAGATTGGCAAACTCGGCATCGACTTCAATGCCGACTGGCTTTGGTCGAAGAATAACGAGGACGTTGTTACCAAAGAGCAATATCAGGAAGTGGGGATGGATGCGCAGAGCCAGACGGTTCATAGCCTTACAGACAAGAAATATCGTTTGTTGGCTTCCAAGTTGGTGCTTTCCTATCCTTTGTTGGGCGGTGAGTTATCTTTGGGTGGTGAATATTCCAACACGCATCGCACATCCAAGTATCAGGTTGTGCCAACCAACTTCGTGTCGGATGATGACAGCCGTATAACAGAAAGCATGGCTTCTTCATTCTTGGCATATTCAAGGGATTTCGGAAAATTGAGCATGGAAGCAGGACTGAGATACGAATACATTGACTTCAACTACTATGAATACGGCAAGTATATGCCAGAGCAAAGCAAGTCGTACGGCAATTGGTTCCCATCGCTCAGCTTATCGATGCCTGTGGGCAAGGTACAGATGCAGCTGAGCTATGCTACCGACATCGACCGCCCTTCCTATCATTACTTGCGCAGCGGCATACAGTATGACAACCGCTACATGTATGAAACAGGAAATCCATTCTTAGTATCAGAGATAAGCAAAAATCTCAACTACGAATTGGCTTACAAGTGGTTGACTTTCGACATGACCTACAGCCATACTTCGCATACGATGATGTCGAATGTGGAGACTTACAAAGACAATCCTGCAATAGGACTGCTTAAACCGGTGAATGGAAAGGCATATAATCATGTAGAAGCTTCCGTCAACTTGCGACCTTCGTTTGGCATTTGGCATCCTTCATTTACGGCATCTGTGGTAAAACAGTGGCTTGATATGGATGCACATGATGGCAAAATATCCAACAAACCTATGGCAGTATTCAACTTTAACAACACCTTCGACACCAAGTTGGCAATGTTAACGTGGATGATGTCGTATACCACAAAAGGATATGGAAGAAATATATATTCGTATAAGCCAAGATTTTGTACCAATGTATCTGTATATAAGTCTTTCTTGAAAGACCGGTTGTCGTTCCAGCTCTTTGTCTATGATTTGTTTGGAACAGACGACATCCACATGAGTGCTCATTATGGCAAAATGAGGGACATGATTGTTGATATACAGTCAACCAGCAAAGTGTCGCTTACTGTACGGTATAAGTTCAACACAACAAGAAGCAAATATAAGGGTACGGGTGCTGGAGAAAGCCAGAAGAACAGAATGTAATATGTCTATCTACGGCATCCAATAATGGTGTAACGACAATAAATCTCTCTTTAAATGAACAATCCAATAAAATTGTTGATTAGTGGCGCAGACATGGGAGGCTTGATAGCTTCCTGTG
>ERZ772820.895-NODE-895-length-25794-cov-18.483274_pt1 | contig 25794 bp, 21 predicted proteins | sample MGYA00511377_ERZ772820 | MGnify/ENA primary metagenome ERZ772820 (study PRJEB29015, sample SAMEA2737684) | human gut metagenome | biome: human gut; feature: human-associated habitat; material: faeces | place: China | collected 2012 ... | reverse complement strand
GCACCCCCCGTAACCCCATTGAAACGATCGCTCCGCGAGGGGTACGGCACTGTACGCTGAGTTTGCACTATGCCAAAATGCACCCCTTTCCGGTGGCCTGTCGAACGAAGTGAGACTGAGGGGTTGACGTAAAAACAAACCAAAAGGGACGCTTTCGCGTCCCCCACAATTGTTCTTTATTCGTTCCTTATTGCCGCCAAGGGCGAAAGCTTCATGGCGCGCATGGCCGGGTACAGGCCGGATATGAGCGCCACCACTACCGAAAACGCCAACGCGCCCACGGCAAGGTAGAGCGGTATAACGCTTTTGAACCCGCTTGCTTCAAGGAAATTATTCAGCACAAGGCTTAACCCGTAGCTTAGCCCAAGGCCGAGCGCCCCGCCGAAAAAGCCTATATACGCAGCCTCCGTAAGGAACAGCCCCGCAATATTGGACATACGGCAGCCCAGCACCTTTATAATGCCTATCTCCTTTGTGCGCTCGTATATGCTCATCATCATCGTGTTCATTATGCCTATTGCCGCGACCAGCAGCGATACGCCGCCTATCGCGCCCAGCAGATACTGCGTCTGCTTTAGCTGCTCCTCGCTTTGCTTTAACCATTCCTGTATGCAGCTTGCGCCGAAGCCCATTTCCTCTATCTGGGCCTTAACGGTCAAAACGTCGTCTATCTCCTTGCACTTGACTATAACCTGATTATAGTTCTTCTTGTTCAGGGATATGCGGTTCGGGTTCTCCTTTGCCAGCTTTTCCAGCACCTTTATGTCCATTATGCAGTACCAGCTGAAGTCGTTGCCGCCCTGCGCAAGCCTGCCAGTGGGCACAAGGGTATATATCTTGCCCTTCTGCTGGCCGGGATCGCCGGGCTGGTTGGTATATACGTTTGAATAGTCAAACGTAAGCTTGAGCCTTGAGCGTGATGTAATCTTCGGGTTGCCGTCCTTGTCTATGGCAGGACTCCAGCGATTGGCGTTGGGGTCATAGAAATTGTTATAGAATTCGTACGGCAAAAGCATCTGCACCTTGCCGCCCGCAAGCCTGCTGCCCGGATACTCGCCTTCCTCCAGCTTTATGCCGAAAAGCTCCGCCTGCTCCATATCTATGCCCAATATGCTCACGTCGGTAGCATATTTGCCGCTCATCGCCATGCCCCATGCGGTTATCTGCGGCATTGCGCCCTCAACGCCCGGCAGCTTGCGTATTTTGTTCACGGCCTTATCGTCCAGCTTAACGTCCTTAAACGTGCCTCCGCCGTCCGCTGTTTCAACGTAGCGGTAGTTGTTCACCGTTATGTTTGTAAGGCTGCCCATGCTGGCATAGCTGTCTATCATGCTTTGGCGCATACCCACGCCCAGCGACACCATAACAACTATGCTGCTTGTGCCTATAACCATGCCCAGCACCGTTAAAAACGCCCTCAGCTTGCGCCGCCACAGGTTCAGGAACGCCGTGCGGAGCATATCCGGGAATTTCATACGTCCTCCAGCATCTTGGCGCGCTTCTTTTTAAGCAGTATTATGGCAACCACTATCGCCGCCGCCACAACAACGCCAAGCACTATCCATATCCAAACCGGAGTGCCGGAGGAGGAAGGATCGTCCATACCGCCTATGGTGGGCTGGTCAATGTAGCCCGGGTCCTCCATGCCGCCGTTGGCATCGGGGTTAAAGCCTTCGTTGACAAAAATGCTCAGCGGCAGCCTTTCCTCCATCTTCTCCTCAAGGGCGTCCTCGTAGCTTATCACTATTTCGCCGTCTATCTGGCCCGGTGTGGCCGTTATTACGGAAAGGTCGGCGCGCATGCTGTTGCCCGCTGCAACCGTGCCCTGGAAGACGCTGTCCTCAAGGGAGAGCCCGTCGCCCTCAACGGTTACCATGCAGTTATATATGGGGCTTCTGCCCATATTGTAAAGCGAGAAATATACCGGCACGCTTTCGCCCTCCATGGCCTCGCCGTCAACGGTGGGGTCGTCTATCTTCAGGCGTATCTTCTGCAAAACCGTAACGGGTATCGATGCGCTTGATGCGCCCTTGGCAAGCGTTGCGGGGCGGGTCTTTGTGCCCTCGTAATCAAAATCGAGCTTCAGCTCATATGCCTTGGCCTCGGTATCGGGGGCGGTGGCAAGGCTCATGCTCAGCGTTTTGCTTTCGCCCTTTGCAAGCTTATCGATATACAGCGTGTTGGAGCCCTCCGCCGGGGTCAGCTTGCCCGTTTCGGCGTTGTTGGTCATGGTCAGGAGTATGCTCTTTGTGTCCTCCTCGTTTGAGGTATTGCGCACGGTGAAGGTAAGCGTGAATGTTTCGCCGGCGTATATCTTTTCTTCGGAGAAGCTGTAGCTGTCCACAACAAGCTTGGGCAATGTCTGCGTGGTTTCGCCGCCCGGGGTTTCGCCTGCGGCCTCATAGCCCTTTGTAACGTTTACATACAGGCTCACGTCGCAGCTTTCGGTGGATGAGCCCTCCGCGCTGCCCCAGCCGCGCTCATAGGTAACGGTGAAGTCAACCTTCTTCACGCCCGCCGTAACCTTATCGGCAAAGCGCATGTCAAACTGGAACTCTATTATCTGGTTGGCGTTTATGAAGCCGTTATAGCCAACGGTGTAGTCCACCCGCTCTATTGCGAAGGGGAATTCGTCAAGGCTTGTTGAAAGCTTGGGCGCGACCTTTATGTTCATAACGGGGCCGCTTACGCACATCAGCGGCAGCCTTACAAGCACCTTGCCGCCGTTCTTGCCGGATGCGGTGGTAACGACAAGGCCGTTGGGGTCATAGCTGGACAGCCTGAATGCCGCCGCGGGCTTAGACGGGTCGGGGGAAGGAGAGGGCGCTGCCGGGTCTATCGTAATGGTTATATTCGCCGTTTTGGTTATTTTTCCGCCGTCAAACGTGAACGTTAAAAGGTCGGCAAACGTGCCGCTGTTATTTGTGCTGAACGCGGGGTTAAGCAGTATATCCACGCTTGCTCCGGCAGGTATGGTAACAGCGTCCGCAGCAATGCTCTTGGGCAGAACCGTTCCCTTGGTGGTAACGGTAGGATCAAGCTTTATGTCCACCCCGCCGCCGTTTGTAATGGTAACGGGAATGAATACCGTGCCCGTACCCACTATGGGCGAGCCTACGGAAACGGAAACGTTCTTGGCCTCCGTTACCGGCGTAGGCGGTGTAGTCGTTGCCGGCGGCGTTGTCGTTGCCGGATCCGCCAGCGCGGCGGGGCATATGGCCATGAGCAGCATGGCCGCCGTTAAAAGTGCGATTATTCTACGCTTCATCTTTGTGTATCTCCCTGTTTATTGTCTTTTTTATTTTCAGCCTGTTCGGACTGCTCCTCAAGCTCGTCGCCTATGGCGCGCTTTGGCCGCGGGGTAAGGTAGGTCGGGTGCTCGTTTAGCTGTATGTCCACCACCCTGCCGTCCAGTATTTTTATTATCTTGTCCGCATACATGGCCATGTTCGGGTCGTGCGTAACCATAACAAGCGTTTTGTTGCGGCTGCGCATAACCTCGCATATTGTGCGCATAACGTCGTCCGACGTGTTGGAATCCAAATTGCCCGTAGGCTCATCGGCAAACACAATATCCGGATTGGTAACAAGCGCCCTCGCTATGCCCACGCGCTGCTGCTGGCCGCCGCTCATCTGCGAAGGCTTGTGCTTTAGGTGCTTGCCAAGCCCCATCACCTTCAGCGCCTCAACCGCCAGCGCCTCGCGCTTTTTTCTGGGCACGCCGCGGAAGGAAAGCGGGAATGCAACGTTCTCCACCGCCGTGTAATACGGCATAAGGTTGAAGGACTGGAATATAAAGCCAACGTGCTTCTGGCGGAACACTATAAGCTCGCTCTGCGTCATTTTGTCCAGCCGCTTGCCCGCAATGACTATTTCGCCGCTCGTAACATGCTCAAGCCCCGCAAGAACATTGAGCAATGTGGACTTGCCGCTGCCGCTGGGGCCGATTATTGAAACCATCTCCCCCGGCATAATGCTAAGATCCACCCCGCGCAGCGCCTGAATATCAACGCTGCCCACGCGATATGTCTTTTTCACGTTGCGGGTCTGGATGATCGGCTGCGCCGCCGCCGCGTTTTTAACTGCCTCCAAATCCTATCACGCTCCCTTCTGCGTTACAAAACGTTTTCCATATATAGCATATACAGTAAGTTTATATCACCTTTCACCATATTGCAATTGAACAATATGTGAACAAGCAAAGGGCGGCGATCTTAAATACCGCCGCTCTGTTTTCATCATAATATATAACGCCTTAGTCCCGTAAAGGGTTGCACCCTTTCGCCTTATTTTTTGTAATTATCGGGCAGCGCCTTTATGGCGGCGAATATATCCTCAAGCCCGTCCATCTGCACGGCCTCTATCTTGCCCTCGTCGCTGAGCATGGCGACTATGGGGTCTATCGGCAGCGAAGCGCATACGCCTATGCCGTGCTTGGCGGCAAGCTCCTTAACGCGGCTTTCGCCGAAGGGATATATCTTCCTGCCGCAGTCGGGGCAGGTGACATAGCTCATGTTCTCAACTATGCCAAGCACGGGAATATTCATCATCCGCGCCATGTTCACGGCCTTTTCAACTATCATGCCAACAAGCTCCTGCGGGCTTGTTACAACAACTATGCCGTCCAGCGGTATGGACTGGAACACCGTAAGCGGCACGTCTCCCGTTCCCGGGGGCATGTCTATGAACATAATGTCCTCATGGCTCCATATAACGTCCTGCCAGAACTGCTTAACAACGCCCGCAATAACAGGCCCGCGCCAAACCACCGGCGCCGTAACGTCGTCCAGCAGCAGATTTATGCTCATAACGTCTATGCCCGTTGCGGTTTTCATGGGCAGCACGGCTTCCTCGGTGCTTTCGGCCATTCCGCTCAAGCCGAATACCTTGGGTATGGATGGGCCCGTAACGTCCGCGTCCAGCACCGCGGTATCAAGCCCCGCGCGCCGCGCCGTTACCGCAAGCAGGCTGGTAACAAGCGACTTGCCAACGCCGCCCTTGCCGCTTACTATGCCAATGGTCTTGTTAACCCTGCTCTTTGGGTTCAGCTTTTCAATAAAGTCCGCCGGGTTCTGGCTACGGCTGGGGCAGTTTTCGCCGCAGGAGGAACAATCGTGGGTACAATTCTCGCTCATGATGCATCTCCGTTTTCTGTTTTGGGGCATATGGTTGCCCGTTTCTTCCAATATAATACGCCTATTTGCGCGGATAGTCAAAGCCGCAATCAAATATTAACAAAATAGTTGCTTGCTTATTCAATCAATCTGTGGCAATATTGTTTGGTATACAAAGGAAGGTATCAGAAATGGTTTTTAATAGAAGGCTTATTCTCGTGCTCATGCTCGCGCTCGTATGCGCCCTTTTTTCGGCCTGCGCAATAGAAGCGTCGCTCCCTACGGAGCCTGCCGCCCCCACCCCCGCGCAGGAGCCTGAGGCCGCGCCTACGCCCGCCCCAACGCCGGAGCCTGATGCGGACGCCCTCTGCGCCATGTGCAGGGACGGCTTTTTTGCCGCGTTCGCGCCGGACTATTCGGGGCATGATTATACCTCCCTCGGCATGCTGGACATGCCCGGCCTTATAGAAAAGCAGCCGCTTTATGCCGAACTTGCGGCGGACACGCATACCCTTGCCCAAATGTGCGCCCGGACCGCCGCGCGGGATGTAAAAGCAATGAGCAGCCTTATTGACCGCACAAGCGTTACCGTAACAGGAAAGCTTGACTGGCGGCTTATGGCGGCGGCATGCACGATGCTTGATGAGCCGGACAAGGCCATCGCCGCGCATACGGACGTATCCGTAACGATAGAGGGCAAAACGCTTAACGTATGCGTTTCCCTGCCCGATTTTGACGCGCTTTTCGCCTCCCTTGCAAGCGACGTGCATTACGGCGCAATGTCGCTGTATTGCTACCTTAACACTACCTATGACAATAACGCCCAAATACTGGATAACGACGGCAGCTATGAGCTGAGCGATGAGTATATCGCCACTATAATCGATCCCTTGCCCAAGCGGCATATAAAGGACGGCTGGTACGGCGACCGTTCCAAATCCACCCGCCGCCACATGGGCACGGATATCCGCGCGCGCGAAGGGCAGGATATCCCCTCCTGCACGGCGGGGGAAATTGTTCGCATAGCGTATAACGACATTGCGGGCAATTACGTTACCGTAAAAGATGATTACGGCTTCTATTATTCATATTGCCACATGGTGGAGCTTACCACCTTCCTCAGCGAAGGCGACCGCGTGGAGCAGGGCCAGCTTATAGGCCACGTTGGCAACACCGGAAACAGCGACGCGCCGCACCTGCACCTTTCCATAATCGCGCCGGAGTACGTTTATATCAATCCCTACCCCGTGCTCGCCCGCGTGCGCTACGGCAAATAGAAAAAAACGTGCAATAACCGCTCCAAAAACCGGCAAAAATGTGCAAAAACCGTTCTAAAAAGCGGAAAAAATGTGCGAAACGGGCGTGCAAAAAGCGGTAAAAATGTGGTATACTATCCATAATACCTATAAAGGACGGGCATTTTTACATGAAGCGCAACGCAATAGGCGCGCTTGCCGCCTGGAAAGCAAGCGAGGACCGCAAGCCCATGGTTTTGAAGGGCGCGCGTCAGGTTGGCAAAACGTGGCTGATGAAGGAATTCGGCCGCGTATATTATAAAAACTATGTCTATTTCAACTTTGATGAAGAGGATGAACTGAAATCCATATTTGAAACGAACAAGAATCCGCAGCGTATAGTGGAGCTGCTTTCGCTTATAAGCGGCAGCAAAATAGAGCCGCATACCACGCTTATCATTTTTGATGAAATACAGGAATGCCCCGAGGCGCTCAATTCCCTGAAGTATTTCAAGGAAAAAGCCAATGAATATCATATTATCGCCGCGGGCAGCCTGCTTGGTACGCTGCTTTCCGCGCCCAAGTCATATCCCGTGGGCATGGTGAACCTGCTCAACATATATCCGCTTACGTTTGACGAATTTCTCTGTGCCGCCGAGCCTGCGCTCTATGCCTATTATGAAAGCATTCAAAAGGAGCAGCCGATAGAGGAAATATTCCACAGCCGCCTTACGGACGCATTCAACAATTATTTAATAATAGGCGGCATGCCCGAATGCGTGGCATCGTGGCTGAAATATAAAGACCCTGCTAAGATAGCCGCCATACAGCACGAACTTATAGAGGTTTACGAAAACGATTTTTCCAAGCATAACGGCAAGGTCAACAGCGGCCGCATACTGATGGTTTTCCGCAGCATTGTTTCGCAGCTTGCCAAGCCGAATGAAAAGTTCATGTACGGCGCCGTGCGCGAAGGCGGGCGTGCGCGTGACTTTGAAGAAGCGATAGAATGGCTTGCGTCCGCAGGCATGCTCAACCGTGTTTATAACGTTTCCAAGGCAGAGCATCCGCTTTCCGCTTTCGATAAGCAGGATCAGTTCAAGCTGTTCCTTTTCGATACAGGGCTGCTGAAGCACATGGCCGGTATAGACAACAGCGCAATACTGCTAAAATCGAATTACCAATTCAAGGGCCCGCTCACTGAAAACTATGTTTTGCAGCAGCTTCGCGGCCAATTCAGCGTGGAGCCGCGCTATTATTCGGACGGAAAAAGCGAAATAGATTTTTTGCTGCAATGCGGCACGGACATAATACCCGTTGAAGCAAAGGGCGGCGAAGATAAATCCGCCCCGTCGTTCAAAAAATACATTGCCGAAAACGCACCCAAGTATGCCCTGCGCTTTTCCATGCGCGGTTACCGCAAGGACGGCAGTATAACAAACATGCCCCTTTACCTTGCACGCAGAGCAAAGGAGCTATTGTAACTTTCAGTATATCAAAAAGCGGAACGTATACACGTTCCGCTTTACTTACTTATTTAGTAATAATCAGTTGCCCATTGCCGCAACGTAATCGCAGGCGGCGTTCACGGCCTTGCACACGGCGCGGGAGCTTCTGGACGCGGCGGTGACGGAATCGACCTGACCGCCGTCCTTGGTGAGGCTTACGGGCGCGCTCATGCCGGCAAACTGATCGGAGAACTTAGCTTCCTTGACCTTAGCGCCAAGGCCCGGGGTTTCGGAGAAGCCCGAACCGCCGCAGCTTATGCCCGTTATCATGCCGTTATTGTCAATACCCACGGTAACTTCTATCTTTCCGCCGTAGCCGTCCGCGGTGGCCTTGGCAACGTAGCCTATCGTCTCGCCGCCCTTCTTAGCCTCGTAGCAGTAATCCACGCCGCTGTCCGCCGCAACGTCAAGCTGAACGAATTCATCCGCTTCGCTCATAACGGTTTTCCTTGCCAGTTCGTTGCTGGCCTCGTCCTGCCGCGCTATTTCGTCCTTGGTCAGCGCGTTGGTAAAGCCCAGCGCAAGCCCGGCAACAAGGGAAATGATGCACAGAAGCAGCCATGCAGGTATCTTTTTCATGTTCTTGGTTCCTTTCACTTTGTTTAACTTTTTTAGCTTTTACGCCTATTAAACTTCTGTTTTGTTCTTTGGAGGACGCATATGCTTTATAACAAGCGCCGCCGCCGTGCCCGTAACAAGGCCGGTTACGACCCCGCTCAAAAGCAGCATGGGGAAATACGCAAGCACGGGACTTATGCCTATCACGCACGCCGCCGCAATGCATTGGCCCAAATTGTGCGCTATGGCCCCCGCAACGCTCACGCCCACGGGTGAAAATTTGCCCGTCCGCTTGAGCAAAAGCATCGCGCAAAGGCTCAGCGCCGCGCCGGACGCGCTGTAAAGCATTGCCGCGGGGCTGCCGAAAAGGAAGCTGCTCAGCAGCACCTTTATCACCGCCAGCGCAACCGCGCTCTTCACCCCAGAAATGTATACCGCATACAGCAGCACCGTGTTCGCAAGGCCAAGCTTTATGCCCGGTATTGCCGAAAACGCAGGCAGAAGCGATTCAACATACCCCAGCGCAAGCATAAGCGAAGCAAGCAGCGCGCTGCGCGTAAGCCTATTCGTTTTCATTTTCATCCCCGCTTACGGTAATGCTCACGCCGTTGGGCAGGCATACTATCCAGCGCCCGTTGTCGCTTTGCGCATCCGCCCCCAGCCAGCCCTGCTCAACGCAAAGCTGATTTTTGCAGGTGGAGCTGTGCATGCGCACATTGCCGCGCCCGTCGGTCTCTATCAGGTTTATCTTTTCGCCGTCCTGCTCTATTTTCAGCGTATCCGCCTTTTCAAGCGGCATGCGGGCATATTCCTCGCCGTTTAAGTATATAACGGCCTCCCCGCCGTAACGCGCGCCGCGCGATAGAATTATCAGTATTGCCGCTATTATGATTGCGCCTACGGCCAAATAGACATCCGCCCGTTTCATATATTATATTTTATCACCCCGCGGGCGCATAACGCAACCGTATTGCGCCCATTTTATTTGTCTAAATAATCACAGCCTGTCGCCCAAAATGTTCATTGTAAGCGTAAAATAAACCAAAATGCTCGCCGCGTCCGTAACGGTTGTAAGTATGGGCGTTGCCATAAGCGCGGGGTCAAGCTTCAGCTTCTTGGCAAGCATTGGCAAAAGGCAGCCGAGCGATTTTGCAATGCATACCGTTGCAATGAGCGTAAGCGATACTATTGCCGCCACGGCAACATCATGATACTGTATCGCTATACGCGCAAAATTGATAAGCGCAAGTCCCGCGCTGACCAGCAGCGCAACGCGGATCTCCTTGAACCAAACCTTTGCGGCGTCCCGCGGCTCAATTTCGTCCAGCGCAAGGCCGCGTATAACCATAGTAGAAGCCTGCGTGCCGCTGTTTCCGCCCGTATCCATAAGCATGGGAATAAAGCTTACAAGCAGCGGTATGGCGGCTATTGCCGCTTCAAAATGCTCCAGCATCGCGCCCGTTACCATGCTGGAAAGCATAAGTATCACCAGCCACACTATCCTGTTCTTGGCAAGCTTCCATATTGGCGTTTTCAGGTATTCCTCCTCGCTCGGGGCCATACCTGCCATCTTTTCAAAGTCCTCTGTGTTCTCCTCCTGCAAAACGTCCACCGCGTCGTCAACGGTGATTATGCCCACAAGCCTTTCTTCGTTATCCACCACAGGGAGCGATATCATGTCGTATTTAGAGAACAGCTTTGCTACTTCCTCCCTGTCGTCCAGCGTATGCACGTGGATAACATTTGTGTTCATTATGTCCCCAACCTTGGCGTTCGGGTCCGCAAGCAGCAGCTCCCTTATGGTCACCACGCCTTCAAGCTGCTTTTCGCCCGATATCACATAGCATGTGTATATCGTTTCCTTGTCTATGCCGGTGTTGCGTATCACGTCGAACGCCTGGCTTACGGTAAGCCGCGGCTTTAGGTACACATATTCGTTTGTCATAAGGCTTCCGGCCGAATCCTCCGGATACCTTAAATATTCGTTTATAAGCTTTCTGTTTTCCGGGCTTGAAACCTGCATCAGCTTTTTCACTACGTTCGCCGGCATTTCCTCCACCAGATCGACATAGTCGTCCAGATACATGTCGTCCAGTATATACCCAAGCTCCGTATCGCTTAGCATTTCGACAAGCTTCTGCTGCACGTCGCTGTGCATATACGCAAACGTTTCCGCCGCAGTCTCCTTGGGAAGCAGGCGGAACAGGCGAAGCAGCGTTTCCGGCTCTTCGTTTTCTTCAAATATCTCCTCTATTGCCTCGGCAACGTCAACCTCGTTCATGTCCTGAACCAGCGACTTTACCGCGCCATATTGCTTGCTCTGCAAAAGGGAAAGCAGCTTTTCAATCAATTCGTTGTTTATCATGGCAAACCTCCTTCTTTCAGGCGGCGTGCCATGCGTAGGATATGCCCAAAGAGTGCGCGCGTATCAGCGCACAGTCGAATGAACAGGTGCATCCATCGCCATGAACAGGCCGCCTGCATATTCTGTTTTAGTTACGCTACTGGGATATGGCCCTGCGTCCATGGTCAAATACACTGTCCTTTCTTTATATTCGGCGCCACGCGCCGTTTATTATTTTACCACGCAAAAAGGCGGCTTTGCAACCGCCCGTTTGATGATTTAACCAGATATATTTTGCCTTTTTTCAGCGCGAAAGGAATATTTCTATAAATTCGTCTATGTCCGCGTCCGTAATCTCCGCCTTGGCCATGTAGCCTATAAGCATAGAGAAGAACGCGCCGGAGCGTGCGCGTATGGTGCGCGCGTCGTTTGATTGCAGCTTAAGCGAGCCTACCTCCAGCATCAGCGCCCATTTTTTGCGCATTGCGTCCATAAGCGCGCTCAGCTCGCCACCCGCTATCGCCGCATGGGACACCAGCACAACGTGCAGCTTGGCGTGCATCTCGTCCCATAACAGTTCGTGCAGCAGGCTTTTCATGGCCTTGTGCGCATCCGTATCGCGCTGCAGCGTTTCCGCCCAGGCAAGCAGCGTATCGCCCATCCAGTCGCCATGGGTGCGCGCCGTGTCCGCAATCAGTTCGTCCTTTGCCGGATAGTAATAATACAGCGTGCCCTTGGCTATGTCCGCAGCCTTGGCAATATCGTTCAGGCTTGCGCCGTCCGCCCCGCGCTCGGTAAAAAGCCGCGCCGCCGTGGCTATTATAAGGCTCTGTACGCTGTCGTAATTTTGCCGTTTGCTCTTCATGCCGCTTCCCCCTTACGCATGACGGCTCATTTGCCCGTATTTATAACGTTCCTCGCCCACGAGCCGGATATAAGTATAGGCAATGCTATAAGGAACTTTATTATATCGGCCGCTTCAACGCAGGCGTATACCCAGCTTACGTCCATATCCGTCCAATAGCACAGCACATACGCAATAGGCACAACCACCGCCAGCGTAAAAACGCTGTCCAGCAGCAGCGTTATAAGCGTTCTGCCGCCGCTCCTTATTGTGAAGTATGATGAATGCGCAAGCGCATGTATCCATAATGTACAGCCCGCGGCAACGAGCATACCGCCCGTCATTTCCCTGACATTCTGCTCAACATTGTATATCAATGGTATAACGTCGCTCAGCGCAACTACCAATATGCCTATCAGCACATGTACCACGAAGGATACGAATATGAGCCGCGCGTCCGTGCGCCGCGCCTCCTCTATATCCCCCGTGCCGAGCTGCTGGCCCACCATTATGGCTATTGCCGAACCCATTGCAAACATTATTATTGCAAAAACCTGCCAAACGGTGCTCGTTATATTCGTCGCCGCGACAACGTCCAGCCCGCGATAGGAGAAGCACTGGTTCTTAACGGCCATTGCCGTGCTCCAAAGGAACTCGTTCGCCAGCAGCGGCGCGCCCGTTACGGCAATCTTTTTCACAAGCTCCTTAGGTATTTTCAAATTCCTCAGCGCACCGCGGAAATAATGATATTTATCAAGCCTTCTGTAAGTGTGTATCAGAATATACGCAATTTCAAGATACCTTGCAATCACCGTGGCTATTGCCGCGCCCTTAACGCCCATTGCCGGCGCGCCGAATTTACCGTATATGAGCGCATAGTTCAGCACGCAGTTGGTAACTATCGAAATTATGCTCGCCTGCATGGGCACTACCGTTTCGCCCGTTTCCCTGAGCGTTGTGCCGTAAGCCTGGCTCAGCATAAACGGCGGCAGCCCCCACAGCATAACATACATATAATCCTTCGCCTGTTCAAGCGTAGCCGCAAGCGTTTCCGCCGTGTTCACCTCTTCATTCAGGTAAAGCCAAATAAGGTTTTCCCCGAACAGGGCAAATATAAGCACCGCCGCGACGGAAATAAGCATGCCTATTATCATTTTGAACCTGAAGCAATGCTTAACGCCTTCATCGTCCCCAACGCCGGCATACTGCGCGGAATATATGCTGGGGCCGGAAAGCGAGCCGAATATGCTCAGATTGAATACGAATATAAGCTGATTAACTATGGCAACGCCGGATATGGCCGCGGTTGAAAGCGCGCCCACCATAACGTTGTCCAAAAGGTTTACGAAGCTGGTTATGCCCTGCTGTATAACTATCGGGATCAGCAGCTTAACAACGCTTTGGTAAAAAGCCCTGTCCCCTATAAATGTGCTTTTAATGCGCTGCATAGTGCCTTTCTTTTCCATCGGTATTATTTCCTCGGTTATTTCCTCGTTACGCTTATTTTAATATCCACTCCGTCGGCCCTGTCGCTCTGCTCAACCTCAACCGTCATTCCCGATTCCCTAAGCTGGTTCACGGCCTGATTTATGGTGTTCATGAACAGCCTGTAATCGCGCACTATCCGCATGAGCTTGGGCCGCGGCTTTGCGCCGTCCTGCTTTTCGTCATATGCCTTGTTAAGCGTTTTTTCAACCATCTGCTCGGTCTCCTTAACGCTCAGGCCCTTTTCGGCAATCCTTCCCACCGCGTCAAGCCGCTGCTTATCGTCCGTCAGCTTTAATAGCGCCCTTGCGTGGCGTTCGCTGAGCCGCTTTTCGGTCATGGCGGCCTTCACTTCATCGGAAAGCTTTAACAGTCTCAGCTTGTTCGCTATGGAGCTTTGGCTTTTGCCAAGGCGGTTGGCCAGTTCTTCCTGCGTAAGGCCATATGTTTCAAGCAGCTTTTGGTAGCATTGCGCCTCTTCAAGGTAATGCAGATCCTCCCTTTGCAGGTTTTCTATAAGCGCCATCATCGCGCTCGATTCGTCCTCAATATCCTGCTGCACTATGCAGGCCACCTTTTCCATGCCAAGGCTGGTTACGGCCCTTAGCCTGCGCTCTCCGGCAACAAGCTCGTATCCGTCGTCCACCTTTCTTACCAGCAGCGGCTGCAATAAGCCCACCTGCTGGATGGACTGGGCAAGTTCGGCAATGCTCTCCTCGTCAAACGTGGCGCGCGGCTGATAGGGGTTCGGGTGTATGGAAGCTACGTTCACCTCCACAAGCCGTTTTGATCCCTTTGCACCGTCGCTGTTTCTTATAAAGTCGAACACAGGCATAGCTTTTAGCCCTCCTTAATTTCCTTTGCCTTCCGCAAAAAAGCCCATTTTACTGCACGCGCTATTGTAGCAAAAAGCGAGTGCTTCCGTCAATACAATACTATCACAGCGGCATTTTGCCTGCCGTGCCCGCCTTGCGCGGATATGCCTTCGGCGTAGGGGCAAGCTTTTTGGCCGCAATAACATATCTTTCGCCCCATGCGCACGGGTATTCTATAAGCCGCGCGCCAAGGCAAAGCTTATTCATGGCGTTTTGCGCCGCGTCCAGCTCTTCCTTCGCCGCCGCGCCCTTGTACATTATGCTGACCCCGCCCCTTTTTACGAACGGCGCCGTCCATTCCGCAAGCACCCTTGCGTTGGCCACGGCGCGGCTCAGCGCAACGTCGTATGCGTCCCTGTGCGCGGCTGCGCGGCCCGCGTCCTCGCTGCGCATATGCAGCGTTTTCGCACTTTTTTCAAGGCCGAGCGCCCGTATCACTTCGTCCAAAAATATCAGTCGCTTATTAAGGCTGTCAAGCAGCGTAACGGTTATGTCCGGCCGCATTATCATAAGCGGTATGCCCGGGAACCCCGCGCCCGTGCCAACGTCTATGCACCTGGCGTTTTTGGGTATCAGCTCCATAGGCAGCAGCGAATCGGCAAAGTGCTTTTCAGCAACCTCCCGCTCCTCCGTTATGGCGGTCAGGTTCATCTTTTCGTTCCATTCTATCAGCAGTTCATAGTATTTTATGAACTTGTCCGCCTGCTCCTCACTCGCCCCGGGTATAAGGGAAAGTATAAGTTCCTTTGTCATTCGGCCTCCTTGCGGCGCTTGAGCCATATCATTAGCACCGCTATGTCCGCGGGCGATACGCCGCTTATCCTGCTTGCGCGGCCCAGGCTCTCCGGCTGCATTTTGTTTAGCTTCTGCCTTGCTTCAAGCCTAAGCCCGGCAATTTGGGCATAATCCGTGTCCTTAGGCAGGAGCGCGTTTTCCATCTCGCTGAATTTTTCAACGTGCAGCCGCTCCTTTTCAATATAGCCTGCATACCGCTCGTTGAGTTCAACCTGCTCCGCCGCTTCCGCGCTTATTTCGTCCACCTTTTCGGGATAGAGCATAACAAGATCGCTGTAGCCTATATTGCGCCTTCTTAGCAGTTCGCTCAGCTTTATGCCTGTTTTGGGCGGCGTCTCGCCGCGGCTTTCCATCAGCTTTATAAGCTTTTCCTCCGGCGGCACGGATTTTTCAAGCTTTATTCGCGCATTCGCTATCTCCTGCTGTTTTTTCATCAGCCGCGCGTAGCGTTCGTCCGATATAAGCCCCGTCCGCCTGCCAAGCTCCGTCAGCCGCTCGTCCGCGTTGTCCTGCCGCAAAAGCAGCCTGTATTCGGCGCGGGAGGTCATCATTCTGTATGGCTCGTTCGTGCCCTTGCCGGTAAGGTCGTCGCACAGCACGCCTATATATGCATCGGCGCGGGAAAGTATGAGTGGCTCTTCGCCCTTTATCCAAAGCGCGGCGTTAATTCCGGCGTAAAGCCCCTGCGCCGCGGCTTCCTCATAACCCGAACTCCCGTTCATCTGCCCTGCGAAGAACAGCCCCGCAACCGCGCGGCTCATAAGCGCGTTGTTGAGCGAAAGCGGGTCTATGCAGTCGTACTCTATGGCGTAGCCGTAACGGGTTATGTGGCAATCCCTCATGCCGGGTATTGTCCTGAGCATATCCCGCTGCACATCCGCAGGCAGGCTCGTGCTCATGCCCTGAACGTACATTTCGTCCGTGGATAAGCCTTCCGGCTCGATGAAAAGCTGATGCCTGTCCTTGTCTGCAAAGCGCACCAGCTTATCCTCTATGCTTGGGCAATAGCGCGTGCCGGTGGCGTGGATAAGGCCGGAATACATTGCGCTGCGGTTTATATTATCCAGTATAACCTTATGCGTAGCCGCGTTTGTATAGGTAAGGTAGCACGGCCGCTGCGCGCGGCTGTCCATATCGTGCAAAAACGAAAACGGCCTTGCTGGGCTGTCCCCATTCTGTATTTCCATTTCGTCAAAGTCAAGCGTCCGCCCAAGCACGCGCGGCGGCGTGCCGGTTTTGAACCGCCTCAGTTCAAAGCCCTGCTCCCTCAGCGATGCGGACAGGCCCTCCGCGCGGGCAAGGCCGCTCGGCCCCTGCTCCCACACGCGGTCGCCTATCAGGATGCGGCTTTTAAGATACACGCCCGTTGCGACTATAACCGCCCTGCATTCTATGCGCTCGCCTTCGCTTTTCATCCCGCCGGAGAGCCTTATTGCGCTTATGCGGCCGTGCTCGGTCTCTATCGCGGCGCACTCGCCCTGAATAAGGGTAAGCTTTCGCTCCGCCTCCAGCGCGCGTTTCATCCGCTCGTGATAGCGGCGCTTGTCCATCTGCGCGCGTGGGGAATAGACCGCGGGGCCTTTGCCGGTATTGAGCATGCGCATCTGAATAAATTCATCGTCCGCCGCAAGCCCCATTTCCCCGCCAAGGGCGTCTATCTCCCTAACGAGTTGGCCTTTGGACGTGCCGCCTATGGCGGGATTGCATGCCATCATGGCTATTGAATCAAGGTTCAGCGTTATCGCCGCCGTGTTCAGCCCCATTCGCGCGCACGCAAGCGCGGCTTCGCACCCGGCATGGCCCGCGCCAAGCACCACTACATCATAGCCGGCCATTTATTTTTCATCTCCCCTGTCGGTCTTCCGCGCGTCCTTTTTGCTGCGCTCCAATTCGTCGCGGAACTTATCATAATATTGCTTCAGCTGCTCTGCCATTGCGCTCTGCGGGCCCATGCTCATAAGGAACTTGGCCTTCTCAAGCCGCTTTTCGCGGTTCACGCGGATATGCTCGCGCAGCTGCTCGTATTTTACCACTATCTGCTTTTCGTCCGCAAAGCGCTTTATCTTGACCATAAGCGCCGTGGCATTCACCAAATCTATAACGAACACACCGTAGAAAAACCCTATTATGAACGAGAACGCAAGGTTGTTGGAAAGCCAAACGAGCGCGTTTTCAATGCGCGGATGAATAAGGAAATAATATACCGCGCTCAATATAGCCCAACCCAGCGTGAACTTGGGGCAGATTATGCCCTGTATATTGCCCCATTGCTTGGAATAATCCCAAAGCTTAACATGCAGAAGCTTTATTGAAATAAGCCCGGCAATGTATTCAACCAGCGTTACCGCCGCCGCCATAACGGCGAACAGCGCCGCTTTCCTGAGCGCCGTATTCTCAATGGGTATATATTGTTCCAGCAGCGAAAGCAGGAACAGTACGCACAGACTGAACCCGTACAAAGGCAAATAGGGTCCCGAAAGGAACCCCGGATTTATCCATTTGCGCTCAGGATTGGCGGAGGAGAAGAAGCGGCGAAACACCACCTCTATCCCCCATCCGGCCATGCTGCCAATAAAGAACAGGAACGCTATCGTGAGAAAAAGGCTCATTCTTCCTCCGTCTCCTCGCCCTTGTCGTGCGGGGCGAGCGCAACGCTTGCAACCTTCGTGCCTTCGTCAACCCTCATCAGCCTTACGCCCTGCGTATTGCGGGAGAACACGCTTATTTTGTCAACCGGCGTGCGGATAACGGTGCCGTCGTCGCGTATCATCATTATGTCCTCATCCCCCGTGCAAACCTTCATGCAGGCAAGCTTGCCCGTCTTTTCGGTTATTGCGTTGGCTATAACGCCCTTGCCGCCGCGGTGGCGCAGCGGGTATTCGCTTTCCTCCGTGCGCTTGCCCATGCCCTTTTCGGTTATGGAAAGCACCGTCATGCCCGGCGCTATGAGGTTCACGTCGATCACTTCGTCCTCATCCTCAAGTGTTATGGCCCTTACGCCGGTAGCCGTCCTGCCCATGGGCCTTACGTCGCCTTCGTTGAAGCGCAGGCACTTGCCTTCCCGCGTGCCTATGAGCAGATCGTCATCACCCTTTGAAAGCAGTACGCTTATCAGCTCGTCCCCATCTCTAAGGTTCTGGGCAATTATGCCGCCCTTGCGGATGTTGTCAAAGTCGCTCATGGGCGTTTTCTTTATAACGCCGTCCTTCGTGGCAAGCACAAGGTATTCGCCTTCCGTATCATTGTCCACGGGGAATACGGCGGTTATCTTCTCCCCGCCCGCAAGCTGCAGCAGGTTCACTATCGCCGTACCCTTGGCCGTGCGCGATGCTTCGGGGATGTTGTAGCACTTTATCTTATACGCCCTGCCCGTGTTGGTGAAGAACATTATGTAATTATGCGTGCTCGTCACGAACAGATGCTCCACAAAGTCCTCGTCCCTCGTGGCCTGCGCCATTATGCCCTTGCCGCCGCGGTTCTGCGCCTTGTACGAATCGGCAGCTATGCGCTTAACGTAGCCAAGGTGCGTCATTGTAACGGCCATGTCCTCTTCCTGAATGATATCATCCAGGTCAATGTCATCCGACGCGGGGGCAATCTCCGTGCGCCTGGGGTCGGCATAGCGGCGCCTTACTTCCAGTATTTCGTCGCGTATTATGCCGCGCAGCTTGTTTTCGTCGGCCAGTATGCTTTCATAATAGGCGGCGGTTTTGGTCAGCTCCGCATGCTCGTCGTTTATCTTGTCCCGCTCGAGTCCGGTCAGCCTTGCAAGGCGCATATCCAGTATCGCCTGCGCCTGCTTTTCGCTCAGAGCGAAGCGTTCGCACAATGCCGTCTTAGCCTCCGCCGAGTTCGCGCTGCGCTTTATAAGCTCAACAATTTCGTCTATATTGTCCAGCGCTATCATCAGGCCTTCCAATATGTGCAGTCTTTCCCTTGCCTTATCAAGGTCGTACTGCGTGCGGCGCGTTACCACGTCCTCCTGGAAGCGCATATAATGATACAGCATCTCCCTAAGGTTGAGCACCTTCGGCTCGCCGTCCACAAGGCAAAGCATTATCACCCCGAACGTATCCTGCATCTGGGTATGCTTATAAAGCTGATTCAGCACAACGTTTGCGTTAACGTCGCGCTTGAGGTCAATTATTATTCTAAGGCCCTTGCGGTCGCTCGCGTCGCGCAGATCGCTTATGCCCTCTATGCGTTTTTCATGCACAAGCTCGGCTATTTTTTCAACCAGCCTTGCCTTGTTCACCTGATACGGTATTTCCGTTACAACTATGCGGCTTTTGCCGTTGCCCGCTTCTTCTATTTCCGCGCGCGCACGCACCAGTATGCGGCCGCGGCCCGTGCGATATGCCTGGCGTATGCCGGCGTTGCCCATTATTATGCCGCCCGTGGGGAAGTCCGGCCCGGGCAGGTAGCCCATAAGCTCCTCAACCGTTATTTCGGGATTATCGAGCATGGCGACATATGCATCTATTGTTTCGCCCAGATTATGCGGCGGGATGTTCGTGGCCATGCCTACGGCTATGCCGCCGGAGCCGTTAACGAGCAGATTTGGATAGCGGCTGGGCAGCACCTTTGGCTGCATGAGCGTTTCGTCGAAGTTGGGCATGAAATCGACCGTGTTTTTACCTATGTCGGCCATCATCTCGTCCGCCAGCTTGGACATTCGGGCTTCGGTATACCTCATTGCGGCCGCGCCGTCGCCGTCAACGCTGCCGAAGTTGCCCTGGCCTTCAATGAGCATATAGCGGCTGTTGAAATCCTGCGCAAGCCTTACCATTGCATCATAAACGCTGGAATCGCCGTGCGGATGGTATTTACCGAGCACGTCGCCCACTATACGCGCGCTTTTATGGAACGGCTTATCGGCGGTGAAGCCCTGCTCGTCCATTGAATAGAGTATGCGCCTGTGTACGGGCTTCAGTCCGTCCCTAACGTCGGGCAGGGCGCGGTTTATAATAACGGCCATGGCATAGGAAATGAAGGATTTCTTCATTTCGCTTTCCAGATCAAGCGGCCTTATACGGCTTATCTCGTTTTCGTTCATCGCTTATCTCCTCCCCTGTTAAACGTCCAGATCCACAACAAGCTTGCTGTTGTTTTCTATAAATTCGCGCCGCGGCTCAACCTTATCGCCCATCAGCACGGAGAATATCTCGTCCGCCTTCATCGCGTCCTCAAGATGCACCTGCAACATGACCCTGCGCTCGGGGTCCATGGTGGTTTCCCAAAGCTGCTCCGGGTTCATTTCGCCCAGGCCCTTGTATCGGTTTATAAGGGGCTTGGGGTCGCGGCCTATGCGCTCAAGTATGCTGTTGAGTTCTTCGTCATCATAGGCATAATATATGTTCTTGCCCTTTGTTATTCTGTAAAGCGGGGGCTGCGCAACGTATACATAGCCCTGCTCTATCAGCGGGCGCATATGGCGGAAGAAGAGCGTGAGCATAAGTATCCTTATGTGGCTGCCGTCAACGTCGGCATCGGTCATGCACACTATTTTATGATACCTGAGCTTGCTGGTATCGAATTCCTCGTCTATGCCCGCGCCGAACGCCGTTATCATGGCGCGTATTTCATTATTGGCAAGTATTTTGTCCATGCGCGTTTTTTCAACGTTTAGTATTTTGCCGCGAAGGGGCAGTATCGCCTGATGCGCGGGATCGCGCCCCATCTTTGCGCTGCCGCCTGCGCTGTTGCCCTCAACTATGAATATTTCGCACTTTTCGGGATCCTTCTCCGTGCAGTCGGTCAGCTTGCCGGGCAGGCTCGTTGAATCGAGCGCGGTCTTTCTGCGGGTAAGCTCCCTTGCCTTTCGCGCGGCGTCCCTTGCGCGGGCGGCGGTAAGGCACTTGTCCACTATCGCGCGCGCCTCGGTGGGATGCTCTTCAAGGTAAACGCTCATGCCCTCGCTCACCGCGCTGTCCACAAGGCCGCGAATGTACGCATTGCCAAGCTTTGTTTTTGTCTGGCCCTCAAACTGCGGCTCAACGAGCTTAACGCTCACTATCGCGCTGAGTCCTTCGCGTATATCCTCGCCCTTGAGGGCGTCGTCGTTATCCTTGAGTATTTTATATTTGCGCGCATAGTCGTTCAAAACGCGGGTCAGCGCGCTCCTGAAGCCCACCAGATGGCTGCCGCCTTCGCCGGTGTTTATATTGTTGGCAAAGGTGAACACGTTTTCGTTATAATCGTCGTTGTATTGCAGCGCAACCTCAACCGTTGCAACCTCCTGCTTTTCGGGCTCGTTCCGGCTTGCTGTTATGTACACGGGTTCTTCGTGCAGAACGGTCTTTTTGCGGTTAAGATGCTTAACGAAGTTGACTATGCCGCCCTCGTAGCAGAAGGAGCGAACGTCGGGCGATTCGGCGCGCTCGTCGCTCACGGTTATTCTTACGCCCGCGTTAAGGAAGGCAAGCTCGCGCATCCTGTCCGCCAGAATTTCGAAATTGTAGTTTACCTCATCAAATATCTTGTCGTTGGCAAGGAATGTTATGCTGGTGCCGCTTTCGCCTTCGGGAATGTCCTTTATGGCCTTAACGGGGGCCTTAGGCTCGCCATAGGAATATTCCTGATAATAAAGCTTGCCGTCGCGCTTTACTTCGGCTATAAGCCATGTGGACAGCGCGTTGACAACACTCAGGCCCACGCCGTGCAGACCGCCGGAGACCTTATAGCCGCTGCCGCCGAACTTGCCGCCCGCGTGCAGCACCGTAAGCGCAACCTCCAGCGCGCTCTTATGCATCTTTTCATGCATGTCAACGGGTATGCCGCGGCCGTTATCGGTAACGGTAACGGAGTTGTCGCCATGGACTGTAATTTCAATGTGGTTGCAGTATCCGCCCATAGCCTCGTCAATGGCGTTATCCACCAGCTCCTTCACCAAATGGTGCAGCCCGTGGAAATCCGTTGAGCCTATATACATGCCCGGGCGGCGCTTTACCGCCTCCAACCCCTCAAGCACCTGAATTTGAGAGGCATCGTAATCGGTGTGGTTGCTCATTTTCCGTTTTCTCCTTGTTTCAAAAAATCATATCGGCCATCCGGCCGGATCCTTCATTTTCAGCTTTACATCTATTCGCGTGTAAGCGTGCCCGCCGCGCAGCGCCATGCGTTTATGCCCTTCAGCCCCGCTCGCTTTAATCCTTCAAGCGTGGTGCAGGTCAAAAAAGTTTGGCAGTCGCTCATCGCCTCAAGCAGCGCCCGCTGCCGCGGCTCGTCCAGCTCGCTCAAAACATCGTCCAGCAGCAGCACCGGGCTTTCCCCCGTTTCGCCCTTGATAAGCTCCAGCTCACTCAGCTTCAGGCTCAGCGCGGCCGTTCTCTGCTGGCCCTGGCTTCCGAATACCCTCACGTTCGTGCCGTTCAGGTTAAGCTCCAGCTCGTCCCTGTGCGGGCCTGAACCGGTGTATCCGCGGCGAATATCGTCCAAAGCGCCGTTATACAGCGCCTCGCTCAGCGCGGCCTCCGCATCCCCGCCGCCCATGCGCTCTATGTCCACATCCGGAGCATAGCGCACCAGCAGCGCTTCCCTTTCGCCCGAGATCTGCCTGTGCAGCCGGCCGGCTATAAGCCCCAGCCTTTGCACAAATTCCGCCCGCATGCGCATTATCTCCGCGCCCGTTTTGCTGAGCTGCTCATCCCAAATATAAAGCTGCTGCCTAACGGCGTTCATGTCCGCCTTGGCGTCCGGCTTCAGCAGGGCGTTGCGCTGCCTGAGCGCGGCGTTATAGCGCTGCAATGTGTAATAATAAGCGGGCCTTAGCTGGCTCAGCTCCATGTCCATAAACCGCCGCCGCTCGGCAGGCGCGCCCTTTACCAGCTCCAGATCCTCCGGCGAGAACATTACCGCGTTCAGCGCGCCCATAAGCTCTCCCGTGCGCTTTGCCATAAGCTTATCTATGAATATCTGCTTGCGTTCGCCGCTTTTAAGCTTTATCTCTATCGTGCGGCCGCCGCTTTTCGCCTGAATGTCCATGCCCACATATCCGCCCGCAAAGCCCGCGCGTATCAGCTCCGCGTCCTTTGCCGTTCTGTGCGAACGCCCGAAGGCGCACAAAAAAATAGCTTCCACCGCGTTGGTCTTGCCCTGCGCGTTCTCGCCGACGATAACGTTCAGGCCGCTGTCCGGGCGGAGCAGAAGCGATTCATAGTTGCGAAAGTCATTCAGTTTCAGCCGCTCAATAAGCATACCTTATTTTATCATATTCACCCCGTTTTCATCAATAGCGTAAAATAAATATAAGAAGAAAAGGGACAGCCAAACACGCGCCGCGGCGGACAAAATGCCCATATTTTCGTCTTTTTTCAAAAAAACCGTGCGAATATTGCAAATAGGTGGTATTATAGTTAAGGTTTTATACTCTTTATTCTATTTCCGGAGGACTCATACCATGGAAAAACCCAAACGCCGCTGGGGCGACCGCAAGGATGGCCGTCTCATACGCGAGCTTGACCCGATGCACTTCATAGTGCCGCTTATCTATCCCAACCGCTGCGATAACGAGGCATATATTTCAGAGCGCATCGATCTGACCAACATAAACGCATACCTTGCCAGGCGCAACGCCACGGAGACAGACTTTCCCTTCACCATGTTCCACATAATCGTGGTAGCGCTGCTCAAGACCATCACGCTCCGCCCGAAGATGAACCGCTTCATAGCCAACAAGAACGTGTATCAGCGCCACGCGATATCCGCGGCATTTGTTGTAAAAAAGCTGTTCAGCGACAACGGGGCAGAGGCCCTTGCCATAGTTTATTCTGACCCCACGGACAATATCGATTCCCTGCGTGCCAAGCTTTATAAGCAGATATCCTCCTGCCGCAGCGATGCGCTTGACCGTTCGAGCGACAGCATGGATATTTTGAACAAAATGCCGCGCTTCCTGTCCAAATTCTTAGTGTATCTTATAACCAAGCTGGACAAGCACGGCTGGTGCCCGGAATTCCTTATCGGTTCAGATCCGTATTATTCCTCGGCGCTGCTCACCAACCTTGGCTCCATAAAGCTGAAGAGCGGTTATCACCACCTGACCAACTGGGGCACCTGCTCCATATTCTGCGTGGTGGGCGAAAGGAAGAACAATCCCTTCTTCAATCAGGACGGCACGTTTGGAATGCGCGACAGCGTGGATCTTGGCCTTACGATAGATGAGCGAATTGCGGACGGATATTATTACGCCAAAACAGTTCGCCTGTTCAAAAAGCTGCTGGAAAATCCGGAGCTGCTGGAGCTTCCCCTGAGCGAGCCTGTTGAATACTGATTTAAGCATACAAAAGCGGGGCCTATACCCCGCTTTTTAGTTACTCAAAATATTTTCTCAGCTTTGTTGCATCCTTAAAGTCAAACCGTCCCTCAAGCACGCAGGAGAAGAAGCCTATCAGCGCGCCGTTGACCAATGCGCAAAGCACCGTGCCTATCTTTACCCCTTCAAAATGGCCTAAGCCGAAAAAAGCGAACGACATGCCCACGGCTATAAGGCAGCTTATGCAGTCATACGCGGTTTTGACATGGTTTATGTTCCGCCCGTATTTGGCAGCAATCTCCTTCACAAACAGCTCGTATACCTCCGGCGCGATATATGTATGGAACAGCAGCGATACGCCCACCGCGCAGCATATTACCCCCGCTGTGAAGCACGTTATGCGCCCCGCCATGCCGCTCACGCCCAGCAGCGCCACTATCGCCATAGAGCCATCGAGCAAAAGGCCGTACAGCACCGCCGTTATGAACGAGAAAAGATAATATAGCCTGAACCGCCCGAGCACCATTACCATCACTATCAGCAGCGCCGCCTGAAGCGTATATTCCGCCATGCCGAACGTGAAGAACGCAAACGTTTGGCTCAGCTTGAGATGCAATAAATACGCCGGCGCAACTATCATCGATACCCCAAGGTCGCTCGCTTCCATGAGTGCCGCGCTGAACGCGAGCACAATAAGCCCCAATATATAGGCCGCTTCCGTGTAAAACGTTCGCTTTTTCATAAATACCTCCGCCCGTTTCCTCCGGCCCATAAAAAAAGCCCCACAACCGCCGATATGCCGGGCATATTCAGCAGGCTGTGCGGCGAAAAGCGGCAAGCGCCGGAAAAATCCACAACCGATTTTGTAGTCAAAGTATAGCACAGCGCATTCTCGTCCACAAGGCCGAAAAAATTTTTTGGCATCAAAATCGGTTATAATTGTTGACAAGCATCGAACTTTGCGCTACAATACATAAGCACGTTCAAGGAACGGCAATGCGCCCATAGCTCAGCGGATAGAGTGCCCGGCTACGAACCGGTAGGTCGCAGGTTCAAATCCTGCTGGGCGCGCCAAGCAAAAAGAACTCCATCGGGGTTCTTTTTGTTTTATATGGCAGGATTTGAAGGGCGGATAAGTAAACGCGAAGCGTTTACCCGCCCCGGTTTGAGGCGCAGGGTGAGCTGCGCTGCGCGGGGCGCAAGCAGCGAACATACCGATGCCGAAAACCAAATCCTGCTGGGCGCGCCATGAAAAAAGCACTTCATTCGAAGTGCTTTTTTCAAATTAAGCGCACCTTACGGTGCATGAAAAATGAAGCATAGCTTCGCTCCATGAAGCGCGACTTCGCCGCACGGATTTTTGCGCGGTGCGAAAAAGCGGAAGAGCCTTAGATGGGTGTTCATAAAACAATCAATGGGGCGTATCGATACAGTCTCATGCCAACATACTATGTAAAGGGGTGCAGCCCCTTGGCTCTCCCTTTGGGAGAGCTGTCACCGCAGGTGACTGAGAGGGCCTTGCAGCCTTTTTCGAATGATAATATCAATTTGTGCACACACATTACGGAAATCCCTGTCTATATCCCGGTTGGAGAATCGCAAAACCTCCAAACCAAAGGGCATCAGGAATTGAGAACGTTCAGCATCATAAGCAAGCCCCTGAGGTTCGTAATGTTGAGAGCCATCCAATTCAATGACAAGTCTGGCCGAAGCGCAGTAAAAGTCCACTTGGTATGGTCATTGTTTGCCCTCTCCGTCCTCGCTGCGCTCGGCCACCTCTCCC
>ERZ772820.883-NODE-883-length-25929-cov-7.607096_pt1 | contig 25929 bp, 23 predicted proteins | sample MGYA00511377_ERZ772820 | MGnify/ENA primary metagenome ERZ772820 (study PRJEB29015, sample SAMEA2737684) | human gut metagenome | biome: human gut; feature: human-associated habitat; material: faeces | place: China | collected 2012 ... | reverse complement strand
ATGACTTATGATGATGCCTAGTATTTTTGGAGAAAACTTATTTGATGATTTTATGAATGATTTTACAGATGATTTTGCATTCCCGGCATTTGCTGATGCAGGAAAAGAGTTGTATGGTAAACATGCAAAGAATTTGATGAAAACAGATGTAAAAGATACTGAAAACGGATATGAGGTAGATATAGACCTTCCGGGATTTAAGAAGGATGAAATCCAGATGAAACTGGAAGATGGTATGTTAACAATCAGCGCCGCTAAAGGTCTTGATAAGGATGAGAAAGATAAGAAGGGTAAATATGTAAGACGTGAACGTTATGCAGGAAGCTTGAGCAGAAGCTTTTATGTAGGTGATAACGTAACAGTCGAAGATATTCATCCTAAATATGAAAATGGTATTTTATCATTTAATGTTCCAAAAGAACAGGAGAAGATAGAACCAAAAAGTAAATACATTGCTATCGAAGGATAAAATAGCATAAGATGAATCATCAGATGATGATTTGAATAAAACTCCCTTTGCCGATGCGTGAAGGGAGTTTTTATATGCCATAAATTAGTTATACGTAGAGTGAAAATATTAAACTTTCAAATAGTAGCTTTCAATGGAAATATCCATTATGGTATAGCAAAAATATTAATGCAAAAGGCGATTATTTTGCAATGAATAGTAAAAATATGAAAATAAATGATTTCAATTTAATAGAAGAGTATGTAAGATAATATAGTTTATATCGAATAATATGGAAGAAATTAGGATAAACATTTAGAAGCGTAATTATTTAAATACGCATAGTATATATGCTGTCTTTTATGTATAATAGATATATTGACGAAGATGTAAAACTTAAGGAATACAAAAATTGTTCCGTTTTGATAACTGTTTTTAATAATAGTCATGAATAAAAATAAATATATTATAAAAAGAGGAAAAAAGAATGAATCATTATGTGTTAGAAGTATGCGTGGATTCTGTAGAATCAGCTATTGCGGCAACTAATGGAGGGGCAACCAGAATTGAATTATGTTCAAATATTATTATAGGAGGAACAACGCCTGATTTAGAGTTATTTAAAATAATAAGAAATAAAATTCAAATTCCAATAAATGTTATGATAAGACCAAGATTTGGAGATTTTTGCTATACAGAATCGGAATTTGAGATAATGTGCAGACAAAGTGAAAAATTTGCAAGAGAAGGAGCAAATGCCATTGTTATAGGTTGTCTTAATCCTGATGGAAGTTTGAATGAGGCATATATGAAGGAAATTATGAATATGGCAACAGGATGCAGAGTTACTCTTCATAGAGCATATGATATGTGCAAAAATCCATTTGAAGCATTTGAGACCGCTAGAAAATTAGGTGTAGATACAATATTGACTTCAGGACAAAAAAATAGTTGTATTGAAGGTGTAAAGTTAATTAAAAAACTAGTTGAAAGATCAAGTGGTATAGAGATTTTAGTTGGTGCAGGTGTAAATTCAGATAATATTAAGGAAATAGCTAAAATAACCGGGGCAAAAAGCTTTCATATGACAGGTAAGGTTGTAGAAAACAGCAAAATGGAATATCGAAATGATGATGTTAATATGGGAATTCCCGGGTTAAGTGAATATGAAATTTATAGAACAGACGAAAAAAATATAAGAAAAACAGCTGAAATGTTAAAATTATTAAAATAATGCTTAATATAATTATACAAATAATTTGGACATAGTTTAAATAATTAAATTGTAGAAAAATAATAAATTTATTGTTGCATGATTTAACAATAAGTGATAAAACAGAATTTGTAAAAAGTAATAGTTAGTTGCGTAGAAAGGGATACATTGCAATAAAGTGTCTTGATTACAGAGAACCGAGGTAGCTGAGAATCGGAAGAAAAGAATTGTTGTAACATCACCCTGGAGCATCTCTCCCAAAACTTAACATAGTGAGTAGGCAGAGACGTAGTCTTCACGTTACAGAAGAAACTGTTGGATGTGACAGTGATGAGTGGTTTTAATTAGTGATAATTATTTCAAACAAAGTGGTACCACGAAATTGATATTTTCGCCTTTGTTGTCGTAAGACAATGAAGGCTTTTTCTTTTGTAATAAAAGAATAAACTAGCTAAATAATAACAAAAGAGAGGTAATACAAATGAATGGAATCTTAATGATGGTAATTGCGATTGTAGTACTTGGAGGAGCGTATCTTCTTTATGGTCGTTACCTTCAAAACAAATGGGGCATTGACCCTAATGCAAAAACTCCGGCATATGAATTACAGGATGGAGTTGATTATGTACCGGCGGATACAAATGTAGTATTTGGACATCAGTTTGCATCAATAGCAGGTGCGGGTCCTATTAATGGACCTATTCAGGCAGCAGTTTTTGGTTGGCTTCCTGTTTTATTATGGTTGCTTGTAGGTGGTGTGTTCTTCGGAGCTGTTCAGGATTTTGCATCAATGTATGCATCAGTTAAGAACAAAGGTCGTACAATTGGTTACATAATTGAAGAATATATTGGAAAATTAGGAAAGAAATTATTCTTACTTTTCTGTTGGTTATTCTGTATTTTAGTAGTTGCAGCATTTGCAGATGTTGTAGCTGGAACATTTAACGGATTTACAGTACCTGAAGTTGCAGGACAGGCAGTAGAAAAAATCTCAGCAAACGGTGCAGTAGCAATGACTTCAATTTTATTTATTTTTGAAGCAGTAGCACTTGGAATGATTTTAAAATATGCAAAATTAAATAAATGGGTAAATACAGTAATAGCAATTGCAATGTTAGTAGTAGCAGTAGTAATTGGTTTAAACTTCCCTGTTTATTTAACAAGAGAAACATGGCATCTTTTTATATTCGCTTATATATTTATTGCCAGTGTAGTTCCTGTATGGGCATTATTGCAGCCTAGAGATTATTTAAACAGTTATTTATTAATTTTTATGATTGTAGGTGCAGTTGTAGGTATATTTGTTTCAAATCCTTCATGTAACTTACAGGCATTTACAAGTTTCAACGTAGATGGACAGTATATGTTCCCAATTTTATTTGTAACAATAGCATGTGGAGCCGTATCAGGTTTCCATTCACTTGTTTCATCAGGAACAGCTTCAAAGCAGATTAAAAATGAAAAGAATATGTTACCTGTATCATTTGGTGCAATGCTTATGGAAAGTATGCTTGGTGTAATCGCATTAATCGCAGTTGCTTCATTTGCAAAAGGAGAAGCAGCAGCACAGGGCTTAACAACACAGCCACAGATTTTTGCAGGTGCAATTGCAAACTTCTTATCAGCAGTTGGTTTACCACATAATTTAGTATTTACATTAATTAACCTTGCTGTTTCAGCTTTTGCTTTAACATCACTTGACTCAGTTGCAAGAATTGGTCGTCTTTCATTCCAGGAATTCTTCTTAGATGAAGGAGTAACTGATGATAATATGACACCATTCCAGAAGGTAGTAACAAATAAGTATTTTGCTACAGTTATTACATTAGTTCTTGCATTCTTACTTGCAAAAGTTGGTTATGCAGAAATTTGGCCATTATTTGGTTCAGCAAACCAGTTGTTATCAGTACTTGCTTTAGTAGCTTGTGCAGTATTCTTAAAGAAAACAAAACGTCAGGGTTGGATGTTATGGGTACCAATGTTCTTTATGATGGCAGTTACATTTACAGCCCTTGGAATGACAATTTACAAATTAAGTGGAGCATTTGCTACAACAGGATTATCACTTGGAAATACATTACAGTTAATCTTTGCAGTATTACTTTTAATCCTTGGTGTAATTGTTGCCGTACAGGGTGTAAAGAAGTTATTTGAAAAAAATGAAGAAAAAGAAGTTGCATAAAATGAGACGGAAGTAATTTATAAAGACTGTCGTATTAAAATGATAGAATGATATGCTACCCTCATATAGGACAATAAAATATAAAAGTCCTATATGGGGGTATTTTTATGTCCAGAAAAAGCAAAATAGATCCAATAGTAAAAGTAAAAATAGTTGAGCAATATCTTGATGGAGAGATTGGACTGAGTCAGGCAAGTAAAAAACTTGGAGTTGCCTCCCAAAGTATTAGAAAATGGATTTCTATATACCAATGCAATGGACCAGCAGGTTTACTTAATCAGCCCAAAAACAAGAGTTACTCAAAAACACTAAAAATATCTGCGGTAAATGATTATCTTAATGGAGCAGGTTCTCTTGATGATATTTGCTCAAAATATGGAATCCGTTCACATACACAACTTTTAAAGTGGATTAAGGTGTATAATTCTGGTGGAATATTAAAAACATCCACTGGAGGTGCTTGCATGAAAAAAGCAAAATCAACGACTCTTGATGAGCGATTAAAAATAGTTATGGAATGCCTGCAAATGATAAGAATTATGGAGCAATGGCTTTAAAATATCAATGTTCTTATCAACAAGTTCGTAACTGGGTAAAACGGTACGAAAAAATGGGAAGTAAAGGTCTGGAAGACCGCCGTGGTAGACGAGTCGGATTATTACCAAGTCGTACACCTGATGAAGTATTACGTGATAGAATCGCTGAACTCGAAAGAAAAAATCTTGATTTACAAATGGAAAATAATCTGTTAAAAAAAGTCAGAGAACTGGAAAGGAGGGACCGTTATCTTTAGTTCACCGTTTAGCTGCATATAAGGCAATCAAAGAATTATCCTCTGACAAGAGATATCCTATAGATAAACTTTGTAAGTATCTTAATATTACACGCTCTGCATACTATAACTGGCTAAAGCATCCGAAAAGCAATAATGAATTGCAGAATGAAACGTTATCTGTTGAAATTCAAAAGATACATAAAGAACATCCGGATATGGGATATCGTAGAATCCGAGATGAATTAGATGGACACAAAGGAATTCATGTGAATGATAAACGAGTTCTCCGCATCTGTAGAAAATATGATATAAAGTCAAATATTAAATGGAAACCCAAAAGCTGTACCAGAGGAGACTGGAATCCCGATCACATTGCAAAAAACTATTTGCATCGAGATTTTCATGCGGATAAGCCGAACGAGAAATGGCTCACTGATGTGTCCGAGTTTAAATATTACATTGGAAATGAAGTTCACAAGATATATTTGAGTGCCATTTTAGATTTATACGATCGAAGAATTGTAACTTTTAAAATAAGTGACCATAATGATAATCCATTAGTTATGGATACTTTTGATGAAGCAGTTCGCTTGGAACCTGATGCACATCCACTCTTCCACTCTGATCGTGGATTTCAATATACAAGTGCGCAGTTCCGTACCAGATTAAAGAAACATCATATGAAACAAAGCATGTCAAGAGTCGCCCATTGTATTGATAATGGACCGATGGAAGGATTTTGGGGGATTCTAAAGCGAGAGATGTATTACTGCCAACATTTCAATGATAGAACTGCCTTAATTGCAGCTATAACCGATTACATTAATTACTACAATAACCAACGATTACAAAGAAAGTTAAATGTGATGACACCAATGGAATATCATAATCAATATATAAAAGTAGCTTAAAAATATCGCCAGCCGTAAATCGGCTGACGATACAAAAATTTATTATTTTTTATTATCCTATTGACAGGTAGCACACCATTTCTTTTAATTTCTTGCCAATAGAATCGAAATCAATATCCTTCATGAAATCACCTCATATTATATGATATATAATTGTAATATTTTTATAGCTGTAGTATAATAATCCAAAAACTATAAAAAAGTTTAGCTACAGAGTAAAAACAAGCAGAAAGGAGAGAAAATATGGGTTATAGAAGCAATTATTTTGATTAAAATGATGCATATGATAACAACAATGGTTGGTATAAATGTATTAAGTGTGGACGTAGTTTCAGAAAAGGTGATATGGATATTGACCACATTATTCCACAGAAATATGGTGGAAGAGATTCCGTATTAAATTTACAATGTATTTGTAAGCATTGTAATCGTTCTAAGCAAGCTAGTTTAAGAGATACCCCAAAAGATTTGTTTGGAGCAACAAAAAGGGAAGTAAAAAGTTATGCCGGTTATTACACTTACATATTGGTGCCAAAAGAAAAAGTTATTATAATAATTAAAACGTTTTTATAAAATTTGAATGCCATATAAAAATACAGACCATTTAAAGAAAAAATGAATATTCATATAATTAAAAGGCAGTATAGCGAGATTATTTCCGTAAGGGAAAAGAAAGGAAGTATTATGAAAGAATTTTTTAGTATGGGAAAAACTATGAAAAAATTAATTTCTGTTGTAATGTCTCTGGCATTGTTGCTTACTTCAGCAGGAGTAATTTTTTCAGGTAGTGATGTAAAGGGAGCAGCGGCAGAAGTTGTTTCATCAATGGATTATTATTCAACAAATGATGGACCAACAATTACACATTCAGGAGTTGGTACAGTCAGCTATGGATTTGTAATGCCAAAGTTTAACGGAAAAGCCAGTAGTGAACTTTCCATTGCAGATGTGGAAAAAGACATTCAGGTTTATGTTAAACAGGAAAACGGAACAAATGGTGAATGGAAGAAAATTGAAGATGTAAGTTACTTCAAGTGGAATGACACTTGGGCATGGGAATATCAGTCATGGGGTGGCTGGGTTTGCTGGATGAAACTTACAGAAACAACATATTTCCGTTTCCATGGAAAAACAAATAACATAAATCTTGATTACAAATTGGAACTTAACAAACTTTCAAAGTATAAGCTTACAAGTATTTCTACAACAGAAACAAATATTCAGGCAGATACAACAGGTGGTTCAGCTACACATTGGGGAGCATGGACATTTAATGGAGACAAGAGTATCAAGTATGAACAGATTCAGGATGATGTTAACATTACAGTAGACAACAATGACGGAAAAGGATTTGTTCAGTTTTTAGGCAATGCAGCATCAGGATTTCTGTGGGATCAGAACTTTGGATATTACTCAGATGGTGATGGTGGATATTGGTTTACAAATATCAGTTGGTCATTTACATTAAGATTTGCATCAAAGTCAAATCCAAATGTACATCAGGATGTAAAAGTTACATATACAAAGCCAACCAGATCAAATTACAAAATCACAGCATATAATGGCACATCATACGATGCAAGCACAAGTGGTACAGCATCAGTTGGTATTCCACTTCCAAAAATTGGTGGAACAGAAGCTATAAAAGATGATTTGGATTTATTTAAATACGAAGTTAAGGTAGATGGAAAGTGGATTCCACTTACAGATGTTGCAGCCTGTGGATGGGTATATGAAGGAAGTGGTTACAACAAATATTCACTAAGCAGTCAGTGGGGTTATTTTGTTGATCATGTTTATGGACTTTGGCTCCAGCCTGTAAGACAGGATACAGAAATAAAAGTCACATATCCTATTGATGGTAAAAAAGGTGGAGATGCAAGCAATAACTATGTATTGTATACAATTAAAGGAAATACATCTTATAAGCCAACACTTCCATCAGATATGTCAGATATTAAAGTAAATGACAATTCAAATGCATATACACCGGCAGGTTGGAAGATGATTTTCAATGATGAATTTGATGGTGCATCTCTTGACACAAGCAAGTGGTCATATGATGAAGGATTCTTACTTAAAGAAGACGATATTAACACAGCCGGTTGGGGAAATCAGGAACTTGAATACTACACAAGAGACAATGTATCAGTAAAAGATGGTGCATTAAATATTCTTATGAAAAAGCAGTCAAAGGTATTTACAGAAAAAGGTGATCCATCTAAGAAAGCAACTGCTCAGTATTCATCAGGAAAGATTACAACAAAAGATAAATTCTCAGTGAAATACGGACGAGTTGATTTCAGAGCAAAAATGCCTACAGGTACAGGCATATGGCCTGCTATGTGGATGCTTCCAAATGACTCACGTTATGGTTCATGGCCATTATCAGGTGAAATAGATGTATTTGAAGGACGTGGAAGAACACCAAATATGGTATTTGGTACATTACATTATGGTGCACAGTGGCCAAATAATATTAATACATCAGATGCATTTAACATAACACGAGACGGTAATAAAAAGACAGGCATTGACGACTGGCATGTATACAGTGTTCAGTGGGATGCTGAAAATATTAAGATTTACTGTGATGGCAAATGCTATTTCAAATGTACATATGGTGAGTGGTATTCAGGCTCAGACAGAGGAAATGCATATGCACCGTTTGACCAGAGATTTTACCTTATTTTAAATCTTGCAGCAGGTGGAACATTTGACAGTGGTTATGTACCTGACAGCAGTTTTACATCAGGAACAATGTTAGTTGATTATGTTCGTGTTTACCAGCGTATGGTTAAGGCAGGAGAAGACGAGAAGGCAGACAATAATGCAGGAGTTTCTACAAATGGAGCAAAGGATGGTCTTTATGGAGATTATAAGATTGGGAAAGGTGTAACGCCGGTTACTCCAGAAACAACAAATCCAAGTGAAACAAAACCTGAGGGAACAAAAAATCCAAGTGAAACAAAACCTGAGGGAACAACAGCTTCAGGTGAAACAAAACCTGAAGGAACAACAGCCTCTCCAACAACAAAGAAAACACAGAAAAAGACTCCGAACAAAGCATTAAAAACAACAGTTGTAAAGAAAGCAACAAAGAAGAAAAATGCAAAGAAAATCAGGCTTTCATTTAGAAAAGTTAAAGGTGCTAAAAGATATCAGGTACAGGTTTCTGAGAATAAAAAGTTTACATCAGTTATTGTAACAAAGACAGTAAAGAAATATAAAAAAGTAACAATTTCTAAAAAAGCATTTGAAAAGAGAAAGGAACTTTTTGTACGAGTTAGAGCCGTTGGCTGCAAGAAGTGGTCAAAACCTAAAAAAGTTAGAATTTTAAAGAAATAATAATTAAAAAATAAAGTAGACCGTTATATTATAAAAATTTCATTATAATGATGAAGTTTTATGTATAACGGTCTATTGCTATTTTGCCCGTAAACAATTAAAATAAAGGCAATATTTTGAGAAAACTAGGAGGGTATTATGAATCAGAAAAAGTTAGGTTTTGGCTTGATGAGATTACCACTTAAAAACTAAAATGAAGCAGACAATATTTTCAATGAGCAGTTACGTAAAACAGGTGTAGAATATTTCGACTATTATCTGTTACATGATGTAGGATATGATCATTATAAAAAATATTCAGAACTTGGTTGCTTTGAATGGCTGGTAGAAAAGAAAAAAGCAGAAAAGAGTGTAGATACATTAAAGGAAGAAGGTAAAGATTGAGCCAATGATTGATGGCTATACAGGATTCCTAATTCTGGATAAAAATGGTAAGCCCTTAGTAGCATTACATTGGGAAAAGTATTTTAATCGCATATGTGAAAAATATAATAAAGTCTATAGAGTTCAAATGCCTAATGTGACACCTCATGTATGTAGACATAGATTTTGTAGCAGGATGGCAGCAGCTAGAATGAATCCAAAAACATTGCAGTATATAATGGGACACTCTGATATCTCAGTTACATTAGATACATACACACATTTGGGTTTTGATGAAGCTGCTGATGAAATGAAAAGAGTTGCTGGAAATAACCTTTGAGGTAAAAGAAAGAGGTTTACTTCAATTTTTACTTCATTTAAATATTATAAAATGCTGAGTTATACAAGTTTTTGCAAAGAAAAAATATATAATATATTTCTTATAAAGCCTGTATTAATCGGCATATGAGAACATTTGAAAGGAAATAAGAAATTATGACAAAAATCCTATTTATCTGCCACGGCAGTATTGACGAAAATCGTGTGAATCCCTTGTATATAGGGAGATTGAGGCTTTGGGATGGTTTGATTTAGACCAAATTTAGACCAATGGTAGAGTGAAGCTGTGATGTGATGGAAAAGAATAGAATATAAAAATCTAGGGAACTTTATTGATGAGAAAAATAATAAAAGTTACCTATTTTTTTCATTAGTAGCGAGAAAGAAATATGTATATAGACTTGGCGAGTACTATTATAACTTGATAAGAGTGTAAAGTATGTTATTTATAGCTGCAAAAGTCATTTGAGTGCACACTAAGATTATTAAAAAGTATTATATTGTACAATAATAAAATATGTGCTAAATTATAAATGTGACATAAAATAAGTCACATTTATAAAAAAGGCGGTTAACATGAAAGAATTTTTAGAAAAATCATTACAACAGAATGTAACAATAACAGAATATAAAGAAATCTATAAAGAACTTCCGTTAGTTTACAGGGGAAGATATGATATTTTTAAAGTGAAGACTAATGGTATTTTATGGATGGCAATACAACCCAAAGTGGAAGTTGGTCTTGTTATGTTACGTAAAGATAGAGCAAAGTTAGAAAAAGTTGCAGGATTAAATTGTGCAATTTTTCTTGAGCATACAACATTTTATATTAAAGAAAAAATGATGGAAGAAGGGGTACCTTTTGTAATTAAGAAAAAACAGGTGTTTCTCCCGTTTATTGGATATTTGTTGAATAATGCAAATGAAAGAAAATTAGCACCGGTTCATTTAATTTCGTTTTTGACACAAAAAATGCTTTTGATAGCTATTTATGAAAGATGGAGAGACGTAAAAGTATCTGAAGCAGCGGAAAAATTAAATGTTTCAAGAAAATCTGCAAGCAGATGTTTTGATGAATTGGAATATTTAAATATTGATGTATTAGGAATGAAAGGAAAATCCAGAATAATTACTGTTCCTGATGATAGAAAACTTTTTTGGGAACAGATAAGAAATATTTTAAGAAATCCTGTGATTAAAAAATTTATTCTTAGTGAAGATATTAAACTTGACAAGATAGCAGGAATTACTGCACTGTGTGAGTATTCTCTTTTGTCCGACAATAACTATCCTACTTATGCTGTAACAAAGAAAGAAATTAGTGCCAGTGGAATAAAGAATGTGAGACAGGCTGATATGTCAGAAGAAATTGGCTGTGTGGTTCTGGAACTTGGATATTTTATTGATTTTGATGGAAAAGGGTTACAAGATCCATTAAGTATTGTATTGTCACAAACAGAGGATGAGCAGAAAGAAGAAAGGGTTAACATTTCAACAAAAGAGATGCTGGAGGAGTATGTATGGTTAAGGGATTAGATACAAATGAGGACGTTGTAAATTTGTTAAAGCAGATATATGAGTAATGGAAGTCGTGTAAGTGTACAATTGTTATCAGAAATAGGAAAGGGACAGTTTTACGTAAAACAAGGATTTAAAATTGTGCCACATGAATATTGTGGTCCGGCACTAAGAAAAATAATATACAAAAAATAGTTTTATAAGGAGAAGAGAGCGATATGTGTTTAATATGTGACAGAATAGAAATGATAAAAAATGGGGATAATCCTTATTTTGTAAAAGAATTGAAAACAGGGTATGTTGTAATTGGAGATAATCAGCATTTTTATGGTTATACTTTATTTTTATATAAAAATCATTATAAGACAGAATTATTTCAATTAGACATGGCCGAAAGAAAAGTGTTTTTAGAAGAAATGTCAATAGTGGCTGAAGCGGTATCAAAGGCTTTTGGACCTGAAAAAATGAATTATGAATTGCTGGGAATGGGTGATGCGCATCTTCATTGGCATTTATATCCACGAAGAATAGGTGATATAGAAAATTATGGAAACAATGGTGCAGGACCGGTTTGGTGGTATCCAATGGAAAAGATGTATAGTGATGACAACAGACCATCAGAAGAAGAACTGGAAATCATGAAAGAAAAATTGTTAGTGGAATTGAACAAGCTTACATAACACTTTAAATTCAATGAACAGTTGTATTTGATAAATATTCAATTAATATAGAAAATAGATGTTACAATTTTGTCGCATCTGTTTTTTTATAATCTAATTTAATTACAATTACATAAGTTCGGGAGCCTTTGGTTGTATATCAGGCAATGCGAACAACCCTTATAACAGTGCTTGAGAACAATGTTCAAAGAATTGTGATACCTGCGTTTGGTGGGTGCTGTGGAACTATGAAGTATCAAGAATTATGTAAAAAGATGTATGAAGGGTACAAGCAGATAATGAATCTACCTTCAAAATTGAATTGGGAATATGCTACAAGATAGGAACCAGAAATAAGCGAAAAGAGGGAATACATATGTGTAAATACATTTATTGGGAGTGTGGAGGTCTAAATGAAAAGGTTAAAGAAAAAATACATAAATGTGAAAAAACTGAAGAACTTTTTGATTATTGGAGAGAGATTCAGGCTGGGGATAGTGAATATAAAGAAGCAACAATTGATTTGAGAAAGACTTCTGAAAAAATTTATAAATATATTTCAATAGATTCTTTTACGCCAGATGGCATTATATGTAAAGAAAAATGGGATGAGGCAGAGAAAAAAGTTCTATATATTATGGAAGAAGCAAATGGATACGCATTTTCAAAGGAGAGACCAGAAAAAGTTGATTACAGATTAAAGCCACCTAAAGAACCGATTAAAATCGATTTTGAAAATGGTAAAGAAGAATTTTGGTTTCAAGAAGTCGTAAATGGAAATAAAAGCAGAAGAAAAATATATCCTAAATTAAATAGAATACAAGAAAAAATAACTGGAAAAGAAAACAACTTGTCGAGTGCTGCATATATGAACCTTAATAAAAGAGGTGGGTTTAAGGACTTGCGTCCTTCGGGAATACGAGATAATTTTAATGATTATGTAAACAGATATTTAGACTTCATATTAAAAGAAATTGAAATAATAAACCCAGATTATATTGTTGGTTTTAAGATGCAACATATAGATGAATTATTAATAACAGAATTGAAAAAAAGAGGATTTAATAGAATTGTGAATTACATATATCATCCGTCAGCACGAATGAGTAATGAAAAATTTTATGGAAATGTTGAAGTAAAATATGATGAGCATCTTGAGGAACTGTTGAAACAATTAGCAAATGATAATTAAAATTAAGGGAACAGAAAAAATATACAAAATCATATAGGCAAATTAAAGGTTTTCTAGTTGGACTAAAAGGAAAACAAGATATGACATAAAATAAGTCACATTTATAAAAAAAGCAACTAAAAATAATTGCAAAACAAAAAATCATTACAACAGGATCTAATAATAGCAGAAGATGAAGAAATCTATAAAAAATTTCCGTTAGTTTATATGGAAGATAATAATTTTAAAGTGAATACTAATGATATTTTATGTATGGTAATACAATCCAAAGCAGAAGAAATTACACCAATTCATACAGATAAGGAAATTCAACTTGAAAATTATGTAGCCAGGGAATATAATTCAATTAAGTCATTTTATATAAAATGACGAAGTTAATTTGATAATGAGGTAATTAAAATGAGAAAATTTGATTACACAGAAAAATGGAAAAAATTGCTGACACCAGAAATTGTTGGATATCTTACAACAATTCATGAATACAAGGGTGAGCAAAGGTTGATTGCGGAACGCTATGCAGATGTATTAGAGAGTCTTGTTGAGGTGGCAAAAATACAAAGTACAGAGAGTTCTAATAAAATAGAAGGCGTCTATACCTCGGATGAACGTTTGAAAAAAATTGTTTTGGATAAGACAATGCCTAAGACAAGAAATGAACGTGAGATTGCAGGATATAGGGATGTGCTTGGTACGATACATGAGAACTTTTCACATATTCCAGTCCGTGACACATTCATTTTACAGCTTCATAGAGATTTGTATAAATTTGAAAATGTATCTTCGAATGGAGGCAAGTTTAAAAGCACTGATAACATAATTGAGGAAGAAGATGTAAATGGCAATAAATTTGTAAGATTTAGACCACTTCCTGCGTGGGAAACACCAGAGGCAATAATAGAACTTTGTGATGCTTATAATGAGGCGATTAACAGAAGTGAAGCAGATGCACTCCTGATTGTACCTATGTTTATCATTGATTTTTTGTGCATTCATCCGTTTAATGACGGGAATGGAAGAATTAGCAGATTGTTGACGTTATTACTTCTTTATCAGAATGATTATATTGTTGGTAAATATATTAGTTTGGAAAAACTGATAGAACGAACAAAGAGTAGTTATTATGATGCTCTTCAGGAAAGCTCGCAGGGATGGCTGGAAGGTGCGAATAATTACGAACCTTTTGTAAAATATATTCTAGGGATTATTGTAGCCGCTTATAGAGAATTCTTTGATAGAGCGCAGATTGTGGAAGAAAAGAAAGTGCCTAAACCAGACAGGATAGAGAAACTTATTAAGAATCATTTAGGTACAATTACAAAGGCTGAGATTGTTGAAGCCACACCGGGAATAAGCACAACAACGGTACAGAGAACATTAACTGAGTTGGTAAAAGAAGAGAAAATTATCAAGATAGGAAATGGTCGTTATACAAAGTATAAATGGAATTGGGATAAGGAGAATTAGAATATGATTACAGGCGAATTAAAAAACAGAATTGATAGTTTATGGGAGATTTTCTGGACAGGAGGTCTTACAAATCCGTTGGATGTCATTGAACAGATGACATATCTTATGTTCATTCATGATTTGGATGTAACTGATAATACGCATGCAAAAGAAAGTGCTATGCTTGGCTTGCCTTATGAAAGTGTCTTCGCTAAGGAAGTAAAAATCGGTGAGAGAATTATAGACGGAACACAACTTAAGTGGTCTGTTTTTAGGGACTATCCGGCTGATAGAATGTATTCAGTTGTGCAGGAAATGGTGTTTCCATTTATTAAGAATCTTCATGCAAATAAAGAAAGTGCATTCTCTAAATATATGGATGATGCGATATTCAAACTTCCAACGCCTTTGATGCTTTCTAAAGTTGTAGATGCAATGGATGATTTATACACACAGATGGCAAAGTTGAATGACTCAGATGCAAGAGGAGATGTATATGAGTACCTTCTTTCAAAACTTGCTACAGCAGGTGTAAATGGTCAGTTTAGAACACCGCGCCACATTATTAAAATGATGGTAGAACTTATGGAGCCAAAAGCTGATGATGTTATTTGTGATCCAAGTTGCGGAACAGCAGGTTTCCTTGTAGAGTCAGGAGAATATCTGTGGGCTAACAAGAAAGATGAAATTTTTTACGACAAGCAGAAGAAAGATCATTTTATGAATCATATGTTCTATGGCTTTGATATGGATAGAACAATGCTTCGTATTGGTGCGATGAATATGATGAATCATAGGGTAGAAAGTCCGTTTATAGAATACAGAGACAGTTTGTCAGATCAAAACCCGGATAAAGATAAATATTCATTGATTCTTGCCAATCCACCTTTCAAGGGAAGTCTTGATGCAGATATTGTATCAGCAGATTTGTTAAAGGTGTGCAAAACAAAGAAGACAGAACTTCTTTTCTTGGCATTATTTGTTCGTATGCTTAAAGTTGGTGGCAGATGTGCCTGTATTGTTCCTGATGGTGTATTGTTTGGTTCTTCCAAGGCTCATAAGGATATTAGAAAGGAAATAGTAGAAAATCAGAAATTAGAGGCTGTTATCTCAATGCCTTCAGGTGTATTTAAACCATATGCCGGAGTATCAACGGCAATTCTTATCTTTACTAAAACCAATTATGGTGGAACAGATAATGTATGGTTTTACGATATGCAGGCAGATGGATTTAGCCTTGATGACAAGCGTTCTGCAGTAGTGGAAAATGATATTCCGGATATCATTGAAAGATTCCGTAATCGTGATGCTGAGATGGACAGAAAACGTACAGAAAAATCGTTTATGGTTCCTAAGAAGGAAATCGTGGATAATGGATATGATCTTAGTATTAACAAGTATAAAGAAGTTGAGTATGTAGCTGTTGAGTATCCTCCAACATCTGAGATTATGACTAATATCCGTGAGCTTGAGATGGAGATAGGGAAAGAAATGGATGAGTTGGAGAGATTGTTAAGTTTGTAAGAAAGGAAATACAAATCTGACAAATTCGGATTTGTGGGAATGATAGATGAAGTATAAGGCATTGAAAGACATAGCGACTATTACAATGGGACAGTCACCAGATTCTTCAAGCTATAATGAAGAAGAAAACGGAATACCTTTTTATCAAGGTAATGCCGATTTCGGAGAGTTATATCCAACCGCGAAAGTGTGGTGCGATGCTCCGAAGAAAACGGCAAAAGAAGGTGATATTTTAATTTCTATAAGAGCACCTATTGGATCGCTTAATTATGCTACTGAAGAATGTTGCATTGGCCGAGGTCTTGCAGCAATTACTATAGAGAATGAGGCGGAAAGAAATTATGTATTTCACTTGCTTAAGGCTCAGAATAAAGAACTTAACAATAAAGGTACAGGAAGTACGTTTAAGGCAATTGGTAAATCTGTTCTTGAATACGTGCAGGTACCAGTGATTAGTGCTGAGCAACAAGAATTAAGTATGAAATTAATGGATACGATTGAGCAAATTATCCGTCAGAGGAAACAAGAATTAGCCGCCTTAGATGAACTTATTAAAGCCCGATTTGTCGAGATGTTTGGTGATCCAATAAAGAATCCTAAAGGGTGGGAAGTTGTGACCGTTGGAGACGTGGTTAAAGAAGTAAGATATGGAACAAGTAAACCTGCTGTTGAAGGTGGAAAATACCCTTATTTGCGAATGAATAATATAACTGCAGACGGTCATTTGGATTTAAATGATTTGAAGTATATTGATATCCCAGATGATGAGATTGAAAAATGTGTTGTTAGAAAAGGTGATATTCTTTTTAACAGAACAAATAGTATTGAATTAGTTGGGAAAACTACAGTTTTTGATTTGCCAGAGGATATGGTTATTGCAGGATATATTATTAGAGTTAGACTTTATGAGAGACTTTTGCCAGAAGTTCTTTCACAATATATGAATCTTGAAGCATTAAAAGATATATTGCGTTCTATGGCTAAAGGAGCTGTAAATCAGGCTAATATAAACGCACAAGAATTGCAAAGTATAAAGGTATATATTCCAGATATGGAATTGCAGAAACAGTTTGTTGCTATGAAGGAACAAGTCAACAAATCAAAAGTTGCAGTGCAGAAAGCACTTGATGAAACGCAGTTATTGTTTAATAGTTTAATGCAAGAGTATTTTGGATAGAAAAATTGAAAAACAAAAGAATAAGTAATATGGTGGTAGTGAAGTTGGTATTATAGAAGGGATACCAATATGGAAGAAAAGATAGTAACAGTTCTTAATGAGATGGCAGAATACTTATCTATTTCACAGATGAAGAAGCTTCAGGAGGTAATACTTCGCAATTTCAATGAGAATGAAGTAGAGAAGAAAGAAATATCAAATGATAATTTCTTGAAGATGTTTTTAGATGCAAAGCGCATTGAAGGATGTTCAGAGAGAACACTAAATTATTATAGGACTACGGTGGAACATTTGATTTCTCAGATTGAAACAGGTGTTAGGAAAATTTCGACAGAAGAAATTCGTGAATACTTATCAAACTATCAGAAAAGGAATAGTTGTTCAAATGTGACGATTGATAATATTAGACGCAATATTTCGAGTTTCTTTTCATGGTTAGAAGAAGAGGATTATATTCTTAAAAGTCCAATGAAACGTATTCATAAGATTAAGACAAAAACTGTTGTGAAAAATATTATTTCAGATGAAGGAATAGAAAAGCTTCGAGACAATTGTAAAGAAAAAAGAGATTTGGCGATTATTGATTTACTTTATTCTACAGGGATTCGTGTTGGAGAATTAGTGAATCTTAATATAGAGGACATTGATCTGGAAGGAAGAGAGTGTATTGTATATGGCAAGGGGGACAAAGAACGCAGAGTTTATTTTGATGCTAAAGCAAAAGTACATTTAAAAGAATATATTGATGCAAGAACAGATAATAATGAGGCGTTATTTGTTACACTTGATGAACCCCATAATCGTTTGAAAATTAGTGGCGTGGAAATAAGATTACGAAAAATGGGAAGAATGTTAGATTTAGATAGAATTCATCCGCATAAATTTCGAAGGTCAATGGCCACGAGAGCCATTGATAAAGGAATGCCAATAGAACAGGTACAGAAAATACTTGGGCATTCACAGATTGATACTACTATGCAGTACGCAATGGTAAATCAGAGCAATGTAAAAACATCGCATCAAAAATATATGACATAGAAAGGGTATATATGATCGACTTTAACAAGCAAATGGAAATGGTGTTATATCATTTGGATGAGGAAAATGTGGCAGTTGATGCATACATAGCGGAAGATAGCATCTGGGTATCTCAAAAGGGCATGTCTGAGATATTTGGTGTTGGAATTCCTGCAATTAGTAAACATTTAAAAAATATTTTTAATGAGGGTGAGCTGAGTAAAGAGGTGGTTATTTCCAAAATGGAAACAACCACAAGACATGGTGCAATAGAAGGAAAAACACAGCATAATGAAACAAATTACTATAATTTAGATGCTATTATTTCTGTGGGATACAGAATAAATTCTAAAAAAGCAACTCAGTTTCGCATATGGGCAACAAGCGTTTTAAAAGAGTATATGATAAAAGGCTTTGTCATGGACGATGAAAGGTTGAAACAGGGTCAGACTGCATTTGGTAAAGACTATTTTAAAGAACTTCTAGAGAGAGTCAGATCAATTCGTGCTAGCGAAAGAAGAATCTGGCAGCAGATTACAGATATTTTTGCAGAATGTAGCATTGATTATACCAGAGATTTTGAAATTGCTTATAAATTCTATTCTACAATTATTTAATAAAACATAGAAAATTAGTTCTGATTTTAATAAGTTTATTCAAGATATAAAAAGTAATTAGTTTTCCCTATAAGGCAAATTCGGATTTGTAGGAATGATAGATGAAAACTTTTGATGAAATATTTATAGATAAAACAAAATATGGAGCTAAGGTTCAGACATCTGAGTATGGTGAATATGGTAAACATATTATTATAGATCAAGGACAAGTTTTAATCTCTGGTTATACAGATCGTGAGGATGGATTATTTGAGGAGGTTCCAGTAGTAATATTTGGTGATCATACTAGAGTGGTCAAGTATGTTGATGAACCATTTTTTCTTGGGGCAGATGGAGTCAAGGTACTTCGTAGTAAAGACAATAATGCTAATTACAAATATTTATATTATGCATTAAAAAATGCTAATATTCCTAATACTGGATATAACAGACATTTTAAATGGTTAAAAGAAATTAAAATTAAATATCCAGATAGAGCGAGACAAGACGAGATTGTTGAAATCCTCGATAATGTGTCAGATATTATTCATAAGAGACAAGATGAGTTATCACAATTAGATGACCTCATCAAAGCCCGATTTGTTGAACTCTTTGGGGATCCGTTGATTAATTCACAAGGGTTATCAGCAATGCCTATGACGGATGTATGCGAGATTATTGATGGAGATAGGGGAAAGAATTATCCGACAGCTGATGATTTTTCAGACGAAGGTTACTGTTTGTTTTTAAATGCAAAGAACGTGACTACCGCTGGGTTTAATTTTGATTCGTGCATGTTTGTTAGCAAAGAGAAAGATGATGCCCTTAGAAAAGGAAAACTCACAAGAGGAGATGTTGTCCTTACAACACGTGGAACGCTTGGAAATCTGGCATTTTATACAGATGAGATACCATACGAAAATATTAGAATTAATTCAGGAATGGTTATTCTTAGAATGAAGGAAGATGTTGTCGATGAGGTTTATTTCATTGAGCAATTTAAAATGCAATTAGCTGATATTAAAGCAAAGATTGCAAGCGGGTCTGCACAACCCCAACTTCCAATATCTACAATGAATAAGATTAAGATTTTAATTCCTGATATTGAGAAACAACATCTGTTTGCCATATTCGTCCAACAAGTCAACAAATCAAAATTTATAAGGCACTATTAAAAATTATTTAGATAATATTTTTAACTATTAATATATGCACAATATAGGAAGGAGGCTTTTATGACTAACTTTGATTTTTTGAAAAAAGAACCAAAATTCAATAGTTTTTCAGATGTGGCGATAGCTGCAGAGAAAATACTTAAGATTGATAAAGAGTCAAGTGTGATTAATTGTCGTCGCGCTATAGAATTTGCTATCAAATGGATGTATTCTGTTGATAAGTCATTGGAAATGCCGTATCAAGACAAGCTTATTAGCCTTATGAGTACAGAGGACTTTCATGATATTGTAGATGATGCTTTATGGAAGCGCCTTGATTTGATTCGTAAGATTGGCAACCGTGCCGCACACAACGGCAGAAAAATCACGGAAGATGAAGCAATTCTTTGCTTACAGAATTTGTTTATCTTTATGGATTATGTGTCATATTGCTATTCCGATTTTTATGAAGAGAGAAAATATGATGTTAATCTATTGACTGAAACACAAGAAGATCCAGTGGTAGTTAAAATTTCAGATAATGACGTGGATTTACAGGCATTAATTGCTGAAAATAAAGCCCTTAAGGAAGAACTGACTGCTAAGCGTGCAGAACAGCAGCAGACTTATGTACCGCAACCTCTTGATTTATCTGAGTATAAGACAAGAAAAATCTATATTGATTCTATGCTTTTGGATGCCGGATGGACAGAAGGAAAAGACTGGATTAATGAAGTTGAACTTTCGGGAATGCCTAACAAATCAGAGGTGGGTTTTGCTGATTATGTTCTTTATGATGATATGCATCGTCCCCTTGCTGTAATCGAAGCTAAGAGAACATGTGTTGATGTTTCTAAGGGAAGACAACAGGCAAAACTTTATGCCGATTTATTAGAAGAAAAATATAAGAGAAGACCAGTGGTGTTTTTAACAAATGGTTTTGAAACAAGAATTATTGATAATCAGTATCCGGAGAGAAAAGTTTCGGTAATCTATTCGAAGAGAGATTTGGAGAAGCTTTTTAATCTTCAAACAATGAAGACAAGTCTTAATCATATATTTGTAGATAAGAATATTGCAGGTCGTTATTATCAGGAAGCTGCAATAAAAGCAGTATGTGATGCATTTGACAATCGTAATCGAAGAAAAGCGCTTCTTGTAATGGCTACCGGATCAGGTAAAACAAGAACTGCAATTGCTTTATGTAAGGTTCTATTGGATGCCGGATGGGTAAAAAATATTTTGTTTCTGGCAGATCGTAATTCATTAGTTACACAGGCAAAAAGAAGTTTTGTAAATCTTTTGCCTGATTTGTCATGCTCAAATCTTGTAGAAGAAAAAGATAATTACACAGCTCATTGTATTTTTTCTACGTATCAGACTATGATGAACTGTATTGATTCAGTTAAGGACGATAACGGGAAGTTATTTACTTGTGGACATTTTGACCTTGTAATATGTGATGAGGCTCATAGATCAATTTATAACAAATATAGAGATATATTCAATTATTTCGATGCACCATTGGTAGGTCTTACAGCAACTCCTAAGGATGAAATTGATAAGAATACTTATGGAATCTTTGATTTGGAAAATGGCGTGCCTACATACGGGTATGAGCTTGCTCAAGCTGTAAAGGACGGATATCTCGTTGACTTTACTACTGTTGAAACAAAGTTGAAATTCATTGAAGAAGGCATTGCATATGACGAATTGTCTGAAGAAGACAAGGCTGAATATGAAGAAACTTTTAAATTAAAAGATGGAGAACTTCCGGAAAGAATCAATTCTTCAGCGTTAAATACATGGATATTTAACGAGGATACTATTAAGCAAGTACTTCATGTACTTATGAGAGATGGACTTAAAGTAGACTATGGTCAGAAGCTTGGTAAGACAATTATCTTTGCTAAGAATCATGACCACGCAGAGAAAATACTGGAAGTATTTAATAAGCAGTATCCGGAGCTTAGTAAGGATGGACATCCGTTTGCTAAAGTAATAGATAACTATATGACATATGCACAGAGTGCGATTGATGAATTTTCTGATCCAAATAAAATGCCTCAGATTGCAATATCTGTGGACATGCTTGATACTGGTATTGATGTTCCTGAAGTATTGAACCTTGTATTTTTCAAGAAGGTGATGAGCAAGGCTAAGTTTTGGCAGATGATTGGTCGAGGTACCAGACTTTGTCCTGGACTTATGGATGGAGAAGATAAAGGTAAGTTTTATATCTTTGATTTCTGTGGAAATTTTGAGTTTTTCCGTATGAATCAGGGAAGACCAACAGCGAATATGATTGCATTACAGGGAGCTATCTTTTCTCTTGAATTTGAAATGGCATACAAACTTCAGAGTATAGAATATCAGAATGCAAAACTTATTGACTACAGAAATAAGCTTGTTGAAATGATGACGGGTAAGATACAGGAACTAAACCGTGAAAATTTTGCTGTGAGACAGCATCTAAAGTATGTATACACATATTCAACTGAAAAGAATTATCAATCAATCACATTTGAGGACACTTTGATGGTTCGCGAAGAATTAGCACCTCTTATTATGCCTGATGGAGATGAAGCAAGTGCAGTTCGTTTCGACGCTTTGATGTATGGAATGGAATTAGCATATTTGGCAGGTAAAGGATATGGTCGTCATAGAAGTGATCTTTTCAAAAGGGTTGAAGGTATTGCAGATATAGCAAACGTTCCTGAAATTCAGGCACAGTCAGAACTTATCAATAAAATTCTTCATACAGATTATGTAGATAATGCCGGAATTGATGAATTTGAGCATATCAGGGTAAGTCTTCGTAATCTTATGAAATATTTGCCTAAGGGAATTGTAAAATATGATACAAATTTTACAGATGAAATTTTGTCTACAGAGTGGAATGATTCTGAACTTGAAAATGATGAATTGAAGAATTATAAAGCAAAGGCTGAATTCTATGTTCGTCAGCATCAGGATAACATTGTAATTGCAAAGCTTAAGACTAATAAACCACTTACAGAGATGGATATAGAAAGTCTGGAGCAGATTCTTTGGAAAGAAGTTGGTTCACAGGATGACTATGAAAAAGAATATGGTCATAAGCCTTTAGGTGAGTTTGTTCGCGAAATCGTTGGACTAGATATGAATGCTGCAAAGGAAGCGTTTTCAGAGTTTTTGAATGATGCAAACCTTGATAGTAGACAGATTTATTTTGTAAATCAGATTGTTGAGTATATTGTACACAACGGAATGATGAAGGATCTTTCTGTACTTCAAGAATCACCATTTACTGATAAAGGAAGTGTTGTGGAAATATTTACTGACGTGACAGTATGGATGGGCATTAGGAAAGTTATTGACCAGATTAACGCAAATGCGATAGCGTAAAAAGTTAATAATACACAGTGTAAGAGAAAGGTGAAATGACAATGATTAAGATTTTATTCATCTGCCACGGCAACATATGCCGCTCGACAATGGCACAATACGTCCTACAGGACATGGTAAATAAAAAAGGTGTAGCCGATAAGTTTTACATAGACTCAGCGGCTACAAGTTATGAAGAAATTGGTAACGGAGTTCATCCGGGTACAAAAAATAAATTAAGAAGCGTAGGTATTCCATGTGGAAATCACAAGGCAAGACGAATGACGAAGCAGGATTATGACGAATTCGATTACATAATTGGAATGGATACGGCAAATATAAGAAATATAAACAGAATAATTGGGAATGATTTAGAAGGAAAAGTATATAAATTATTATCATTTGCAGGAGAATCAGGGGATATAGCGGACCCATGGTATACAGGTGATTTTGATGTAACATATGATGATGTACTAAAGGGGTGCAAAGGGTTTTTAAAAGAAATTGGAATAGACTAATAAAATTTATTGGTTTATTATTTGCGATTCAAATGTTATAATGCCATAGTAAGAAAATCAGAAAGGAGAATAATTCATTAGCTTTAAAAGAAGATAATTGGATTATACGTAATATATGAGTTACGCAGATAAAGTATTTGTAGATATGTGTTCAGACATATTGAAAAATGGAATAGATACAAAAGGTGAAAAAGTAAGACCAAAATGGGACGACGGAAGTTATGCCTACACAATAAAGAAATTTGGTGTAGTAAACCGTTACGATTTGAAAAAAGAATTTCCTGCACTTACATTAAGAAAAACAAATTTAAAAAATTGTATCGATGAAATTTTATGGATTTGGCAGAAAAAGTCTAATAATATAAATGATTTAAACAGTCATATCTGGGATAGCTGGGCTGATGAAAATGGCTCAATCGGAAAGGCGTATGGCTATCAGCTCGGAGTAAAGCATCAGTACAAAGAAGGTATGATGGATCAGGTAGACAGAGTTTTGTATGATTTGAAAAATAATCCATACAGCAGAAGAATAATGACAAATATTTATGTACATCAGGATTTGCATGAAATGAATTTGTATCCATGTGCTTATAGTATGACATTTAATGTTACAAAAAATAAAGAAACAGGTAAATTGGTGTTAAATGGTATCTTAAACCAGCGCTCCCAGGATATTTTGACTGCTAATAACTGGAATGTATGCCAGTATGCGGTTCTTCTTCATATGTTTGCTCAGGTTTCAGATATGGAAGTAGGAGAATTAGTACACGTGATTGCAGATGCTCACATTTATGATAAGCACGTTCCACTCGTTGAAGAACTTATTGCAAGAGAACAGCATCCGGCACCAAAGTTCTGGATTAATCCTGAAGTTAAGAATTTTTATGATTTTACAGTTGATGATTTCAGATTAGATGATTATGTAACAGGTCCACAGATAAAAAATATTCCTGTTGCAGTTTAAAATGAAAATAGCAAAGGAGTTTTCATATGAATTTAATAGTTGCGGTTGATAATAATTGGGCAATTGGATATAAAAATGATTTACTTATAAGCATACCTGATGATATGAAGTTTTTTAGAGAAACAACTACAGGAAATGTAATTATTATGGGCAGAAAGACTTTAAACAGTTTTCCGAATGGAAAGCCATTGAAGAATAGGGTAAATATTGTAATTACAAAGGATGCTAATTTTAAGGCTGATGGTGCAATTGTTGTAAATAGTATTGAAGAAGCAGTAAAAGAGGCTGAAAAATATAATGATAAAGAAGCTTATGTAATAGGCGGCGGAAGTATTTATGAGCAAATGTTGCCGTATTGTGATACAGCGTATGTAACTTATATTGATAATTCATACAGTGCTGACACATTTATTCCGAATCTTGATAAGTTGACAGATGAATGGTATATAGCAGATGAAAGTGATGAATGCACTTATTTTGATATTGAGTATTATTTTAGAACTTATAAGAGAAAAAAATAAATTAGTACTACAGATTTGAACAGGATTATGTGGGCTTAGAATTTTTGACCCCGTCATCAAAATAATAAACTATAAGATATTAAAAATTCCCTTTAATATGGCTAAATTAAAAGCTAATTAAAGGGAATTTATTTATATTCTTTTTTTGCAAATGTCATTCAGACAACATTTATCGCAGTGAGGAGTAGTTCTTGCGGTACAAACTTCGCGACCGTGGTCTACAAGACGGTGGCAGAAATCATTCCCTTCTTCGGGAGGAATAATTTTCCATAAGGCCATTTCGACTTTTTTAGGGTCTTTTATATTATCTACAAGACCAATTCTGTTGCATAGACGGATGCAATGTGTATCTGTAACAATAGCAGGTTTTCCAAAAACATCTCCCATAATAAGATTTGCACTTTTTCGTCCGACGCCCGGTAATTTTAATAATTCATCAAAATCATCAGGAACTTTACAATCATATTTATCTCTAAGCATTTTCATGCATAAACTAATATCTCTGGCTTTGCTGTTTCCCAGACCACATGGTTTAACTATTTCTGTTATTTCGGCTACATCAGCATTAGCTAATGACTCAATGTCAGAAAATTTTTCATAAAGCTTCGGAACAATTTTGTTAACTCTTTCGTCAGTGCATTGGGCAGCAAGGCGAACACTGATTAATAGCTTCCAAGCTTCATTGTAATCAAGAGTAC